>TBL_comb47_HYPODRAFT_10008069_pt1 | contig 10886 bp, 6 predicted proteins | sample TroBogypolimnion_40_FD_10682 | JGI IMG/M metagenome (IMG submission 10682) | reverse complement strand
CGTTGACCCATGGAACTACCACTGGTGCATGACCTGGACCGAGCAGGCCGGCGGCATGGCGCCGCGGATGAACAAGGCGCTGGCCGGGGCGCGCCACCTCGGCCTGTCCGTGCTGTGGGCGCCGACCGATTCCGCGAACATGTTCTCCGGCTGGCCGCAGCGCCAGCGGGCGATGGCCGTGCCTTATGTGCCCGTGCCTAACATCCGCAAGGCGCAATGTCGCTGGACCGTGCCCTTTACCGACGCGTGCCTCTGCGGGCCGGGCATCGCCTGTCTAACCAATTACGGCTGGGATGGGATGGACCCGCGGCTCGAGATTGCCGAGAGCGACCTGATTGTCTCCGGCACGCAGGAGCTTTACTCGATCTGCAAGGCCCGCGGCATCACCCATTTGATTTACTTTGGTGGCGCCACCAACATCTGTCTAACCGGAAAAGACGTCGGCCTCGGGCCGATGTACGCCGCGGGCCTGGAGACGGTCTTCGCCCGCGACCTCGCCTTTGCCTGGACCCAATACGATCCGGCCAAGGGCTACACGCCCAGCACCGGCAACGCCCAGGCGGCCGACGACTTGGAGCGCTCGGGCATTCCGACGCTGGTGTTTGTGGATGAGCTGCGCAAGGCGAAGCTATGGGACGACGCCTGGATCACCGAACCGGTTCGCATCACCCCCGCCGGCACGAACAAGCGGCCCTACTTCTTTGAGAACTCGGTCGCCGTTAGTCTCGAAACGCCCGTCGTGGACAACGCCGCAATTCGCTACACGCTGGATGGCAGCGAGCCGACGCCCAGTTCACTGCTTTACGAAAAGCCTATCGCCGTGAGCGCCTCGACCAGCGTGCGCGCCGCCGCATTTCGGGGCTCCGACCGCGCCGCACTCGATAGCAGTGCGTGTTTCGTCCGCCTGCCCGCCATGCCGCCCAAACCCGCGGTATATCTCAACGAGTTGCAGCCGGTCACGGATCTGTACAGCCTCAACGGGCCGGCCTATGCCGCCTGCATGTGGCAGCCGCATGTCAACCAATCCTATGAGGGCCAGCCCTTGCGCATTCGGACCCAGCGCTACGAACACGGCATCGGGATGCGCGCACCCAGCTACGTTCGATACCAGCTCAAGCCGGACTATCAGCGGTTTGTCGCGTTGGCGGGCGTGGACGATACGATGATCGATCACCAGTTGGGCCGCAGCATCGCCATGTATCCGAGTGTGGTGTTTAAGATTTTCCTCGATGGCAAGCTGGCGGCCGAGAGCCCCGTGATGCGAATCTCACAAATGCCGTGGCGCTTCAACGTGCCGATTCCCTCCGGCTCCCGCCAACTCGTGCTGGTCTGCGATGACGCCGGCTCACGCAGCCCCTACGACCTCGGCAATTGGGCGGACGCCGGGTTTGTTAGGGAATAGCCACAAACCCGCGCGGCGCAACTCGGTCACGGTGGTTGCTGAGGAATTGAATGACTAGCGAGATGGATGACCGCAAAGACGCGAAGAGCGCAAAGGTTCAACACATCATGATTCCTCTCATTTTCCTGCGCTGCTTCGGGAAATTGCATGAGCCCGCTTGAATCCGGGCAGGATGCCCGGACCACCGTGGCGCGGGCATCCTTGCCCGCCGCCAATCTGCGTTGTTAGAATTGTGGCGGTTCGGGCGAAGCGGGCGGGCCTTGGATTTCGTCGAGGAGGTTGGTGGCACCATCCACCTCGGTCATGGTCCAGAGCATGTAGCGGGTGTCAACGTGGATCGAACGGGTCCGCAGCGGGTCAAACAGAAAATCGGACGCCACGGTGTCGAAGGTGCCGTCGAAGAGGAGTCCGACGAGTTCGCCCTTGCTGTTAAGGGTGGCCGAGCCCGAATTGCCGCCCGTGGTATCGACCGAGGAAAGGAAGTCCACAGGAACGTCGTTGAGTTTCGTGTCGAAATAGGGAGTCTTCTTGCCGGCGCGCAGGGCCTTGATCGCCGCGAGTTCTGCCTTGGGCGCGTTGAAGGGGCTGGCATCGGTCGCCTTTTCGACGACTCCTTGCAGGGTCGTTTGCGCGGGTTTGAGCGTGCCGTCGCGGGCCGGAGTGCCCATGACCTGGCCGTAGGCGACACGCAGCGTGCCATTGGCGTCGGGGGAGACGAGGCCCCCGCTCCGCGAGAGCAGCGCCTCGGCGTAGCGGGGTCCGAGTCGATAGGTGGCACCGGTGCGCTCCTTTGCATTTTCGCGGATGGCTTCCATCAGTGGGTAAAGGACGGCGGTCAGTTTGATGGCGGAGTCGTTAGAGGCGAGGAGATCGGCCGTCGGCAAGTCGAGGCACGCGAGGCGGACGTCCTTCTGATAGAGCTTGGTTCCGCTCAGGAGTTTCCCGAGGAAGGCATCGATTGCCTTGCCGATATCGGTCTCGCTCATGCCGGCGGATAGGCCGAGCTCCTTGTCGAGCACCTCGATACGCTGGCCCGCCGGCAGCTTCGCCACCTCTGCGAGCGAGTAGGCCAGGATCACGCGGTCGGCTTTGACGTCGAGGCTGCGTTGGAGACGCTCCTGCGCCTCGCGCATGCGGCTCCAATTTCGCTCTTGATATAGTGGGTCGCGCTCCATGTCGCTCTTGGGTCGCTCGATGGAAAGCCGATAGATCGTCTGCGCGGCACCCATAACAGTGCTCGTGCCGCCGAAGATCTCGGTCAGGAGAGCGTCGCGCTCGCGCGTCAGGGCACGGTCCGCCACGAGCGCGTCGAGGGCGGGCAGGACGTCGCCGAAGTCGGCCTTGCGCTTGGGGTCCGCGTCGATCCAGGCGAGCAGCGACTTCTCGTGCGCTTCCCGCTCGGCGAGAAGGCCGCCCTGGGTCATGCTCGCGATGACGCCCTTGGCCTTGGTGAGCGAATTGTTGAGGCCGCGAATGCGCGTCGATACGCGGATGGCCGTCTCCTTGTCCTGCTTGGCGAGCTTTTCGAGCAGGGCGATTTGGTCGGTGTTGCGCCTGACGGTCCGGGGCAGGATCCATTCGACGGCCTGCCTGACCTCGGAACATGGCGACAGGCGCGCGGTGCGGCCCGGATAGCCCGCGACGAAGACGAGGTCGCCGGGGTTGGCGCCGTTGGGGGAGATCCGCAGCCAGTGCTTGGGCTTGTAGGCGACGTTTTCCTTGGAGTACGCGGCAGACTTGCCGGCAGGCGAGACATAGGCGCGGTAGAACGAGAAGTCGCCCGTGTGGCGGGGCCACTGCCAGTTATCGACTTCGCCGCCGAAGTTGCCGATGCCCGCGGCGGGAGCATACACGAGCCGCACATCCTCAATCTCCATCTGCGCGATCTCGAACCATTTGCTGCCCTCGAAAAAGCCCGAGATGGTGCAACGCAGGCCGTCCTTCTCGCAGGCCGCCGTCAGTTCCTTCACGCGTTTCTCCACCGCGTCGAATCGGGCGCGATCGGACAGGTTGGGGTCGAGTTTGCCAATGATATCATCGGTGACATCTCTAACCGAAACCGTCACGAACACGCGCGAACCGGGGCCGTTCCAGAGTTCCTCGGCGCGCGTTTTTGCCAGGAACCCCTGCTCCATGAGGTTGCGCTCGGGCTTCGAGTTGTACTGTAGCGCCCCCTGGACGCAGTGATGGTTCGTCGCGATCAGCCCGTCGGGCGACACGAACGAGGCGCTGCAACCGCCCAGCGAGACGATGGCGCCCATCGGCTGACCCGTCAGATTGGCGAACGCTCCCACGTCGCCCGTGAAACCCTTTGCCTTCAACTGTGACGCCAGGGCGGGAATTTGCTGCGGCATCCACATGCCCTCGTCGGCGGCCACGCGGGCCGAAGCTGCGAAAAGGACCAACGGCACGCAGAGCGGGACGAGCGCCTGAACCAGCTTCCTGATATTCATCCGTTTCGCGGCACAGCGCAGGCTATCCAAGTCCGTGTCTTGCCACAACAAACCAGCATCGTTCGTAGGTTTTTTCCGGTCGTTGGCGGCGTTTCGCAGTTGTTCGATCAAATGGCTCACGCGGGCACGCTGCCCGATGGCCAGCCGCTTGCCAAGCCATTGAGTGCGGAGTTTTTTTGGAGAAATTGCCAATTTACAGACAAACCGACGCTCTCGGGGCGTTCATCCAGTGTCGCGACACGATCTAGGCGGTCCGACTGAGATGCTTCCCGGGTTAATGGGTTTTCCCAGGGGGATGATCAGTCGGACCGCTTTTTTGTTCGCCGTCCTTTCCCCCATCGGCTGTCCCATGCATCCCAAACCCACTAGCCAAGACCTGGCAAACGCGCCTGCGTTCCCGCCCTCCCACTTGGAGTCCGCCCAACCCACGTCCATCAGCCGCAGGTTATTCCTGCAAACGGGCAGCGCGGCTGTGCTGGCCAGCGCCGCGGGAATGGCGGGGGTTAGCGCCGCGGCGGCCACTCCGGCGGCCGCACAGCCCTTTGCCGCGGCACCGATCGAGACGGTGCGCATTGGATTTGTGGGCATCGGCGGGCAGGGTGGCGGCCACGTCAGCAACCTGCTCAAAATCCCAGGCTGCCGCATCACCGCGGTGTGTGACCTGCGCCCGGAGCGCACGGCCTGGGCCGCGCAGGCGATCATCGCCGCCGGCCATCCCGCGCCGACAGCCTATACGGGTGGCCCGCGCGATTTCGAGCGGCTCTGCGCCAACGAGGACCTCGACCTGGTGTACAACGCCACCCCATGGGAATTCCACGTGCCCATCATGCTGGCGGCGATGCAAACCGGCAAGCACGCCGCGACGGAAGTGCCCGCCGCGATGACCCTGGAGGATTGCTGGGCCCTGGTCGAGGCGGCCGAGAAGCACCAGAAGCATTGCGTGATGATGGAAAACTGCAACTACGACCGCATGGAGATGATGGTTTTCAACATGGTCCGTCAGGGCGTGTTCGGCGAAATCCTCCACGCCGAGGGCGGCTACCTCCACGACCTGCGCTCGGGCAAGTTTGCCAACTCGGGCGAAGGCTTGTGGCGGCGGGCGTGGGCCGAGCGGCTCAACGGCAACCTCTATCCGACCCATGGCCTCGGCCCGCTCGCCAATTGCCTCGACATCAACCGCGGCGACCGTTTCGAGTATCTCACCTCGATGAGCGGCCCGTCGCGCGGCCTGCAGAATTGGGCCGCGGAACACTACGCCCCCGACGCCCCGCAACGCCGCGAAAAGTTCACGCTCGGCGATGTCAACACCAGCCTCATCAAGACCGCCAACGGCAAAACCCTCATGGTGCAGCATTGCACCAATCTGCCGATGCCTTACAGCCGCATCCACAAGGTCCAAGGCACCATGGGATTGTTCCAGGGTTATCCCGACCGCGCCTACATCGACGGCCGCGGCGCTCATGACCAGTGGCTGGAGGCCGCCTCCCTGCTCGCCGAGTTCGAGCACCCGCTGTGGAAGGAAATGGCCGCCCAAGCCCAGGGCGCGGGCCATGGCGGCATGGACTACCTCGAAGACTACCGCCTCATCCACTGCCTGCGCCACGGCCTGCCCACCGACATGAACGTCTATGACGCCGCCACCTTGAGCGCGGTGGTGCAACTCAGTTGCCAATCGGTGGCCCAGCGCGGGCAGCCCGTGGACTTCCCGGACTTCACCCGCAATCGTTGGAAGACCCTGCCGCCGCTGCCCATCCTCCATGTTTGATAGCCAGGTAATCCTTGCAGCCGCTACTACCGTCCCGAACAATTTGAGGTGCTTGCCGCGTGTCTAAATCCAATCACAACACGTTAGGAGTTTATGTTTTATCCAACCCGGTTTCTGCCGCCGCACGCACATTGCCAAGGTTATATTTCCCAGAACATCCTTGTGGATGATTCTGTCTGGACGCGTTCCATTTCAGAGGCGCTGGAGGCACACGACTGAGACACTGGCGGCGAGACGCCGCCACCACGGCCTGCGGAACGACACTTGCCAAGTGTCGTGTGAAGAAGCGAGGCGCGAATGGCCGAGGCGAAAAACGCAGTTCAGGCTCGCAGCCACGCGACAGAGACACTGGCGGCGAGACGCCGCCACCACGGCCTGCCGCGAGACGCGGCAGCCACAATGCACCCCATTCGCTTGCGACGGTCATAGACCGCCGCTACAAATGGGCTATTTTTTCTTGCGCAGGAAAGGCGGCAGGTCGAGGTCCTCGCCATCGACGACGTTGGGTGCCTGGCCCTCGAAGCGGCCGCGCGGGGTGGAGTCGAACGACAGCTCGTTTTGCGGGACCTGGGATTTGATGCCGAGTTTGAGTTTCGGTGGTTCGGGTTCGGATTCATCGCCAGGGGCGGTGCTGAACGCGTCGGGCTGAGGCGCTAGCGGAGTGGCCTGGATAGGTCCGGCAAACGGATCGTTAGAAAAGTCGGGCTCGGGCGGCGGGGGCTTACCCCAGAGGCTTTTGGTTGGGCTCGACGAGCGGGCGAGGGGTTTGAAAATGGTCGGCTGTTCCTGGGGGGCCGGTTCGTCGGCGAAGGCGGGCGGCTGGGCGAAGGCGACAGGCTCGGGGCTGGGCGGCACCTCCATTTCGCTTAGAAAAACGGCCGTGGCGGCAGGGCTGGCGGGTTGCGCGGAGGCTTCGTCGTCACCGAAGAGTGACGGGATCTCGGTGCCGGCGAGTTGGCCGCGGCGGGGTTTGGCGGGCGCGGGAGCGGCGGGCAGCGAGTCTAGCGAAACATCGCGGGGCGGGGCGGGGTCCGCGATTGGCGCGGGCACCGGCGTTTCCACCGCGACGCCGGCAGCGGACTCGGGGCGGGCGTTTTCCGTGGCGTTGCTCAGGTTGCGGGGTGTGGCCGCCAGCGAGTCTTCGGGCAAGGCGCTGATGAGGGTGACCGACAGGCTGTCGCCCATGGTCGGATCGACCACCGCACCGAACAAGACGTGCGCGCTGTCGGGCACGAACTTTTGCAGGCGCTGCATCAGGAGTTCGACCTCATAAAGCGTCAGGTCCTCGCCGCCGCAGAGGTGGACCAGCACGGTTTGGGCCGCCTTGAGCAGCGCGCCCTGATCGAGCAGCGGGCTGGCCAGCGCATTGCGCAGCGCGCTGGCAGCGCGATCCTTGCCCTTGGCGATGCCCGAGCCGAACAGGCAGCGCGAGCGATTGGTGCGCAACGCGCTCATCAGATCGTCCAGGCCGATGTTGATGAGGCCCGGACGCACCACCAGCCGGATGACCGCTTTGATCGACTCGCAGATCATGTGGTCGGCGGCGGCAAACGCCTCGTGGATGCCCTGCTTGGCGAGCACCAATTCACCCATGCGGTTGTTATCGAAGGTGACCAAGGCATTGGCCAGCACGGCCAGTTCGTTGAGGGAGGTTTCGGCTTGCTCGCGGCGGCGGCGGCCCTCGAAGGCGAAGGGCATGCTGGCGAAGACCACCACAAACGCCCCTTCCTCGCGGGCAATGCGGGTGATGATGGGAGCGGCACCCGAACCGGTGCCCCCGCCCAGGCCGACGCAAAGAAACACAATGCGGCGGCCGCGCAGCGCGTCGCGGATTTCCGTCTCGGCTTCGAGCATGGCCTGGTGACCCAGCTCGGGATCGCCGCCGGAACCCAGCCCTTTGGTTAGATTGCGGCCGAGTTGGATTTTCTCGCCTGCCACACAGGCCGCGAGGGTGCGCATGTCGGTGTTGAGGGCGAGGAGTTCCGCCCCTTCCGTGCCATCAAGGGCGACGCGTTCGAGCATGTTGACGCCGGCACCACCAAGACCGATGATCTTCACGGCGGAACTGGGGAGGGTTGGCTGGGGAGTGCGATGATAGGGAATCATGAGGCGAGGTGGTTAGAGTGGGGGCAGGGGCAGCGGGGTAAAAAGGACAGTGGTAGCGGTTGCAGCGGCGTTTTTTAACCACGGATTTCACGGATTGAAGAGGATTTCACGGAAAGGATGACTTTGATTTACCAAATCTTCGGATCTTGCTAGAATGAATGCCATGATATGCATAACTCTTTCATCATCCGTAAAATCCGTGCAATCCGTGGTTTCATGAGCTAATTTGCGCTTGCAACTTCGGAATTTGGTTTATTTGCCGAATGGCCAGAACAGGCGGGAGACCTTGCCGAAGAGTCCGGGCGGCGCGGCGCGTTCGGTTTCGAGAATCTGGGCGTAGCGGATCAGGCCGATGGCCGTGGCATACTGCGGGTCCTTGAAACTGGCCTGCACGCCGCTGATTTCGGGCGGTTCTGGCCGATAGATGTCGCGGCCGAAGATATCGAAGGCCAACTCGCTGAAGCCGCGCATGAGGCTGGTGCCGCCGGTTAGAAAGATGCCGGCGCCGATGAGCTTGACGGAATTTTCCGGCAGCCGCTGGAGCACCAGGCAGAGGGTTTCCTCAAGGCGCTGGCGGATGATCTCGTTGAGCACGCTGCGGCGCACCTCCACTTCCGCAAACCCGCGGTCGTCCACCAGCTTGGCCACGCCCACCGAGCGGGCCGGATCGGCCGAGGCATCGCCCTCCATGATTTTGAGTTTTTCGGATTTGGAGAACGGCAGGCCGGTGACCAGGTGGATGTCGTTGGTGACATGATCGCCGCCGACCGGGATGCAGCCGGACGCGGCGATCGCCCCATCCAGATAGAGCGCGTAATCGGTGGTGCCGCCGCCGATGTCGATGACCAGGGCGCCGCGCTCGCGCTGTTCGTGATCGAGGGCCATCTGCGCCGTGGCGATGGGCGAGAAGACGATGTCATCGACTTCCAGCGGGGTTTCGCGCACCAAGCGGATGCTGTTTTGAATGCGCATGCCAATGCCGTGGACGATGTGGAAATCCGCCTCGACGGTTTTGCCATACAACCCGGTGGGACTGGTCCTGTGTTCCAGCTCGTCTAACAGGTAATTGCGGATGATCGGATGGAGATGGACGTGATCGGGCGGNATGTGGATGTCGCGGGCGATGGTGCGGGCCTCTTCGACATGCTCCGGCGCGACGATCGACTGGCCCTCGGGCAGGCGGAAGGTGCCGCGGCTGTTGAGGCCTTGGATGTGGGCGCCGGTGACGGCCAGATAGACCGAGCCGATTTCCACATCGCTGGCGTCCTCGGCTTTGACCAGGGCGTCCTTGAGGCAGGCGCGCGCCTGCGGGAAGTCATAGATTTCGCCCTTGCGCACGCCGGCGGTTTTGGTGGTGCCGATGCCCAGGATTTTCACCGCGGTATCGGGCCTGACCTCGCCCACGACGATGCAGGTTTTGCTGGTGCCGATTTCCAAACCGACATGGATTTTTGAGTGGCGTGCCATTGGGATAGAAACGGATAGGGACGCTCAGTCCCGATTGATGAGGGCCTTGAGGTCGCGGCTGCGGCGATCCTGGCGGCCGGGTGCGGTGGGTTCGGCCACGGGAATGGCCCTGGGGGGTGGCGCTTCGGCGCTGGCGGGAACCGGGGCGGCGGCGGCAGCGGGCGCGGCGGAAGTGACGGTGATAGGGACGTTTTCCTTGGGGATGAGGTTGATGGTGGCGATGGTATATCCCTTGCCCGCGGCATGCTTGAGGGCCGCACGCAGGTTGGACAATTGCCGCGCATGATCGCCCAGACCCAAGGTGGCGACAGTGCCGTCGCGGGTTGTTAGGGCGAGTGACCAGGTGTTGGCTTGTTTGATCGAATCGATCCAAGGGGCGGCTTGCGGGTCGCCGTCGCTGGTGCTGGCCAGCAGGCGGACGCAACGCTGCAACTCGGGTTGCAGGATTTTCCTGCCCGGCACGATGGCTTGCTTGTCGCGGGCGGGAAGCACGATGATGGGCAGGCCGGCGGCCGCCTCCAACTGGCGCGGGGGGCACGGATAGGCAATGTCATGGCAATCCACCAGCATGCCGCCAGCCTCGCGCTTGGCGGGGAGGCCGGCGTCGGGACAAGCGATCCAGGCGCGCGGCGTGCGGGCGGTCACCCGCACCACGAGGGTGCCTGGCAGTTGCCGCTCGACCTGGGCGTCGGCAATTTGCGGCAGGGTGGATAGGCACCTGGCAATGGCATCGCGATCAATGCGAAACAGGGTGGAACGCAGGTCGATGCCGGTGAGTCTGACAAAATCGAGTTCGTCGATGGCCGGATTGGGATTGAGATCGACGGCCTGCAGGCGGAATTCCGGGTTGTCATAAAACGCCCAGCGGGCGCCCTGCCGGATGCCCAGGGCGGTGCCGGCGAGCAGGAGCAAGATGCACAGCGGCTTGAAGCTGCGAAACAGCAACTTGAACAAGCCGATGCGCAACATCCGCGCCGACCACACGCGGGCGTGGAGCATGTTGTCGCGGGAAGCGTCGCGGGATTTGTTCGTACGGCGGCTCATGGCAGGGGCGGGTTCAGGCGGGATGGCGGAGGGCGAGGGAGAGTTGGGCGATGGTAAGGCAGAGGTCGGGGAAGGAAATGCCGGCGGCAGCGGCGGCTTTGGGCAGCAGGCTCGTCTCGGTCATGCCGGGGATGGTGTTGGCTTCGAGCACGAAGGGCCGGTTCAGCGGGTCTAGCAAAACATCGACGCGCGAGTAGATCTCGATGCCCAACGCGCGATGGGCGGCCAGGGCGGCGTGCTGGACGAGCCGGGTGGTTTCCGCATCGAGGTCCGCGGGGCAGTAGTAATCGCTGCCGGCCGCGCCGCTGAGCCACGGATACTTGTTAGCCAAGTTATAGAATCCATCGCGAGGGGCGATGTGGACGATGGGCAAAGCCGCGTCGTTGAGGATGCCGACGGTCAGTTCCCTGCCCTCGATGAATTCCTCAACCAGAATGTCATTGCCATAGCGCGCGGCATCGGCCATGGCGGCTGCGGCGTCGGTCTGCTGGCGGACGATGTGCACGCCCACGCTGGAGCCCTCGCGCGGCGGCTTGACCACAAACGGCGCGGCGAAGGACGGCAGGCGCGGGCCGGCGGAAACATTGACGATTTCGGCATGCGGAGTGGGGACCTGATGGGCCAGAAAGGAGGCTTTGGCGAGGTTTTT
>TBL_comb47_HYPODRAFT_10008067_pt1 | contig 10887 bp, 7 predicted proteins | sample TroBogypolimnion_40_FD_10682 | JGI IMG/M metagenome (IMG submission 10682) | reverse complement strand
AAAATCTATCATGTTAAAATCTGCCTCTTGTCCCAATAAACTTGCAATGTGTCTTTGCTCTGATACTCCTCGTCTACCCATATCACTTGCGACCATAAAATTTAAGGCATGTGCCGGTAACTTTGCCGGATTGACGAGAACTTGGGCGTTTACGAAAGAGGCCCACAAAAGCAACGTCAAAAAAATACTGAATACTTGTTTCATAGTTATTAATTTTAAAATCAATTATTTCTTTACAATAAAAAAACTTAGCCCTTTCCCTTTAGGCCAAACGGTGCTTCCTGCGTCGGCATACCGGCTGTCTTGAGAATCTATTGACTAAATCCAGTAATAATGCAATAATGAATAGGTATTTCTTCCTCATCGGTTTAAATATTAAATGCATGAGTCCGTTCGGACACTTATCTTTTTAAGGCGGATTACTTTACCAGTTTTATTTTATCAAAAAGGGATGCATTGCCCTGATCATAGACTTCAAATGTTGAAACAGTAATGGTATCCTTGGTGACTGCGATGTTGCTAAAAGTTGGTCGTCCGGTCTGTCCGAATCTTCCGGAGAACAAACCGAAGTAATTTTTTATACCAAGCTTAGATTCTGTAGAATCCATCTCTGCCTTGGTTTTAGGTTCATATTTTTTCTTGCCGGCAGAATTATTCAGAAGATAAAGCGTCCCCTCTTTTACATTGAATACGCCGTTTAAACGGCCAGTCACGTTTTCTCTTGAATTAGCCGGAACCTGAAGCTGGTTTTTTACCGCTCTCTGAACAAGCATTTTCCCCTTTACCGGTCCTATTACTTCGTAAATATGGTCATGACCCTGGAGAGCAAGATCTATTTTCAGGCTGTCAAAAAGTGGTGCAAACCGGTCACGGATCATTTTACCATCCGAATCATCCTGATGGCTGTGCGATCCTGTAAACAAAGTCTTATGATAGTAGGCTATTCTCCATTTTGTATCGGCATGTTCAGATACTTGCATCTTCATCCATTTGGCGAGAGACTCCAGGTAAGCTGGTTTATCGTAATCTTCAAAACTAAGGGCGAGAAAGAGCGCATCACCGTAAACGAACGAATAAACACTTCCGGGCGAGGTTGACATGGCCACATCAAAATCTGTGGAAGAAGTATTGAAATGAGAAGAAAAGTTTTTGTTTGCCGATTTGTCGTGGTTCCCCAGAATGGGAGCAAAAGGAATATGAAGGAAAAGATCCTGCTGTGTCAGAAAGAATTGTTCCCATTCCCATTCCGAATTAGCACTTTTGTCTGATTGCACAAGATCGCCGCAAGTCAACCAGAAACTGGCATCTGGATTCATACGTTGTGCGGCATGAGTAGTTTTTTGGGAAATATTGAACATCTCATCGTTATTGGCCTGCGGATCTGTAGTGTACAAAAAAGAAAAATCAACCTTTTTATCAGAAGCTGTTTTGAATGTCCCGATTTCGCTCCAGTGTCCTTCACTTCCAATTCTGAAGGAATAGCCAGTATTCGGCTTGAGGTTGGTTACAATGGCCTTGTTGACGGTATAGCTCCTTTTGGAATTGTCAGCGATACCTGCAAGGGCTGAAAGGCTGTTCGATTTTACTGAATAGTTCAGGTCGTTGGCAGGGAACGTTTTCGCATCGACCGTTTTCACTGGTTTTGCAAACTGCACGGGGTTTGACACTGTACCTTTGATGATCTGAACCTTGCCTCCGGTAACCCCGGCATTGGTAAACCAATTGAATGCCATTTGGGTAGCGGGGTCTTCGTTAATATTGACAACTATACTGTAAGGGGTTTCTTTGGGATGGAGGTTATTCAAAGCTTCTTCAAGCGTCTTGATTTTGTCTGCATCCGTACCGGTATTGGAACTAACGATCGCTTTTCTCAGTTTTGTGAATCCGGGAACATCAAAATTTTCTTCAGACTTTGATGTGGCCACTCTCCTGAGAGAGTCGAGGTATTGAATTGATTCGGAGGAGGATGGTTTCGTAGTATTTCCTTCCTGGGAAGCGGACTTTTCAGAGAGAGATACTACCACGATTCCTGCCAAAAGGATAGACAACAATGATTTTCTCATGATTTTCTACTTTTTTATTAAAAACAACACCCATGGCTGACTTTTTATTTTCAAAACCATGGGTGTTCTTAAACTGTTTTTTGCAATACTTGGGCAGACAGCATTTAAAACTTACTGCTGTGGCACAATATCAAGAATTATAAAAGAACCGGGAACTAATTTAGGTTTTTCTGCACCAACGACAGTTTCAAACTCTGCCGTTGGCAGGTAAATATGATGTGTCTTTTTGTTAACTGTGATGGTTTTGGCCCCTTTTTGTGTTACGATGTTTTCCAAAACTGTGAATGTATCCTTGTTAACCTCTTTCACAACAGTTACTGTCCCTTCGCCATTTGAACTGTAAGCACATTTTAATGTTGGATCGAATGCAACTCCATCGGCCTTTGCTCCTATTGGCAAAGTTGTGATTACTTTACCGTTTTCAGCATCAATAATAACCATCAATTTATTTTTGCATACGCTAAATAAACGGTGATTTTCGTTATCCAATGCGAGACCTGTAGGTTCTTCGCCAGGTGCAACGGGCCAAACACTTTCAACCTTATTGGTTGCCGTATTAATAACTGCGATACTGCTGTTATCTTCCAGATTAACATAAATTTTCCCTTTCCTATCTGCCTGTGAGAACTCCGGGTTTCCGGTAAACGGAATGGTTGCTACAATAGCGTTGGTTTGGGCATTAATTACTGTGGCGTTATTTGATTTTCCATTAAAAGCAAACACATTTTTACTAAATGGATCAAAAAGAATGCCATCGGGACCTTTTCCGGTAACCTTAATTTTAGTGATAATTTTCAGTGACTTAGTATCAAAAACAGTAACAGATGAATCCTTTCCTCCTGTGATAAAGCCCTTGTTAAGCGATTTAACGATGGCAATACCATGAACACCGTTAAGGCCTGATATTCTTCCAACCTCGACACCTTTTGTTTCGTCAACTACCTGTACCATATTTCCGTGTGAAATATACAACAAGCCGGCTGCATCATCTGAGCATAAGTAATCCCATTTATCATCTCCTTGGAGGTGGATTTTGCTAATAATCTTATTTCCCTCTTTTGGGGCGTCTTTTGAATAAACGAAACCTGCCAGAAGAAGAGCAGCAATAATTATTGTAGTTTTTTTCATTTTAAATTGGTATTTAGATTACTTAATTGGCTGACTTGTTGGCAAATGTTTATTGCCGGAACCATCTGTTGGATAGGCGCCCATATCCTTATTTACAATGTCAAGAGTTCCTTGCTTACCATCAGGTGAAGTAATTAAATAGGTAAATTGAGCAGTTGCAAGACCCTTTCCAATGGCAGGAGAACCCGATTTAAGGCTTGGCACATTCCCGTCGGTAATGGTCATGTCAGGAAGGGTCGTTGTTGGGGGAGCCCACGAGGTAAACACCGAATTACATAAATCAGCAGTGGCACCAGTAATATCGGTTGATTGTTTTTTACTGAATGCACCGGCAGGATAGATCCAGGGAGCGGAGGCATCGTTAATTGCATAAATCAGATTATACCCATAAGTACAATTCAAAGTGTCAGCCTTTGTTGTAATGTTAATTCCTGTATTATTACCAACCATTACGTTATTAAAGATATTGGCGCGTGTCCATTTATCAATCAGAATTGAATTGGTCGCTTCGCCTACCTTACGCCAGCCACCATCGACAATAGTGTTGTTGAAAATATTCATTTTGGTTTGGGGTATCAATATAGATCCAGTTTCCAGTTTTATCCCGTTATTGGCAGCACTCCAGATATAGTTATAGGCGATATCCCCTTTGACCCCTTTTTTGATGTTCATCGTTTCACCATCTGGTCCCCCCAAATGCTGTAATACATTTCTTTTAATACTCGCTGTGATATTTCCTGCAAGATGAATTCCGTCATCAACACCTCCAAAAAACCAGCAATCTTCAACGATTATATAAGCATTGCCATTATAGGTCTGACTACCTTCTACGTCAAAAGTGGCCTGTGGACTTCCTCCGGAATCGGGCCCCCCGGTGAAATTAACATGAGTGTATTTCATATAAACATACACTGCAGTCGAATCAAAAACGAATCCTCCCCATTGGCCCATATTTATGCCAACATCTGAAAATTTAGTTGGACTGTTTGAAGTAAAGGTAATTTGTTTTGCCTCTGTCCCCAAACACATCAAAGTTCCTGAAACCTGAAATTGATAATTTCCCTTGGCAATAATGGTCACACCTTGCTGAATGGCCAATGTATCCCCGCGTTTGACAGCAACATCACCTGTCATGTAATAAGTCGAATCTTGTTTCAATGTCCCTTTTAATATGCCGGTCAAACTCTGGCTTTTAACATAATTTGCTGGCGCCTTTGGATAATTGGCGGTTGCATCAATCAGATCGCTGGCATTTTTTTTGCAGGCTGATACTCCGAGTATCAGAAACGCTGCAACAACTAACAACTTGCTCTTGCTTTTCATTGGATTAAAAATTAAAGGATTAAAAAAATAGTTATAAATTGAACTTAATTCCTGCTAAAAAACTCATGCTTGTTGAAATGTCCCGATCTTTAAATCCGCCTTTAGACTGGCACTGAACTTTTGAATTTAACAGATTATTTATTTTTGCATAAAACAAAAATCTGTTGTAGATCTTTTTTTCAAGGGTGGCTCCCAGGTCATGAAATGCAAGTTGGTAAACATCCTGACCATAATAGGAGCTGATTTGTTTCAGGTTTTTCCCTTGCATGGTATATACCAATTGGCATTTGAAACCCGTTTTTACATCCTTGTAGATTATTGCGGCATTAATTATGTTGGGAGATTGACCAGCCAGCGGAATTGTTTCCGTTAATTTAGTGACTGTATTCGGGTTGGGGTACCAAATCTTACCAGGATACTTCATCTGTGAATTTGTTAACGTATAGTTACCACTTAGCCCAAAATTTCCAAAGTATTTAAGACCAACCAATTCGAAGCCATAATTTGCACTCGGATTAGTTAAATTCATTGGCGTGGTCACATTATTGCTCGAAAGCAAATCGACAATTGGGTTATCTATTTTTTTGTAGAAGATGCCGACGGTGAATACTTCCTCCCTGTTGGGATATATTTCGTACCGTGCATCAAAACAAGTACCGATTGAGTGGTTTAAGTGAGGGTTGCCATTTGAGCCTCCATAAACACTTTGTGCGTGATAATCAACAAGCTCAGTGTAATTAGGTCGGCTAATCCCCTGATAAACTGACATTCGCACGTTTTGTTTATCTGTGAACTGATAATTCAGATGTAGGCTTGGAAGGATATCAAAATAAGAGAATCTGTTCTTGGTAAATGGAACCAAAACGTTTTGTGTCTCACTGTGATAGTTGGTCTGGTAAGTAAACTCGACCCTGACTCCGGTGAGCACCTGAAGCTTACCGAAATTTGTCTTTACCTGTCCGTAGGCAGCCTGAATATCTTCTGAGGCCTTGTAGTTTCCCGGATTATTGACAGGATTTCCGTTCCGCTGTTGCGCATTGCGATTTTGAGTTACAGCAACCGTATTCATATCCGGATTAGGGGGATTATTTAATGGAGCATCGAAGGTGTATTCATTTGCATAGTTATTCCGGAATTTCTTTCTTCCCAGGCCACCCGCTTTAAATTCAAATAAATGATTGAATATTAACGGTTTGTATTTCACATTCAGATAAACTGTTTTATCTTCATCGGTGTTATGTTGCCATATCCTGCTGACACAACCATTATAGTTCAGGTAAACAGGTTGTAACACAGGATGAATGATTTGAACAAAATTCTCGGTCACAAGATCCGGGGATTGGGAAGCAGCTTCTGAATAGATCAAAGACCAATCGATATCCAAGTTGTACAGCACCTCATGATGACCGAGCAGGTTAAAGCTGGTCAAGGTGGAGATATCGATATTTGTTACATCTGAAGTACCGACACGGCCCCAGTTGATCTCGGAGGTAGTATCTGCCTGATGTCTTACACGGTCTTCTGTTAAACGGAAGAGCGAATTATGAAGGCTTATTCGGTTTTTGCTGTTAAGTTGGTAATCGATTTTCACATTTGAGCCCATTCTTAACGCCTGGGTATAATATTTTGTATTGCTTTTTCCTGTGAGTAAATAGCTGTTATCGGTTCCATATTGATAGCTATAATAGTTTTCTTTAATTCCCTGCTCATTATTGGTTGCTGTACCTGAAACCAGTACTCCCAATTTATTTTTAAAATAACGGTGTCCAAAAGAAAAACTGCCGTTCAGGTCGGGTTTTGCCTGTTTCTGGGTAATAATCATATTCCCACGCGTAAAATCGGAGAGCTTTGCCAGATAATCATTCCCGAATCTTTGGGCTGGATCCTTCAGGTTAACTACGCGATGATCGAATGTTGAGATCTTGTTATTGAAGAAGAACTGGTTATAACCCACCCCTAAATCGATCGAGAAAAGGGTAGAATCAGGAGCGTCTTTCATTTCTACATTGACTGAACCACCCAAACCACTTGCCTCCTGATCCGGGGTCAGTGCTTTTGTGACTTCAACCCTTCCGACCAGGTTGGATGGGATAATATCCAAGGGCACCGAGCGGGTTGCTCCACTGGTACTTGGAGCGGCTGATCCGTTGATAAGAACACTGTTGTACCTCGGGGGCATTCCCCGGATGATCACTTCAGTATTATTCCCCGCATAATTTTTAACCATCGAAACTCCTGAAACACGCTGCATCACATTCGCGACATTCAGATCGGGCAGCAATTCGATAGTTTTTGCGCTGATCACATTAATAACCTGGCTGGCTTCCTTCTCGGAGAGACGGGCGCTGACATCCGTACTCCTGTCGCTATGTTTAGAAACGATTACTTCGTCCAGTTCGGTAGTTTTTGGCGAAAGAGTGAAATTCACCGTCAGGTTATCATCGCTGCGAACGGATATTTTTTTTTCAATGGTCTTATAACTGACAAAACTACAGGATATTGTATAGGTTCCTTTGGGAACGTGATTCATAACGTAAGAACCGTTCACAAGGGAAACAACACCCCGCTTTAACTCTTTAATGAAAATCGTCGAGCCCGGAAGCTCTTTAGTGGTAGTGCCATCTTTTGCTATTCCCCTGATAGTGGCACCTTTTAATCCCGAAAAAACAGTTAGTAACAAAAGCAATGTAACAAGATTCTTACCCATAACTCCAGCATTTAATTTTACTGCAAGATTATGGCGATTTTCCAGAGCAGTCAATGGTGATTATTGTTGAAAACAGATAGCTGTTATCACCAGCTCACATTAAGGGTTTGTAACAGCTTAACCGGCTGTATTAATGTAAACTAAATGTAAAAGTTGAGTGATGAAAAATTAATATCAGCGGGATAGATTTTACATTTTCGTCATTATATATTTACAATTTATTAATGCTGGATTTGATTGGATTAGAATACTTTTAACTAAAAATATTGTCTCTTGGAAAAGCAGTTAAAACGCATAATAATAGCCGATGATCATGCAGTTGTGCGCACTGGCATGCAACTAATACTCGATGAAACCAATGACATGAAGATCTGTGACGAAGTTTCAAACGGGTATGATCTGCTTGACAAGCTCAGGTTAACGAGCTACGATTTGGTAATTCTTGATATTTTCATGCCGGGGAAGGATGCAATAGATATTCTGAAAGAAATCCAGGCTAATTGGCCCCATTTGCCAGTTGTAATTTTTTCCATGAATCCCGATGAAATTTATGCTGTCCGCATGATCAAAAATGGAGCTTCAGCCTATATCAATAAGGAAACTAATCCACAGCAGATCATAGAAATTCTGCGAACTGTTCTCTTGGGTAGAAAGTATTTTACCCAACAACAAAGTGCTATGCTTGCCGAATTGGTGATTGAGCCTGATAAGAAGTCGTCTGGTACTTCGTTGCACGAAACTCTGTCTGACCGGGAATTTCAGATTTTTTTCATGATGGCATCGGGATTAAAAAAATCACAAATAGCCCAAAAGCTTGCTTTAAGTAAACATACCATTGGAAATCATCGTGCCAACATCATGCATAAAATGAATTTTTCAACGAATTCAGAATTGACCAGATACGCTATACAGCACGGAATCATCAAGTAAATGGTAAAATATCAGCCACCTAAACAATTGATTTTTGGCTTAATTCTGCTCACCTTTGCTTATTCCTGTCAGAAACCGGCCCATTATACTAAGATATCCCAAAAAGCTCAGGAAATAGATAGTTTGATTCAAAGGATCTTTATTCCAGGAACAGTATCCCTGGATTCTTCATTTGCCGAAGCAAAAAAAGCACTGACCCTCTCCCGGATTGCCTGTAACGATACTCTGATCGTAAAATCATGGATTGGATTGGGATCAATACTTCGCCTTGAGGGAAAGAATGATGAGGCTATCATATTGTTTCAGAATGCCTTACAACTTTCAGGACAGATTCACTATGATCATGGAACTTGCCAATCGCTTATTGAATCGGGTAGTATTTTTTATATCAGGGGATCATATGAAAGATCGGGAGAACTGTTCAGTAAAGCATTGTCTATGGCCCAATCGAAACATTACGATGAGCTGGAGGCTAATTCACTTAATTTCATAGGTAAATACCTTCATACAACGGGACGTTTCGACGAATCGGTGACATTTTATAAGCGGGCTCTGGAAATCTTTAAACGCAGGGGTGATTTGGTGCAATCGGCATCTGTCCTATTAAGCCTTGGAAAGACCTATTCCAATGATGGGAATTTGTTCATGGCACTTAAATGTTATCTTGAAGCATATGAAGCCTGCAGTAAAACCAAAGATTATATCAATCTGGCAGATGTCTGTAATCATTTAGGATCCATCTACCTTGCACTCGATAAGACCGATCGGTCTATGGAATACCACAGAAAAGCTCTTTTTTACCGATTATCTCTTAACACGCCTGAAGGATTGGCCAACTCCTACAATAATATTGGAAAGGTTTTTCTGGCAAAAAACATTCCTGACAGTGCCCATTTTTATTTCTTAAAAGCCCTTAGTAATTGTGAACAAATTTCGTATACAAAGGGCAAAGTAAAAGCCTTAACTAACATTGGTAAAGTCTTTAATCTCCAATTAAAGTCGTTGAAAGCAAAACCGTATTTACTTGAATCATTTGATATTTCTCGAAAATCAGGATATGATGCTGGTGTAGCTGAAGCATCTCTTGAATTGGGTAATTCGTTCCTCTCCTTAAACCAGCCCGATTCTGCCAGGTATTTTTTTGAACTATGTCTTTACAAAGCAAAATTGGCGAATCTTACCGAACTTTTCCATGATGGCTATATGGGTTTATATCGGTTCAATATTGCAAAAGGAAATAACGCCAAAGCATTACAATATTATACACTTTATGCAGAGGCAGATAAAAAACTGACTAAAGCTGAAAATGATCAGCAACTATCGGAATTGCGTCTTACATTCGAATCAGAAAAGAAGGAAATTGACAACGAATTACTTCGCAAAGACAATGAGTTTAAAAAAAAGACGATTCTCCGTAAGGATGCTTTTATTTTAATGGTTGTTATTGCATTATTAATTTCTGCGCTATTTGCAATATTATTTTATACCCTGTTTGAAACCAAAAAGAAGGCACATCGAAAATTGGCAAAGCTTAATGACAAATTTGTAAGACAAAATATTGAACTTGAAAAATTAAATAAGGAGCTTGAAAATGCCAACAGGGAAAAGGATAAAGTTTTTTCAATAATCACACATGAATTGCGTAACCCTCTTTATTGGTTTCAGAATCTGACCGAAATGTTGTCCGTGAAATATAACAATATGTCATCTGAGATGGTAATGAAAACATTAGGGGCTTTGGACGAGTCGGCAAAGAATGCTTTTCATTTGATGGACAATTTACTGCACTGGTCGCGATCCCGTTTGAACCGGATTACTCCCGTAATTACTGACCAATCGCTCGAAAATCTCATTATTGAATCTTCACGAATGTACGAAACCATCCTTAAACAGAAAAATATTTCACTCACCATAAAACTTCCTGCAGATGCACTGATTAAAGCTGATGCTGACTTGTTTATGTGTGTTATGCGTAATCTGATCTCCAATGCAATTAAATTTACACCTGATGGCGGAGTTATCGAAATATCCGCGCTTTCAGAAAACTTAAACTATGTTATTTCCGTCATTGATTCAGGGATTGGCATTGATGAAAAGCAAAAACGAAGCATGTTTAATTCTGATGTCCAATCAACATCACTTGGTCTAATGAACGAAAAAGGTTCAGGATTTGGTTTGAAGCTATGTAAGGAATTTGTCGAAATGAATGGAGGAAACATCTGGATTTCAAATAACAGCAATAGAGGTTCTTGTTTCTCTTTCACCGTGCCATCGGCAAATATATTGACTTTGGGACGATAGTTAAGGTCGATAATCTGTCTGCTGTTCCTGTTTTTAAGACTATCTATCCGAAACCGGGCAAAGACCGGCGAATTTTCAGGACCGAAATTATTTTGAACGGAGAGCTCTGGTTTTACCAATTTTATTTGCTGCTTTTCGGAGATGCCACAGAGTAAGTTAAAAAGTGCAAGATCATTTTTAAGCTGAATTAAAGATAGTGAGAATGCAATGGACTGAGCTCTGATTGAAATTTGCAAATTCATATAATCGGTAACCAAATAAACCCCCTTGCCAACCAGTGCTTTAACCGTATTTTGCGCCCTGGTCAGCAGCTCAGGAACTGACTGATTAAATTGATTCTGAGTGAAATCAGTATATGCTGTCAGGTATTGGGCAGTAATACTTTTTTTCAGGTCCAAGGCAGTGATTTTGGCATTGAGTTTGAGCGTTTGATTC
>TBL_comb47_HYPODRAFT_10008064_pt1 | contig 10889 bp, 17 predicted proteins | sample TroBogypolimnion_40_FD_10682 | JGI IMG/M metagenome (IMG submission 10682) | reverse complement strand
GCGGATAAACTATTGCGGCCGAGCGGAGAAACTATTTCCCGCACGTGATTATGTTCCACTTATGTTCCACTTATGTTCCAAATATGTTCCCACACGTGATCGGCGCAGGCGCAGTAAATCTGAAACACGTGATTAAATCTGAAACACGTGATTAAATCTAAACTAACCCTATTTATTTAATCAACGAAAGCGAAAAGCGGCATCAAGATTATTAATTTTCTCAACCTTCTCTTTAAGCTCAAAATACTCCACTTGATTCTGTAACGCTAGATTACACCGAACCAATTCATCATTATGAAGTTTCAAATTTCTATTATGAATCATTTGCCTATGAATCTTTTTCAACAACACCAAATTAGCTTTTTCGAAATCCATAATCACAATCCAAATATATCTTTTTTATTTATCAAAACGTCGCCATCATATGAGCCACTAAAGCCTTCACCTCCCTAGGCGTCAAATTCTCTTCTTTGTAACGTAACGCCAACTCACGAGCCAAAGCATTTTTTAATGAAACCATGGTTCGCTCCAATTTCATGATTTTCTTTTGATTAAAATCGTAACAGCCACATTTAATCAACAAACAGGAGATACACTGCATTTTATTAAAACGCATAATACTCTTCTCGAATCAACCTCTTAATATACTCCTGTTTCCGATCCTCATACTCAATGTGTTTTATATGACAATTAAAACACCGCCACACCCATTCACCAGATTTCATTTCATCTTCCGAAACCAAATAAGCCTCTTCTCTGTGTTCGCAAGTAACTTTCATTACCTATATTTGGAGGAAATCTGATTTATTAAATATCAAAAAATCTCCGAGGCTTCAAAGATTTGTAAAACGATTTAGCCTCAATTTGTTTCCGAACCCTACGCGACACACGTCGAATCAAAGCCGTGGCGAGCTCATGTTGAAACGATTTCATCGAAAATGAACATTTGAAATGATACATCTCCCTAAACAAATATGGCCGGTTCCTCAGAACCCTATATTTCAAATTAAAAATATAGATATCCCGAATATAATCTTTCAACTCTACAGGCAAATCCATACGTACCTTTTCAAAAACCCTTCCGCCATATAAGGAAACGCCACAATTTAAATTAAACCACATGACTTCGGAATTCCGAGATTAAAAAAATACGCCACACCCCTACATATAATCAGCAAATAATGTGAGCGATTAAACTAATGAACTGGCCACAATTCATATTCGATACTCCGCAAGGTGCAGATGGAACTGCTGCAGTCACCATCCAAGCTCTAGACAATGGACAAGATTATGACCCTGAAGCAATATTTCATCAAATGGCGCTACTACTCAAAAATCGTGTATATAGAGAATTTGGGGCAAGAGCATTTAGAATGAGCAGCGTAACAGGAGCACTGCAAATGGAAAACATAGACGACCCGCAAGGAGGAGCGCAAGTAGCAAGAGTGGCCAACATAAGCCCAGATGAAATCACAGCAAACACGATGCTTGATTTATTCGACAATGCAACACATCCAGGATCAAATCCCGACCTTGACGTATTCAATATCCAATTCACATATTGGGTAAACCCACACTCGATTCTAATCGGATCAGCGGCAATCTATTCTTCAAATCTAGATGGGCTTTTAAAGAAAGGATTCAGACTACCAAACGCATACCGCAACACAATCGGATGTGCAGCATTAACAATCACACAATGCCTATGCAAACTATGGAAAGACGACAATACAAAACCAGAATACAAAACATTCCACTCAAATCCCCGATCAGCAATAGCATTCCCAGAATTCGTACTACGCCACCAAACCATCCTATCATTCACAGATCCACTAAACGTAACAATTCAAGAACTCGGGGAAAAATTCATTAAAAATTACCCAACAGTAACTCTCCTAATATTTTTTGCAGGCATCATGCAACCAACAGTATACAAGGCTCTGCGATCCACAGTAAAATCAACAATCTCAGTATACTACGATGTAGATAAAAAACATTTCATTGGAATATCATCAATACAAAGATTCATTCGAAACTTTAGTCTCTGTTCCAGACGCTCATTCTGCTCCCAATGCTTTTGCACATGGAATACTGAACTTCAAGACGATACTTGTGGATGTGAAGACCCAACAAAGAAAGGAAAAACAAAAACACTTAAACGTACTTTATGTGACCAAGCAACAGGAGGATGCGGAGAATTATTCACAAACATTTGGCAGCATAAATGCGGAAAAACAAAATGTCAAATATGCACAAACTTTTACGACGCAGATTCGGGATCAAAACATAGATGTCCACTATACAAAAACCCAGACACATTTCTAAAAATCTTTGAAGGAGACACGCGCATCCCACTAGCAAAATACGTTGACGAAGAGAACCCAAGAGAATATTGGTCTTGGGATATTGAAAGCAAAATGGTGCCAGTCCCAAACCATATCCAATTCATCTACCAGTACGAACCTGACGGAACAATCACACAAACCTCTGACGGAGAAGATATGATTGTAGACAGCATTTCAACTCCAATTACATATCAAGGATACAAAACAGACTCCAACGGTCATTTCATACTCAAAGACGGGGAATTCATTACTTACGATATTCAAAAATCATCTCAAGTCCCAGACATTGTAGTATGTAAAAACATCTACACCAACGAAACTCGACAATTTACCGACTTTGAAGAATTTGTACTATTCGCACTATCACGCAACGATGGCTACTGCACATTCTCTGCCCACAACGGGGCAGGATACGACACTCGCTTATTATTCGAATACGTTGCAAAACACCACACTCGAGAAATCACTCCACTAATGCGAGGCACAAAAATCATGCGAATGGGAGTCGGCAAAACAATTTTCCAAGACTCACTTCTCCATCTCCCAAAATCACTATCAGCTCTTGCAAAAGGATTTGGACTCTCAATGCGTAAAGGATACTTTCCATACCTATTCAACACTCCAGAAAACATTTCAATGAACAACAACGCAGGCTACTCTGGCCCCATCCCGGCAAAACACTTTTTCGACGGAGCATTCTCTTACTCTGACATTGGCGCAAAAACCGCATTCAATACCTGGTACAACGAATGGCCAGCAGATAAGGAATGGTCACTTGCGCATGAAAAAATGGAATACTGTAAAAACGATGTAGAAATCCATTCCAAAATAATGAAACTCTATTCCGACGGATGCATCGACAACCTCAAATCAATCGTAGACTCTACAGGAGCGCCATACCTAGTAATCTCACCATGGTTTTTCCCCACACTAGCAGGATACGCCCACGCACTAAACATCCGACATCTCCACGAAGGAGCAGACATCAAATCAATGTCAACCACCGACCTTGCAATCTACGTACAAACAACCTGGGCAGTTTCAGAACCTGAAGAATACTATTTCGACAGGAAAGCTCTTCGAGGCGGACTCACAAACACTTGCAGATACTTTTACGAAGGACCATTCCATTACGTCGATATTCAATCTTCCTACCCATCGGTACAAATGGACGTTGAAAACCCATACCCAATCGGTACTCCAATAATTGAAATCCACGACCTATCACACTGGCCCTGCGTTTGCGGAATAGATTTCTGCATGCACACCACAGAAGAACGGAAACAAAAACTAGCAAAATCAAGAAACAAATTAATAATCGTCCACGCAACCCCACAAAACCTCCACGCATACTGCATGGACTTTCACGGTACAATCCTCGTAGACATTACCCCAAACCGATCCCACTATCACCCAATAATCCAAATCTACGACGAACGTCTTTTAAAAGTCATCCCAACAAACGAACCATGCAAAGTATACCTCACATCCCCAATCCTGCACGAAGCAATCCGCACAGGATGCACAATAACAAAAATCTACCGCGGCAACCGCTACAAAGTCGCAGAATCAAAATTCAGAAACGGCCTGCTCGGCCAAATGTACGTTTCAAAAATGAAATACTCTGGATTCGCCCCCAAAGAACCAGAACGTTCAATTATGCGCGAACGATTCAATACAGAATTCAAAATCGATCTAGGAGACATGGACTCTTGGCGCCCAGACAAAACTTTGAAATCTATCGCAAAAGGTCCACCAACCGCAACATGGGGAAAACTCGCAGAATCGGCAGACCACATTCAAACCACAGTATGCAAACGAGACGACCGCGCCTCCAACCATTTATTCGATAACCTTTTGCAAAACAAAGCCAGCATTAAACGATTCATAATCATGGGCGAATCCACCCTAATCAACCATACAGAAAACCGTAAAGTAAAATTCCCAGACTTGCACAACACATACCTCCCAGTAGCAGCATTCGTTACCGCATACGGCAGACTCAAACTATGGAGGCAACTGCACAAACTTGGGAAACGAGTACTTTACTACGACACAGATTCCATAATGTACACTGACGAACTTATCGACTGCCCTGGAGGAATAGGGTACCAAATCCCAACAGGCGATTGTCTAGGAGACTGGGAAACAGAAGACTTGGAATCAGAAAACGGTGGTCTAGTAAAATTCGTCGCGCCAGGCCCAAAAACATATGCCATAGTAGCAGCAAACGGAAAAACCACAATCAAACTAAAAGGCGCATGTATAAAACTGGCCCATGAAAACCTGATAAACTATGAGACAATGAAAAAGATGGTCCTAGACCAAACTGCCCAACACCTACCACAATTCTCTATCGACTGCAAACAAGGAAAAGGAATGTATTCAAGAACGTTTATGAAAAAGATTAATTTCAATGTCAATGACATCAAGGGAAACTACAACCGAGAAGAACATCGGGCCTACCCGTACGGATACGACGCTACTCATTCACCGCAGGTTTTGGGAGGGGAGTGATACTTCCAAGCATACCCACAACCATATGAATAAGTCCATTATACGGAGAAACGTTAAGAAAGGGCATAGCTTCAGTAACCACCAACCAAATAAAAGTAATAGCTTGAGATGCAATCAATAACCCAGTTCCAAGATCCATTTACAGTTAACCCATACAAAATGAATCTCCTACTAATAGTAAAAATGGTGCACCTAAACTCTACCGAATTCAGACGAGTAGTTTTCCGACTAATAACACCGCCTCCACCAATGTACCCAGTATACGAAGACGGCGACTGCAACGAGATATTCGATGCATGGTTCAGAAATTTATTAGAGTCGCAAGGGACCATAGATAATGGTTCCGCGAACATAGATGATGTTATTATGGTGCAAATGATTCAAGACCAGGACGCAATGTACCATTTACGACCTTACTCGCTCCACTATCCGATAAGATAATTAAAGCTATAAAACCTCTTCTTCCTCAACTTCAATCACACAACAGCAGCACCATAAACAGGCGCCATACATTAAAATAGCCTGCAATACTCCATTAGGCTTGCAATTTGAAAACGTTAATAATTCAGAAATATAAAACAAAGTAGTAACAACCGACAAGGCAATAGTCAATTGCGTCTGAACCTCCATACCAATAACACATACAAAATGTATGAACATACATAAAATGCCACAAAACTATATACAACTCACTTACCCGTACCCATACAAAAATCTCAGTGGAACTGCCAGTACAACTCTTTCCAACACTTATGGAGGAATCGGCGCAATCCCGGCAGCAGACGGAAACGGTGTCCTATATCCAGTAAATACGGTTGCGCCAGCATACAATTCTGCGCTTACATTCAGCAACACAAATGTAGCCCCAGTATTCACTCCTATTCTGGCGGGAGGATCAAATATTGTAACTGCACCATCTCTGGGATCTGTAGGGTACGTGTTATCTGTAGCCGCAGGAAACACCACCGCATGGGTAACTGTCTCTTCACTCCCGGCAGGGAACGCGTCAACTCTAGAAAGCGCGACATGGGAATCACCAGGAACAATAGGCAGCATTGCCCCAAATACTGGGGCATTCACTACCCTCACAGCAAGTACATCAATCAACGGTCCAATTGGATCAAGCCCAAACACTGGATCATTCACTACTCTAATCAGCAGTTCAAGCACGTCTTCATCCACACTACCCGGGTCATACATTGTAAACACAAACAATTCGCCTCAATGTTCGTTTGCAGTAGTAGCCCCAAATATGCCTAATGCTGGAAATATTTATATTGGACTCGGGAAAGCATTATCAAACAATAATGCTGCGTCAATTACTTATAATCAACAAGCATCTGTGGGAAATAATAGTTTACAACTTGGATTCTATGGTGGCATTGGTGCAAGTTTTACAATGTACAACTCTATAATCGCGAGCACTCTAAACACCCCGCTAACATGTACTGGCACGGTCACTGGAACCCAATTAATTTCAAACATTGCTATTGGAACAGCTCCACTAGTAGTCACATCAACAACACTTGTACCTAATCTATACGCTGCAAGATCTGCACTGGCAGACACTGCCACCACAAACGCAACTCTAACAGGAGATGTAACATCATCGGGTAATGCTACTACTTATACAAATGCATTACCAATAGCTCTTGGTGGTACCGGAGGAACTGGAGGATTTGCATCCCCCACAGGTATTAACATATGTTTTGCTATTCGCTAACGCTCACAGCAATAGGTGGAACAGCAGCAAATACTGGGGCATTCACAACTTTAACCTCTACATTTGCAAGCGGAACCGCATTCACAGTAGCAGGAAACCAGAGTTCAGGCACAGTTCCAGTAGCAACAATCACAAATTCTAATACGAACCCAAGTAATATGCTATCATTGCTAGCATCAAGCATGACTTCTGGAAACCAAGCATATATGCAGATTGGCCAAGGTTTGACTGCTGGAAATGCTGGAGGTTTTGTTTATGAATACCATGGAAACAATAATGCCGCATCATTCATGGGTATACAGTTTTATGGGGCTGGTGGTGCTTATATGAAACTATACAATTCAACCAGTACAGCAGCTACACTAAACTCTCCATTATCTGCAGTATCGTATCAAGCCACAGCAACTCTAGGATCAGCATTATCGTCAATGTTTAAAACCCCACAAGTAGTACTACTACTTTCAGGAACTTCTGGAGGTTCAGTAATCCCATCTCCACCCCCATTATACGCAATAATTACAATGTTTGCCGGAGGTGGAGGAGGTGCAGGATGCAATGGCGCATCAAGCGTTGGCGGTAGTAATGGTGGAAACACAAATATTCAATTCAGTTCAAATACAACCCAAGTTAATGGTGGTACTCCCGGCACATCAACAGTACCAGGAACTGGTGGAAGTATAGGATCAACAAATCTTGGATACGGGTTCCAGTACTCTGTAGGAGGAGACGGTTCATATGGAACATCTACAGGAGTATTCTTTCAAGGTGGACGTGGAGGAAACAGTTTTACAAATCCTGCATCACAAACAGGAAATACAGGCCTTATGCCAGGTGTAGGTGGTAAAGCCGGAGACTCTGTAAATCTAATACAATCAAATTCATGTGGAGGCGGTGGTGGAGGCGGAATAAGATTTTTCGATACATCATCAAGTGGATCATATCTGTACAATGTAGGTTCAGGAGGTGCAGGTGGAGCAGGGGGAATTTCAACCGGCGGTACTGGTGGCGGAGGTCAAATCCAAATAGTTTACTATTGGCAATAGTTTAACAAAAATGAATAAAGTATATACTTTAGAAACCGACCCGTTTTACCTTGAAATCCCAAACTTTTATACATCCGATGAATGTGATATGCTACACTACTCTTGCATGCATCTACCACCACAAATAATTGATACCGATACCAGAAAATGTATTCGTCGTGAAAAACTCGACTGGAAATTATCTGATCTTGTATATAAAGAAATCGAACACTACCTCCCAGCATTCATTGCAAATGGTACCGGATACCAATACAGAACAAGAATGAATGGTATTTTCGTACACGTAATNTATTCTACTGGAGAACAATTCAAACCGCACATGGACGGTAGCTACACTACCCCAAACGGGGCAATGGAAACNAGAATGACTTGGCTATTGTACCTATCAACNCCAAAAACTGGAGCNACACTTTTCCACGATAAACAAGGCAACGTAGTACATCGCTGCGAAGCAGAAAAAGGAAAAGTGGTTTTATTNTCACACAAGATGCAGCATTCAGGTGAACTGGTAGACGGNTGCAAAGCTACCCTTCGAAACGATATTTTCTATTCCAGCTAATATACTATTCGTAATAATTGGGGTGGTTCGTGGCGTTATAAGCTGATTGAGGGAATTGGTCATATCGAACAATTTGTTGCTTATGCTGATATTCTTTGTATCCGCCATATGCGCCGGCAGCCAATCCTGCAAGTCCCAACGAAACAGCCAAAGCAATATCCGTGCCATTAGGTTTTGTTATGGCAGTACTCGTTTCTCTTCGTCCAGTAGTCATTATTATAAACACATATATTATGCGTCATAAATCATATCCCAAATCTCGTCCAAAGCTTTTTGTTTTCTTGGTGTTCTAATAAAAACAACATCGTTAAACTCTGCATAACTAACGTAGTTAGTTATTACATGTGTACACACTTATCTTCCATAATCTTGAACGCTATATACCGCAAAGACGGAAAATACTTTCTTGTAATAACTCCCCGTACAAATGCAAATCATTATACGCGGCCTGGAAAATCCTGAAATCATTTATCATCTTCAAATACAACCCTTCCTTTAAATCCAAGACTATAGGTTTAGCCAGTCCATGGATATGCATAATGGTAGGGATATGATTATAATATTTCTGGAGCTTTAGCGAACAGAAAACCTAACGTTAGTACCTGGTACCCGGCACCCTTTAACGCCTGCCTAACATCTTCCCAAGATTCAGCCATAAATGTAGTATCCAATACATCTTGCGGAATAGATTCCTTGCCGCCCAATAAAGTACAAATAATCGAAGTAAATCTCTCCAGGCGATTATACCTATGGATAGGTCTAAATTTATCTCTGCCATCACCATTTTCCATGGCATAGTCCATAACCATTGTAGTCTCGGTGTTACTAGAGCATTAGTCCTCCGGAGGACATGTGTACACACTTTATAACATAAAACTTGGAGTACCCAAAATACTCTGGCGGCCCCAATAAATCAACTTGTTCGGTAGTGAATACGGCAATCTCCCCATCCATATGATGCGGGTTCATTTTGTATGGGGCAAGATCAAATGCCACAATTACGTGGACAAGCAGCATACGAGGCACAAATAGATACCTTGGGCGATATAAAAAAAGTTTTTGGCGCAGCGAGCGGAATTGCAAGTGTAGCAGCACCATTTATACCTGGAGCAGGATTAGCGGCAACTGGTCTAGGAACAGCTTCTGGATTATTAAATCTGGCAACTTCAGGCCAAGATACTGCCCATGTTCATTCTGGTGGAGGATCATATAATACTCCTCAATACGGATATGGCAAAGACGAAAAAGGATCATTCTATACTAGCGAAAACGGGACCCAAGATGTAGACAAGTACGGGTTCGCATACAAGAACCCAAAAGTTAATGTCGCAACATCATTCCACGCACCATTGATTGAAGAACCAAAACCTAAACCTTTACCTGCAGCCGCCGCACCTCAACATATCGAAACTCCATCGCCAATTCAAGCTGCACCTTCTCCTCAGGCGAGTCCTGTACAACGGCCACAACCAATCGATTCGTCAATGTCAGAACCAACACAAACCCGACAAATCCAAAATGTTGGAATCAAAATCAAACCGCGCAAACAAAAAACAAAAGTCGGTAAACAAAAGAAATAATATATTATCCACGTTGCCTTGAATATCTACCGCTCACCATATATTCTCCAGGACGTTTACCAGTATTAGGTAACATTGAAGCAGTCATCAGATTTGAATAATATTTCCCCATTTCAATTTCAGGTACCCGATAATTTGATGGACCATGCCGAAGAGGTTCAACGGGTAAACTTTGTTTAAAGTCGTAGCTATGTTTTGGGCCTGAAAGCCGTAAAGCATCTTTTATCTCCAACTCAAAATGTCCAGGAATAAATTCAGGTCTAGATATTTCGACAGAAGTTGTAGCAGGGGCTCTATATGCATTTATATCAATTTGATTACTTTCATATCGATTTCGAATCTTTTCACGATTAACTTTTTTACCTACATCATATTCAAGTTGCGTAGGTTTTAAATTAACTGCATTCTCTTCGAAATATTTATCGGCTTCAACTTTTTTGGCAGCTTTTTTGATATTAGCTTGAAATGTGGGTCCATAATGCGTATCATAATAATTATATCCAATAGCTGCTCCACTGGCAACAACCGCCAAACTAGTTCCAACTGCTATTATATCTCGAAGGGTATTATTTACTTCTTTTAATTTCGATTCCTCTTTTGGGGCTCTGGTTACAGCCATTTTTATTGCCACATACATTTTTACCCAAAATGAATAAAGAGCCTGAAATGACTGAAGAACAAAAATCTTATGCCGAACAAATGAAACCACACATGGATGGATTATTCAGCGGTAAATACGATCTGGTGGTCAAGAACGACGAAGAGAAATCATCAATCAATTTGACTGAAATAATCCGCCTTGTAGTACTAACTCAACGCAGTGCTTCCCAGAAAATAATGGAGATCGAGGATATGATTAAAACTTCAGACCTCCCGCGTAAGAAAACTATGGAACAAATTGATTAATAATGTATGTGTATTAAATAAACCAATGTCTGCACACTTTAAATGGTATCCTGGCTCCTCAGAAGTTATCGTTCCTTGGAACGCTCAATTCTCATTCCCAACTCAAGCAAACAAGGCAATCAAATTGACCCCAAGAATCCCACCAAGTACTACTCCCTACCGGAAGGTACTAACTTTTAGAAAATGGTGCTCTTTTTGTACCCGGATCAGTCATTC
>TBL_comb47_HYPODRAFT_10008062_pt1 | contig 10890 bp, 11 predicted proteins | sample TroBogypolimnion_40_FD_10682 | JGI IMG/M metagenome (IMG submission 10682) | reverse complement strand
GAGCGAACGGAAGAAGCTCTATCGTCAATATGCTGAACAATTGCTTGGTAGCGGTCATGCCTATTATGCTTTCGATACTCCGGAGGAGCTTGATTTGGCGCGTACAACGGCTGAAGAGAAAGGGGAAACGTTTACCTATAATGCCTTATCCCGTAGTCAAATGAAAAATTCGCTTTCACTTCCCGAGGAGGAATGGAAAGCGCTGCAATCTGCTTCATCGCATTATGTGATACGCTTTAAAATGCCAGATAATCAGGATGTTACGGAGGTGGATCTGATCCGCGGAAGCGTCACGTTTAATACCGCCTTACTCGATGATAAAGTACTTTTTAAAAGTGACGGGATGCCAACTTATCACCTGGCCAACGTGGTCGACGATCATTTAATGGAGATCACCCATGTGATAAGAGGCGAGGAGTGGCTCCCTTCGATGCCGCTTCACGTATTGTTGTATCGTGCTTTTGGCTGGGAGGCGACCATGCCGAGGTTTACCCATCTTCCTCTGATTCTTAAACCGGAAGGGAAAGGTAAACTCAGTAAACGCGATGGCGACAAACTTGGATTTCCGGTCTTCCCCCTTCTTTGGAAAGATAAAATAACCGGAGAACCATCGCGGGGATACCGTGAAGATGGCTATTTCCCCGATGCCTTTATCAATATGCTGGCGCTACTGGGCTGGAATCCGGGGACCGAGCAGGAGATCTTTTCGATGGAGGAGCTTTGTCAGATATTTTCATTGGAACGGGTCGGAAAGTCAGGGGCCCGCTTCGATCCTGAGAAAACCAAATGGTTTAATCATCAGTATTTTATTAAAAGATCAGATTCAGAGCTCGGGGAGTTGTTACTTCCTCTCTTAAAAGAGAAGGGAATTACTGCCGATCTTTCGCTGGCAACCAGGGTTAGCGGCATGGTCAAGGAGCGTTGCAATTTTGTTTCGGAAATCTGGGATCAAAGTTACTTCCTGTTTCAGGCTCCGGCAACCTATGATGAAAAAATTGTGAGCAAGCGGTGGAAGGATGACGTTCCGGAAATTATGAGTGATCTGGCCGGGTTTTTAGGTTCGGTTGACCATTGGAATGCCCCGTCAATCAAAGAACCTTTTTCGGCTTATGTTACCGCAAAGGGGTGGAATTTCGGCACGGTGATGAATTCGTTGCGTCTTTGCCTCGTTGGGGGTAGTTTTGGTCCCGATATTTTCGAAATCTGTGAAATATTAGGGAAATCTGAAACGGTTTCACGGATACTGAAGGCGGTGGAAGCGATTCAGAACTAATTTGAAAATGTGACAATTTGAAAATTCGGCAATTATCTAATAGATTGATAGCGAGCGCAGAGTGTTTGCATCTTGATTGAAAGATAGCAAAAGAGCATTACCTGCCAGAAGTTGTCAAATTTTAAAGGGAGTAAGTGATATTAAAACAGCTCGTAAAATCCCCAATATTTTGAATAGTATCCAAAATATTGGGGATTTTATATCTGTGACCTCAACGGATGGCGGAGTTCGTGCAATTATTTTACAGCGTTTATAGCCTCATCATAACGACGGCTCACCTCTTTCCAGTTAACAATTTTCCAGAACGAATCCACATAATCCGGACGGCGGTTCTGATATTGCAGGTAATAGGCATGCTCCCACACATCAAGTGTAAGTACCGGAATACCCTTCACTTCGGTAGTGCTCATCAGCGGATTTTCCTGGTTCTGAGTTGAGCTGATCACGAGTTTGCCTTGTTCATTGACCGAAAGCCAGGCCCAGCCACTTCCAAATTGCTTCTTCCCCGCATTGCTGAATCCCTCCTTAAATTTAGCCACACTTCCAAATGAATCATTAATTGCATTCAGTAAGTTCCCTTCGGGTTCCTGTCCGGTGCTGTGATTCATTATTGTCCAGAATAACAGGTGATTATAAAACCCGCCGGCATTATTTTTTAGAAAAACCGGGTATTTTTCCATTTCAGAAAAAAGCTGGAACAGTGGTTTAGAAGCATAATCAGCGCTGGCCGACGATTCATTCATATTCTTGGTGTACGCTGCATGGTGTTTGGAATAGTGGATCTCCATGGTTTTTGCATCGATATACGGCTCCAGATCATTATAAGCATAGGGCAAGGGATTTTGTTTGGATTGGGCAGTTAACTGAAATTCAGCTAATTTAGAAAATGCCTGTTTCAATGTCGGATTGGCAGCTAATGTCGGTTTGGCTGCAAATGAGAATTTTGAGGTGACAAATAGAGCCATTCCTGAAAGTGAAGCTTTCTTAAAGAAATCGCGGCGGGAATTTTGCACCGATGAGTCAGAAGGCATTAAATTTTTCATCTTTAAAAATTTTAGTTTAAAATGACCGGAGAAAATACTTTATGGATATCCCTAATTAACGGAACCTCTTTTTATTCTTCCATTGATAATCAAACAATCGGAGATGAAAAAGGTTTATTTGAATTTTTCTAAGCGCTAATTAATGTTAGAAGGAGAAGGTAATGATGGATTTATTTGCATTTATATAGATGGTTCAGATCTTACATTGAAAATTTTTAAAACTAGAAAGGAATAGTAAAAATACTATTATCTTTGTGTGTTTATCAAAGGCAACTGATTCAATGAAAATCTGGAAAGCGAATGAGCTGATTGAATTGATCGAGAAAAATGGTTGGTTTTTTGTTAGGCAAAAGGGAAGCCATATGCATTTCAGACATTCCGAAAAATCAGGAACGGTCACTATTCCATATTCCGGAAATGATGATGTGCCACCTGGAACAGCAAATAGTTTTTTAAAACAGGCCGGGTTGAAATAGGCTCGGCTGGATAATATACTAAATATGGGCAAAATAGTTGTAACAGTAGAAGTAACTGAAAATAATTATTCGGCATTCATCGAAGAACTGCCAGGATGTATCAGTACGGGCAAAACTTTTCTTGAACTTAAAGGGAATATGGGTGAGGCTGTTGCCGATCATTTGGATATTTCGCGCGAGTATGGAGATAAAATTCCAGACCTGTTTCAGGATGATTACGAGCTGATATTTCGATTTGATACACAAAGTTTATTACAACATTACCGAGGTATATTCACAAATTCAGCACTTCAAAGAATAACCGGCATTAACCAAAGGCAACTGCAGCACTATGCATCGGGGGCAAGCCGACCGCGACCGGAGCAGGCGCATCGTATTGAAAGAGCGCTGCATCTTCTGGGTGAAGAGCTTTTGGCAGTCGAACTTTAATGATTCAATATGGTTATTTTGTTTTTGTCCATATAAAGATTGATATTTAGGATATCATCTTGATTTTGTAGAGCATCAACCATCAACCAAAATATGTACGGAAAAATAAGGGAACACCTCCAAAAAGAACTTTCAGGGATCAGAGAAGCTGGTCTTTACAAAAATGAACGGATCATTACCTCAGCCCAGGACGCTGTCATTAAACTTGATTCCGGTCAGGTAGTATTAAATTTTTGTGCCAACAATTATTTGGGTCTTTCGAATCACCCCGAACTTATTTCTGCTGCTAAATCGGCGCTCGATTCACATGGTTTTGGAATGTCATCGGTTCGGTTTATCTGTGGGACTACCGATCTGCATAAAGAACTTGAGTGTCAGATTGCCGGCTTTTTCGGAACAGAAGATTCCATATTATATGCTGCTTGTTTTGATGCCAACGGAGGTATTTTTGAGCCCCTGTTTTCTGAAGAAGATGCGATTATTTCCGATTCACTGAATCATGCTTCAATTATCGATGGAGTACGGTTGTCAAAAGCCAGACGGTTTCGTTATAATAATGCCGATATGGCCGATCTCGAAGTGCAGTTGCAGAAGGCGCAGGATGCAAGATTCCGGATTGTGGTAACAGATGGTGTCTTCTCGATGGATGGGAATGTTGCACCGGTTGATGAAATCGTGAGACTGGCCAGAAAATATGATGCCCTGGTGATGGTTGATGAATGCCATTCAGCCGGAGTTGTAGGGGAAACCGGACGAGGAGTCACTGAAAAATTTAACATTCGGGGTGAAGTGGATATTATTACCGGGACGCTTGGGAAAGCCTTTGGCGGCGCCATCGGTGGCTTTACAACGGGGAAGAAGGAGATTATTGAGTTGCTGCGTCAGCGTTCGCGCCCCTATCTTTTCTCCAATGCAATACCTCCTGCAGTTGTCGGGGCCGGAATCAGGATGTTTGAAATGATGGCAGAGACCTCAGAACTTCAAAGCAGGCTACATCAGAATACGGAGTATTTCATCACGAAAATAAAGGAGGCGGGCTTTGATATTAAACCCACTCAATCGGCAATATGTGCAGTAATGCTTTATGATGCGAAATTGTCGCAGGAGTTTGCGGCCCGTTTGCTGGAAGAGGGAATCTACGTGACCGGATTTTATTACCCGGTCGTCCCCCAGGGAGCAGCGCGAATCAGGGTGCAACTGTCAGCGGCACACCAACGGGAGCATCTCGATCAGGCAATTGCCGCCTTTATAAAAGTCGGCAAGACATTGAAAGTAGTGGGATAATTATTCTGAGATCATCGCTTGGTACTGTTCTGAAGAGAGTAACTCATCCAGTTCAGTGGCATCTGACATCCTGATCTTTACCAGCCAACCTTTGTCGTAAGGATCTTTGTTGACAAGTTCTGCTGCATCAGTGAGCAATTCATTCATTTCAAGGATTTCACCGGAAACAGGCATGAACAAATCAGAAACAGTTTTTACCGCTTCAATGGTCCCAAAGACCTCTTCCCTGGCAATGGATTCGCCAACGGTTTCAATTTCAAGATATACAATATCACCTAATTCGCCCTGAGCGAAATCGGTAATTCCGATATATGCGAACTCACCTTCCACACGAATCCATTCGTGGTCTTTCGTGTATTTCAAATTTGATGGAATATTCATTTTCCGGGTATTTAATGATTCAGATTTTATGTCTCAAAAATACGATAAATAAGGATCTTTAAATATGGTTTTGGAGAAATAACTTTTCTCCTTCCCGGGAAGCGGTTCTGATCAGCTTTTGGCTCCTGGCAACTGGTTAAATGAAATAGGAGGGGATTATGGTCATAGTTGATTTTGGGGGTATAGCCTCATGACAGGTGAGCTGACAGTTGTTAAAAGTAAGCCTCCTATATTTATTTCCCTTATCATTTTTATAAGAACCGGATTTTCGTTATAATTGGGGTATAAATTATCGTAAAAAATGTTTAGGGCAGAGATAAATTCACTTTCTGAAATCAATCATATTGCATCCTTGTTTCTACAGGCGCATCCTGCAGACCGGATATTTGCGTTTTACGGATCAATGGGTGCAGGCAAAACGACCTTTATCAAGGCACTTTGTGAGGAGATGCAAGTATTGGACTATGTTACATCTCCCACATTTTCACTGATCAATGAATATCAAACGGAGCACAGGGGTGCCATATTTCATTTTGACTTTTACCGGATCAATAATATAACCGAGGCATACGATTTTGGCTACGAAGATTATTTCTACAGTAATTGTTATTGCTTTATCGAATGGCCGGAGTTGGTCGAATCACTTTTGCCTTCAATTGCTGTTAAAGTTTATATTAAAGAGGGTGAAAACGGATCGCGGATTATTGAATCGGCATAAGGAATCTGTGTAAAAACAAATAGATTATGAATCAACGGAAAGGTGGAAAATTGTCAACCCTGGCTAACGACCAGCTTCTTCCAAGGGAAGAGCTCTACACGAGAAGCCCGCGAAATATCAAACTCAATATTGGCATTCCAGACAGCTCTGCTTCAGTAGAGTACAGTGTCCCATTGACTCCTCAATCGGTCGAGGTATTGGTGCATAACGGCCATGATGTATTTATAGAAACGGGAGCCGGCAAAGAGGCCAATTATTCAGATCAGGCCTATTCCGATTGCGGAGCTGTGATTTGCCGTTCTGCTGCAGAAATCTTTCAGTGTGACATCATTTTAAAAATGGCCCCTTTCACTCAGGAAGAGACCGAGTTGATGAAAGGGAATCAGTTATTGCTTTCTCCGCTTTACCTCACCCTTCAAACTCAGGAATCGGTGCGCCGCTTAATGCGTAAAAAGGTGACCGCTGTCGGATTTGAGTATATGAAGGATGAAAACGGGATCTTCCCTGTTGAACGGATTTTCAGTGAGATTATGGGAAACACTGCAATGATTGTTGCCAGTGAGTATCTGAGTACTGCCCGCAACGGCAAAGGGGTTATCCTTGGTTCAGTAACCGGGATTTCACCTACAGAAGTTGTAATCCTTGGCTCGGGCACTGCTGCCGAGTTCGCTGCCCGCACTGCTCTCGCTCTTGGTGCAACCGTTAAAGTGTTCGACGATTCAATCTCAAAATTGATAGATTTTCAATCGCGGCTTGGAACCCGTGTTTTCACCTCTGTTTTTCATCCCAAAGCGTTGCGAAAGGCCATGAAAACCGCTGAAGTTGTGATTGGCGCCCTCTCTATGAATGAGGTACCTAAAATGATTGTTCCGGAGGAGATGGTGGAGGGGATGAAAGTGAATTCCATCATCATCGATCTCAATATCATACAGGGAGGATGTATCCAAACATCACGGATTACCAATCACAAGAAACCAACATACATTGAACATGGTGTGATCCATTATTGCGTCCCTAATATTACTTCGCGCGTCGCCCGCACGACATCCATAGCAGTCAGTAACATTCTGGCTCCGATGCTGCTTGAAATCGGTCAGTCCGGCGGAATCAACCAGTATGTCAAAACCAACCGCGGATTTTGTGAAGGAATCTATGTTTTCAACGGGGTTTTAACGAATCAGGATATCGGGGCGGTACTGAATATTTCGGTTACCGATATCAATCTGCTGATGGCCGCATTTTAATCAGGGAAGTCTAAGTCAAAATCCCATAAATAGTTAACCTACAACGATTTTACCAACAATTTATTTCTGACAAATTCAGATAAATGGATCGAAATAGCAGCTAAAATAAAGGGGAATATTCCACCTGATTATTGGTTAAACCTCTCTTATGTACCATTTCGGTTACAAATAAGATTATTATCAATTTATCGTAATACGGCTTGCACTAATTATTATTTTAGAAAATCCGATTTTTAATCTTCCGCTGCCAGTATCATTATTGAGATGTGATGAAGCCGAACCAAACTTGTCCTGGTGTGCCCCATACCCTTTGGCATAATCTCACCGTTTTGAGTGACAATGAGCCAGTTCTCCAATGGTATTTCATGTTCTACAGAATAATTATTTCCATTCAATAGAACCAGGATTCTTCGCCAACGGTCACCATTGGCATGATCGCAGAGTTCATACGCGATAACTCCGGGGATATAGTGGCCAAAGAACCTGAGTTTGGTCTGAACTGTATGGGCATCGGTGATTCTGAACGCCGGGTGCTGGCGTCTGAGCTCAATAAAGCTCCTCGTGAAATTAACCAATTGCGGATAGACTGCTTTCCGGGTCCAGTCGATTTGGTTGATGTAATCGGGTGACCGGTATGAATCGGGATGCCCCCCCTTGGAACGGAGCATCTCATCACCGGCATGAATAAAAGGAACCCCCTGCGAGGAGAGGATTATACCAAAAGCCAGACGTGCCATCCGTTCCAGGGTTTCGGGAGAAGCTTCGGGGCATGAGTATTGAAGTTTATCGAAAAGGGTAAGGTTATCGTGACAGGTGACATAGTTGATGCATTGAGCCGGACTATTAGCCCACGCATGCCGGGAAGTATTTACAAAGTCATAAATAATCTGACGGTGCTCGACGGCTGCAGTTATGGCAAATTTCAATTGTTCCTCGCGCAGGGTAATGCCGCTGATAAAGCCTGCATTGTTCCGGTCAAAGGGTGATCCTTTCAACCCGTTTCGCATATCGTCACAGAATGAGGCAATCCGGTCAAGCTGTCTGGTGTTCCCTTTCACAGCGCGAAATTGATCGGGGAGAGGGCTTTCACCTGCACTCCACCCTTCACCGTAAAGGAATATTTTGGGATCAATTGTATCGAGTCGATGCCTGATCTGGTTCATTGTTTCAATGTCGATGAGTCCCATAAGATCGAAACGGAACCCGTCGATATGATATTCCTCCGCCCAATAGGCAACCGAATCGATGATGTACCTTCTGACCATTTCCCGTTCGGTGGCGAGTTCTGATCCGCATCCGCTTCCATCCGAGAAGGTTCCGTCCTGATTAAACCGGTAAAAATATCCGGGTATAGTCTGATTAAAATATGACTCAAAAATCAACCCCGTGTGATTATAAACTACATCAAGAATTACACCCAGGTTGTTGTTGTGTAAGGATTGTACAAGTTGTTTAAGCTCCCTGATTCGTGTAATTCCGTCGATCGGATCGGTCGAATACCACCCTTCCGGGGTATTGTAGTTCAAAGGATCATAACCCCAGTTATAATGGGCCGCCGGATTTAATTCATCGACTGTATAAAAATCTGCTACCGGAAGTAAATGGACGTGGGTTATTCCAAGTTCTTTCAGATGATCGACTCCCGTGGTTTCTCCTGTAGGAAGCTTAGTCCCCAGTTCACAAAATCCAAGATATTTTCCTTTATTTTCTATTCCCGAGGAGGGTGACATGGAGAAATCGCGAATATGAACTTCATAAATCACCATATCCACCGGAGTTGCCAGGGTATGTCGCCGGTCTGTCTCCCAATCGAGTGGATTACTCTTATGAGGGTCGATAATTACACCACGACTCCCGTTTACACCAGTGGCTTTGGCATAGATATCAGGCCCTTCCTTGAGCCACCCCAGTTGGTCCCTAACCTGAATCGTATAAAAAAATCCTTCGAGATTCTCTTTGATCTCATAAATCCAGGTCCCATCTTCATCAGGTAAAAGCTGAAATTCTCTAACAGGTTTACCCTCCTGTCCTGATTTGTAAAGTCTGAAAAAAATACGTCGGGCCGAAGGAGCCCAGATTTTTATTTTCGTCCTTTCCGGTGTCCAGGTGATGCCAAGATCCAAACCTTCATAAATGGGGAAATTGTTAAAATCGCTCTCCTTAAATTTCCAGTTTCTCATTCAATTAAAACCATTTCAATCTGATTGTATGACTCTTGAATCTCTTGCCACCGAGATCTCTCATTTCCACACTCATTCGACAGGCAAGCTGTAATTCAGGGACTGTCTCATAAAATTGTTCTAATGAAATATCTAATAAGTAGGTTTTCCCTTTCTCCAGAAGTATCGGATAAATCTCGGAATGTTCAACTTTGAGCACGCGGAATTTTCGTCGGGTGAACCACCTCTTAAAGATCAGTACAGGGGCATGAAGATCAATCTCCCTGCTCCCGGTATTTGTGACGATCATTTCAATATTTGTGGGGTTGAAACGCTTGCTTTTATGAAGTGCGATGGCCGCATCAAAGGGTAAGGTCTTTTTTCTAAAAGACATTTTTTTTCCTGAGGCCCCCTTTGAAAAGGCCCGCGAACGGTTAAATGTAAGAAATCCAATCACCAACACGATGATAATCAGAAGAATTTTCAATAACATTAATACAAAACTTGACAGCACCATTATTGATAAGATTGAAATTTACGGTATTTCTGTCCAACTTAGGACGGAGGAAAATCACACGGTAAGCTAACGCAAAAGAATAGAAATAAACAGAAACAAACAACAGTTCGATTTTTTTAAAAAATAAAACGTTCTCCGATTTGCGGGAACTTTTTCAGGTTACTCTTCAAATATCCCGAATCTGGTTAATTCCATCGTTTCCCCCTTGCAGGGCTTTTTATTTTTCTGGATGTTATCCTGTTCGGTGGCAGTTCTTCTCCGACTATGCGGAAATCAAGTTGCTTTCTTTCAAGATTGGCCCGGGCTATTTCTACATCGATAGGGTCTCCAAGCTGATATTTCTTGTGGGTGCGGCGACCAATGATGCAATAATTTTTTTCGTCGAATTCGTAAAAATCATCGGTGAGTTCGAACATTGGAATCATCCCTTCACACTTATTTTCATCCAGTTCGACATAAATCCCCCACTCCTTGACACCTGAGATCACCCCTTTGAACTGCTGTCCGATCTTGTTGGACATGAATTCAACCTGTTTATATCTGATCGATGCCCGTTCGGCATTAGCCGCCTTGTTCTCCATGTCGGATGAATGCTTGCACATCTCCTCATATTGGGCCGACTGAACTGACCGTCCCTCTTCGAGATAGCGGGCGAGTAACCGGTGTACCATCATATCGGGATAGCGACGGATTGGTGATGTAAAATGGGTATAAAATTCAAAGCCCAAACCGTAATGACCGATGTTTCTGGTTGAGTATTCGGCTTTTGCCATGGTCCGGATGGCAAGGGTTTCGATTACATTCTGCTCTTTCTTTCCGGCTACATTTTCAATCAGTTTATTCATCGATTCAGTGACCGTTCTTGGGTTATTGGTCATGATTCCGTACCCGAACCGTTTGATAAAGTGATTGAATGAATCGAGTTTGTCAGGATCGGGCTTGTCATGAATTCGGTAAACAAAAGTCCGCTCCTTCTTTTTTGCACCCGGTTTGCCTACAAATTCGGCTACCCTTTTATTGGCCAGGAGCATAAACTCTTCGATCAGCTTATTCGAGTCTTTGGATTCTTTAAAAAAGACACTGAGTGGTTTGCCATCGTTATCGATTTCAAACTTCACTTCAACACGGTCAAAGCCGATCGATCCCGACGCAAACCGTATTTCCCTCAGTTTTTTGGCCAGCCGGTCGAGGGTAAGAATCTCCTCTTTTAAATCCCCTTCTCCCGTTTCAATCACCTGCTGCGCCTCTTCGTAGGCAAAACGGCGATCAGAATAGATTATCGTTCTGCCGAACCATTCGTGATGTACTTTACTCTCATCATCCAGCTGAAATACTGCCGAGAAGCAGAGTTTCTCTTCATGCGGCC
>TBL_comb47_HYPODRAFT_10008061_pt1 | contig 10892 bp, 13 predicted proteins | sample TroBogypolimnion_40_FD_10682 | JGI IMG/M metagenome (IMG submission 10682) | reverse complement strand
GCCAAACTTTTTGGGAACGGGTCTGGGCCAGCACAATTGTGCTCTACACATTCGTGGCCACATTCGTAGTGTGGAAGACGCTTGGCAAGTATGGAGTAAACCCAATCGGGTTCTTTGTCGTAGACCTGATCACTTCCTGGCTCTATGGAATTTCCACTGCTCGCCTTGTCGTTGCCATATTTAAGAAGCATCGTCCGGGGGTTAGAAAATATGGCCTCTATTCAGCCCTCAACTTTGCCATCCCCGATGTTTACATCGTTGGCATGGCCCGACATGTTCCAAGAGATGTTTACTTAGCACTGGCAGGTGTGATTTCGATCCTCGCAATTTTCTCGGTAGTCGGGGTCTTGCAGCAGATCAAAGATGGCAAGAAGAACGAAGAGAATCATTCATAATCGCAATTAAGAGGAGATGCTATGACGACGACAGAATCTGTTTATAAGAATCGCTTTTCAGGAAAAGTAGCAATCATCACTGGTGCGGGTTCTGGCATCGGTAAAGCCACGATCACTCGGTTCGTCGAAGAGGGCGGAACTGCAGTTGGAGTAGATGTCGTTGCGGATCGTCTAACTGTGCTATCTAGCGAACTCTCAGCCAAGGGTTATTCGATCGCCACGATTACAGGCGATTTGATGGATGATCAGACGATCACGCGCGCTGTTGAAGCAGCTGGTCCAGTAGTAGATATCCTTATTAACAATGCAGGGATTATGGATGACTTTGTTCCACTCGCAGAACTGGATGATGCACTCTGGCACAAAGTGATCGGTGTGAATCTTGAATCGGTGATGAAGCTCAGCCGTGCAGTTATTCCTGGAATGGTTGCGCGTGGCAACGGGGCAATCGTTACAACCGCTAGCGCTGCTACATTTAAATCTGGAATAGCCGGTTCGGCATACGTAACAAGCAAACATGGGGTCGCTGGGCTAGCTCAATCCATTGCATCCATTTATGGCCCACAAGGAATTCGCTCTAATGCAGTGGCTCCCGGAGCAGTCGCCACCAACATTATGGACCAGACCAAAGTGCCCCGCGGAGCAGCAACCATGCAGGCTTTGGGGGCCAATATGGCCAATATTGGAACGGTGGGAACCTCAGAGCAATTGGCTGCAGCGATTCTTTTTCTCGCGAGTGATGATGCTTCCTACATCAATGGCGTAGTCCTACCTGTCGATGGCGGCTGGGTCGCGCGCTAGTAGTTCTTGTTCTTGAAGGTAAAGTTTTGCTATGAGCAATCCAACAATTCAATTTCTGGGTGCAGCCGAGACGGTTACAGGTAGCCGTTTTCTCGTCACCTATAACAATCAGAAAATCCTGGTTGATTGTGGAATGTTCCAAGGTGAACCAGAAATTGCCTCGCACAATGATGAGAAATTTCCTATCGACGAAAGCTCAATTAATGCGCTACTGCTCACGCATGCCCATTTGGATCATTGCGGCTATATCCCAGCGCTAGTGAAGAATGGATTCACAGGAACAATATTTACTACTCATTACACAGAATTAATTGCGGAAGTTGTGTTGCGAGACTCGGCTCACCTACAAATGCAGAGAGCAGAGTTTGAGGATGTAAAGCTCAAAGCTGATGAGCGCGGGTCACTGCTCTACAACGAAGTCGATGTAGAAAAAGCTCTCAAGCAATTTAAAGCTGTAGAAATTAGGGCGAGAATCGAAGTCCTGCCAGATGTCTTTGCAACTTTCTACCCATCCGGGCACATTCTCGGGGCAACATTTATTCTCTTGGAGATAGGTGGCAAGTCTCTGCTCTTCACAGGAGATATGGGCCGAGGTTCACATCCATTTCTTTATGGACCAGATCTGCCACCATCACAAGAAATCGATGCCGTCATTACCGAATCAACATATGGAGATCGCGAGCATGAGACACCAATCTCTGACTTCGCTGAGGAGCTCAATAAGGCGATCGAACGCGGAGGATCAATTTTGATTCCTGCCTTTGCGGTGGATCGGACTGAAGAAATTCTCTTTGAGCTTCGCCGACTATTCGATGCAAGGGCTGTTAAAAGCATTCCGGTATACATCGATTCACCTATGGCCGAGAAAGTATTAGTTTTCTATAAGGAAGCGATCGAGCAAGGAACCCCGGATATTAAGTCGGATGTGGCAGAGGCTTTCACTTCGAGTGATCCATTTGATCCAGGCAAATTGAGAATCATGACAACTGTTGATGAATCAAAATTGCTCAACGACATCTCCGAACAATCGATCGTGATTTCTGCTAGCGGTATGGCCACTGGTGGGCGAGTGACGTATCACTTAGAAAGTATGCTCCCGGATCCCTCTAACACAGTCATTTTGGTTGGATTTCAAGCGAAGGGGAGTCGCGGTCTGGCGCTCCAGCAAGGCGCAGAAAAGTTACGGATTCACAACAACTGGGTGCCCGTCAAAGCTGCGGTCGCCAACGTAGAAAGCTTCTCGGTGCACGCCGACCGTAAAGAAATTGTTTCCTGGTTGAGCCACATCGCCAACCCTACGCAGACCTTTATTGTTCATGGCGAACGTGAGTCGCAGGAGGCTCTTAAAACCGCGCTCGAAGGCGAATTGGGCTGGAAGGCAACGATCCCTGAATTGGAAAAAACGTACGAAGTTCGTTAAAGATTTTTGAGAATGAAGTCAGCTCGTTCTTCTGCTGGCATAACCGGAACTCGAATAAGTGGCTCGGGCCGCGCCGAGTAAACATCGATGAGCATCTGCTGAATTGAGTGTTGGGCTTGAACATCTTCTGATCGTACGTAGTCGTGGTGCAGCGGCAGAAGGTCGAGAATAAAGACTTTGCGATAGTGCGCTTTTTGCAGCGCTACATCAAGTCTACGATCGGGCTCAATCCCCAAATAGCGGTAGTACGCCAACTCATCAGGAAGCGCGCGATCGAGAAATATCAGCTCCTCTGGGTCCAGCGAAGCTTCGAGTTGAATCTGCAGGGTGAGTACATTTTCCTGAAAGAGACGGACATTTTCACGTGCCTGGTCCGAATTTATGCCCAAGGCTTTCTCGATCTCAAAGTAGTGCCGTGCCTCTTCTATCGCGGTTCGATACCCGCGTTTGGCAAGTAGATCAACGAGCGTAGTTTTGCCCGTGCTAGGTCCGCCTGTTATGACGTACCAAGGTGGTGTGATCAAAAGGTAATCCGATCGGTCGCAACAACATCGAGGGTGCTATCAGGAAGTTCGTAATCGGCACACGCCCGATTGAGTTCTGCGATGATCAGTTCGGCTGGAATCGGGAGACCATTCCATGATTCATCGATAGTCATATGTGCATCTTCAATCAGAGTCACATCTAAGCCACGCTCAATAGCTGCATGAATCGTGTGGCGAATACAGTAATTGCTCTGTGCTCCGCAAATTATTAGGTGATCTACACCCATTTCTTCAAGCGCATCTTCGAGATCTGTCTCTTCGAAAGAACTTCGCCAAAGTTTGTGAATAATGCGCTCATTTTTAGCCGGTTTGAGTTCAGGCACGATCTGCCAGTACTCGCTATCGATTGGCATGTCATCTTCAGAGTGCTGGACCCAGATGACATCTACGCTCGCTGCGCGAGCACGATCAACTAAGTCATGGATTTGACTGACTGCAGCATTACGATTTCGTGCATAATCGACAACACCATTTTGAACATCTATAACCATCAGCGCTTTTTTATTGCGATCCTCGTATGCACTCATGCCCCTAATCTACGGCACACGCTATCCTTCGAGCATGTCAGCTGCCCTCGCACTCATCTCGAGTCTTTTCTGGGGAAGCGCAGACTACTTAGCGGGTAACCTCAGTAAGCGATATGCCGCTATTGCGGTTACGGGGGTCACTCAAAGCTTTGGTCTGCTTATTGGTATGACTATTGCTTTGTTTGGCAATTCGTTTTTCGCCCCAACTCTCCATTGGAATAACTATTTCCTACCAGGTGTCTTCGCTGGCGTATGTGGATTCTTGGGACTGATTTCCTATTACTCGGGCTTGGCGACCGGTCGCATGGGCGTAGTTGCTCCAATTAGTTCTTTAAGCGCAGTGATCCCATTGATCTACGCCTTCGTACGAGGAGAGCGGCCCGCGGGAATTGAAATCGCCGGAATAGTCATCGCCCTTATCGGTGCCTTCTGTGCTTCTGGTCCCGAAGTAATCAAAGGTGTCCCTCTCAAACCACTTGCCTTTGGTTTGGGTGCCGCGCTGGGATTTGGTGCCGCGCTGGCCTTTATGGCTGAAGGATCTAAGTCGAGTCCAATTATGACTATGACGACCATGCGTCTGACCACAGTGAGCGTCTGCGTATTGCTCGCCCTACGTTATAAAACAATGGGTGGATTTAAGCGAATAGATCTCCCCACGTTGGTCGTGATTGGCGCCGCTGATTTCCTGGCCAATTATTTCTTGGGTGTGGCCACCACTAAGGGGATGGTTTCGGTCGCCATGATTCTTGGATCGCTCTTCCCGATAGTTACTGTGTTATTGGCCTATAAATTCCTGCATGAACGCCTCCATAAAGTTCAATATTTTGGAGTTTTCTGCGCAGTGCTAGGTGTTGCCCTCATATCGCTCTAACGTATCTCGAGTACGATCTGGCTATGAGCAAAGAGATTCTGCAGCAATTCGTATCTGCCAACAAAGAGTTTTGTGCCTATGCAAAAGCGATGAAACCTGAGCAACTCAGTCATGTGCCCGCTCCCGGGGAATGGTCTCCGGCTTATGTCATCCATCATATGGCTGATTCCGATGCACACTTTCTCGTCCGTTTTTTGAATATTCTCTCAACAGATAAGCCTGCTATCGTCCCATTTGATGAAGAAGCATTTCCTACAACTCTTGGATATGTTGGACGTAACGTTGCTATCTCAATTGCATCGATAGAGGCAGCGACCGCGCAGCTCGTGGATATCTTCTCGAACGTTAGTGATGAAGTATGGAACCGCACTGGACTTCATCCTGAGCGCGGGGAACTAACTGCGAGTGCGCTACTTCAACTCACGCTTAACCATCGAGTCGGGCACTTAGAGCAACTTAAGAAGTAATCCATTTGGCTATATAGGCGGCCGTTGTGCGGTCGTGCAGGATTCTGCGATGGCCAAGCCCTTCAGTTGCGTATAGCTCGCCTTGCGGCAGAACTTTGAGAAGATTTTCTGCGTCGCTAAACGGAATCTCTTTATCCTGGCGGTCATGAACAACTAAACATGGCTGATGGACTTTTGGAGCCACGACATCGCCTCGAGTCTCATCCCAACTTCGGCCCGTGAGCTTTTCCACACGATCAACGAATGCTTTCTCGGCCTTCGGTGGAAGTTCTATGTAGCGAGCAAAGCGGTGCAACACATCTGAAAAGAGATACGGCGAACCAATTGTTACAACTTTGCCAACCTGCATTCCATCGGAGATTGCAATAAAAGCCGCGCCGCCACCCATCGAGTGACCGATGAGAGTATCAAACGGACCAAGCTCTTTGGAGACTCGCAGTAGTGCTGCAGCAAATTGGATGGCATTGGTGGAATCGCCAGCAGCATCCCCGTGAGCAGGTGCGTCTAGAGCCACAACACTCACACCGGCAGAAACGAGTGCATCAGAGAGAACATTCATATGGCCAGCATGAGATTCCCAGCCATGAATGATGAGTGCCTTTTTTGTCGACCCTGCAGCGTCCTTGCTCCACGCAACATAATGTCGCTCTGATCCGGCTGGCTCTAATCTGATCCAACCGTTCATGTTCCGCGGCTTTCCCTCGCGCGGACGTACAAAAATGTGCGCAGCATAAAGACCAACCAGGCTCGGCGCTATCGAGCCAATAGTGCGATCTAGGAATCTGAGGGTTTTCATCGATTTTAGTTTATTCCATTGCTCGGGGCAGGTGCAGGTTTTCTGGGATTAGGCTAGTCACATGAACACGCAGGTGACTCTAATAGATGGTGGACTTTCAACCGCCTTGGAAGTTTTGGGAAATAAGCTCGATACCTCGCTCTGGTCAGGTGAATTACTCCGTAGCCACAGCGATCAAATCAGAGCAGCTCATAAGTTGTTTGCCGATGCTGGTGCGAAGGTATTGATAACGAGCTCATACCAAGTGAGTTATCCAGGCTGCTTTGCAGTTGGTTGGAGCACGGATGAGGTAGATGCCGCGCTCTTGCTTTCAACGGAGTTGGCGCGTTTCGATGGGGTCCAAGTCGCAGCATCTGTCGGGCCTTACGGCGCGTATCTCGCAGATGGCTCCGAATATCGAGGCAACTATGGTCTTAGCATAGAAGAGCTCAAAGAGTTTCATAGAGATCGCCTGAGTAAACTTATTGAAAGTGCTCCCGATTTACTCGCCATCGAAACTATTCCCGAACTTACGGAAGCGCGCGCGATTCTTGAATTGCTTCATGAGCTGGGCAACACAATTCCATTCTGGATTTCTTTTTCATGCAAGAGTGAAACCCAATTATGTTCGGGCGAATTATTTGCCGATGCAGCTGCATTGGTAATGCGTGAGCCGCTTGCTGTAGGAGTTGGAATCAATTGCACTGCGCCAGAGCTAATTACTCCACTTCTGCAGAGCGCTCCTGCTGCATCTTTCGTTCTATATCCCAACTCAGGCAGGCAGTGGGATGCGGTTACTAAACAGTGGATAGGTGATAGTGAATTAAGTTTTTCTCGCGAAGATATTGAGAAGTGGATTGCGCTGGGAGCAAAATACATCGGTGGCTGCTGTGGAGTAGCACCTTCGGATATCAAACTACTTGCACCTATTCTGCAGTCATAATCAGGAGATTTAACCTTTTCTCTCAGAATCAATCGTGATTTACGCGTAATTTGAGCTAAATCCTCAATTGAGCCAAAAGTGCCCTGAACGCTAAACTTGAGGGATGCGTCAGCCACAAAGGAAGCGGTGGATATTTCTCACCGCCAGCATGGCATTAGTCGCCAGCGCCGCTCCTGCATTTGCGGCTCAGTCAATCCAAGCTGTTCAGGCCCAAGTAACTTCTCTGCAGATCCAGGCATCAGCCATCGCCGAATCAGCCCAACAGTCGGAAGTCGAGCTTCAAAATCTTGAACGCTCACTCTCATCTGTACAAAGCAAGGATTCGGCTCAAAGCAAGAGCATCCAAGCGCTTAAAGCGTCAGTTGGCGCGATTGCCGCTCAGGAATACAAGACTGGTGAGCTGAGCCAAAGCATGGCGTTGCTCTTTTCATCAGATCCCACTCTCTATATGAACAGCGCTGAATCGCTCAATATTGTTGAAAGTCGCAACGCAAATGAGCTACGCCAGTATGCAACAGCCGATCAGCAACTCAAGGCAACTGCGCTCACTCTCGGAGACCAGGTCGCGTTAGTAGCAAAAGCAAAAGCAAAATACGTCGCAGAAGAAGCTGCCGCCCAGGCAAAGCTTCAACAGGCAGAGAAATTACTTAATAGTCTCAACAAGGCCGAGCGAGCACGTCTTGCCGCTTTGCAGGCATCGGAAGATAGCCAGTTCCAAGCGTCTTCGTTGGCACTGGCAAAAGAGGGAAGTGGAGTAACTGGTGCAGAGGGTGTTGCACTTCGTTATGCACTTAAGCAGCTTGGCTCGCGCTACATGTTCGGTGCTGCAGGACTAGTTTATTGGGATTGTTCTGGATTAACTATGCGCGCATTTGGTTCGGCAGGAATTGCTTTGCCGCACTCAGCTGCTGCTCAAGCTGGATATGGAAAGCGCATTCCACTTAACCAAGTAAAACCTGGCGACTTGGTATTTTTTGGTCAGCCAATTACGCACGTTGGAATTTACTTTGGCAATGGAAAAATGCTTGATGCTCCACATAGCGGAGCTCGAGTTCGAATCGAAGACTTTAGTTCGTGGTTCGGTGGCGAGAAGTACGTCGCAGCGCGACGCTTGTAATTACTCTTCCGACCACTTAAAGCTGCGCACAGCGAGGATTGTTCCAACAATCGCCCACGCACCAAGCACTGCAAACATTTTGCCAACTTCCCAAGAATGAGTGAGCTCTTGACTCTTAAATGAATCCGGCAAAAAGACTGAGCGCATTCCTTCTGTCAGCCATCGAAGCGGGAAGAGCGATGCTACTTGCTGCATCCAGTGCGGGAGTTGGGTGAATACAAAGAAGACCCCGCTAAAGAACTGCAAAATAATCACAATAGGTGAGATAACCGCTGAGGCGCCTCTGCCAGATTTTGGTAGCGCTGAAATAGCGATTCCAAGGACTGTAGAGCAGATGCTTCCAAGCACCAATATCGCAAAGAAGCGAAGCCAAAGCGCAGGTGAGTGCGGCATGTGGAGATGGAAAAATGCCCAGCCGATAGCGACCAAGAGAATAACCTGAAGCACGAGCGAAAGTGCAACAACAATGGCTTTGCCGATGAAGTAAGAGATAGGCGAGAGCGGAGTTCCGCGCAAGCGCTTGAGTGTTCCGAAGTCGCGTTCCATCGGAATCAGGATCGCAAGATTTTGAAAGCCCGTATTAACCAAACCTGATGCGATCATGCCTGCGATGAAGTACTGTGCAAATGAGACGCCAGGAGCTAGATTCTTCGAGAAAATTGTTCCGAAAATAAAAAGTAACATAACGGGGAAGAGCAAACTAAAGAAGACCACTTCTTTCTGGCGGAGGAATTGCTTGAATTCCAGGCCGCCTCGCAAGATGCCAAGTCTGATGACTCCAACTTTATGCATGAGTTTCCTCCTGTGAAATCATCTTGAGATAAATATCTTCGAGTGAGGGACGAGTAATTCGGAGCTCCGGAATTTCGCCACCGCATTGCTCGGCAATCTTTAAGACTTCAGATGTTGGATTATCTGTGGCAAGTTCCTTCACTTCGCCGTTCCAGATCCAGGAAATAACGGCTTGAGCAGTATTCCGTCCGCCAAGAGTGGCAGGTGTTGCAATTTCAATGATAGAGCCAGCAACAATCACACCAACTCGATCAGCTAGCGCTTCGGCTTCATCTAGGTAGTGTGTTGTGAGCAAGATGGTTGTGCCTGCTGCGCGCAGATTTCGAATGAGCTCCCAGAAGGAACGTCTAGCTTGCGGATCAAAACCTGTGGTCGGCTCGTCAAGGAAGAGAATTTCCGGATTGCCGATGATTCCGAGTGCAACGTCTAGTCTGCGGCGTTGACCACCAGACAAATTGCGTGCTCGGTTGTTGGCTTGTTCGGTAAGCCCAACTAGTTCTATAACTTCATCTGGATTTTTGGCATTGGGGTAGTAATGCGCAAAATGATGAACTGTTTCTTTGACCGTGAGATCCTGACCATCTTCAGTGGATTGAAGAACGATTCCTATTCTGGTGCGCCAGATGTGGTCTGTGCGGGTGAGGGTGTCGGGATCGGTATCAAGAACTTTCACCTCACCGGAATCACGTCGCCTGTAGCCTTCCAGGATTTCAACGAAAGTGGTCTTACCTGCGCCATTAGGCCCAAGCAGAGCGAATATTTCGCCCTGAGCCACATCCAGGTCAACGCCATTAACGACAACTCTTCCGTTGTAGCTCTTGGTCACGCCTCTGACGCTAATGGCTAGTTCTGGTCGAGATTGGCTATCAGTGCTTGCACTCATAGAGTTAATAATAGATGAATAAACTCAATTGCAACCTGTGAGAGGGAATTCACCTCTTGCGATTAGAATGAGAGCAGGAACTGCTAATAAGGGATGGCTAAATGAAACTACTACTGGACTGGGTGAGCGGACTCGGATGTCTCGTAGGCATTGCGGTGATCATCTGGCTAACGATGCTTCTTATTACTCGTGAAAAGATGAAGAAATTTAGTTTCAACAAGCAGAAGGTTTTGATGTTTGTCGCTGGTTTTATTCTTGTGGCTGTCATCCCATGGCTATTCGGACACTTCATTGTGCATTGGTTTTTGGATCTATTCCATTCAGCACATCATCCTGATGGTTCCCCTCACTAAACCTGAGCTAGTTCTATCTGTTGCAATTAAACGCTTTGGCTGAGCCAGAGAAGTCCTAATAAGCCAGAGATGATTGCTGCTAGGAAAAGTCCGATACGGACTTCACCTATCGCTTGATCTGTAGTCAGGGTGATTTTTGCCAGCACTAGTGAGACGGTTAAGCCCATTCCTGCTAACAGCCCAACGCCTGCAACCTCTTTGAGGTTTAAGTCTTTCGGAAGTTTTAGGCGGGTAAAACGCGTGAAGAACCAAGCCGCGACGGTGATTCCAATAACCTTGCCAACGACGCGTGCGACGATGAGAGCAATACTTATTCTGCCACTTGCTAGGGAGAAGTTGAGGTGGGCGAGTAAATTAATCGCAACATAGAGTGGAATTGCAACAAAGGTTGCGGCTGGAAGCAAGAACTTAATCATAAATTTTCTGTAGGGCAGGACGAAGCCGATGAGTGCAGCACCTAGAGTGTTGATAGAACTGGTCAGATTTAAATGGCTGTGAAAGAAGATTCCGATCACTACAAGTGAAAATAAATCATCGGCTACCGCAAGAGTTAATAGGAAGAGTTTGATTGCTGGATTTATTCGCTTACCCAAGATGCTTAAAGCTCCGACTGCCAGTGCTACATCGGTTGGCATAGCTACCGCCCAAGCGGATGAGTGCGTTCCAAATAGATCGAAAATTAGGGACGGGAATACCATGCCAGATAAAGCGCAGAGCATCGGGAGGATTACAGCCTTTGGGTGACTTAAGCCGCTACGAATTTCGAGCCCAATCATCACGAATATGACGAAGGTGAGAATCTCTGAAATCACTCCCTTAGAGTAAAGGATGTCCGAGTGTGACCGAATGGCCTTTTCTCTAATTTCTCAAATGCTGCCCTGAGAAAGTCCATCCAATACCTCGGTGGCACGCAGGCGAAGTTGATCAAGGTCACCCAATCTATTTAGTCCAGAATATTGCTGAGCCATCCTGTGATTACTGGCAAAGTCCTTCCGATGACGAT
>TBL_comb47_HYPODRAFT_10008060_pt1 | contig 10893 bp, 10 predicted proteins | sample TroBogypolimnion_40_FD_10682 | JGI IMG/M metagenome (IMG submission 10682) | reverse complement strand
TGTTGAATAAAAGGAGTAGAAATTAATGCATAGTAGCAAAGAAGATATAGCAAAGGAGTGGGATTTAACCATTGAGCCTCAGACATCATTTTTTGAGCTTAATTTAAAGGATGTTTGGCGCTATCGTGATTTACTATGGATGTTTGTAAAGCGTGACTTTGTGAGTTTTTATAAGCAAACGATACTTGGTCCATTATGGTTTTTTATTCAGCCCTTGTTTACCACTATTATATATACTTTTATTTTTGGGGGCTTAGCCAATTTAAGTACAGATGGTTTACCGCAACCGCTTTTTTATATGGCTGGTATTACAGCCTGGAACTACTTTGCAGATTGTATTACAAAAACAAGTACCGTATTTAAAGACAATGCCAACATATTTAGCAAGGTCTATTTTCCAAGGCTTATCATGCCACTTAGTATTGTTGCTAGTAATTTAGTAAGGTTTGGTGTTCAAATGTTCTTACTGTTTATGATGATGGGTTATTATGCAGCTCATAATGCTTCATTTACAATCACCCATGCTATTTTGTTGTTTCCAGTGCTAGTTATTCTAATGGCCTTGCTAGGTTTAGGACTTGGGTTAATAATAACAGCACTAACTACAAAATATAGAGACCTGGCTTTTTTAGTAACATTTGGGATACAATTATTAATGTATACTACCACGGTAATTTATCCATTAAGTAGTGCGCCAGAAAAATACAAAATACTCATTAGCTTAAACCCTATGACTGGAATCATTGAAGCATTTAGGTTTGCATTTTTAGGGCAGGGGCAAATAAGCATAAACACACTTGGATACTCTACCTTATTTACCATTGTAGTTATGGTATTAGGCATACTCATTTTTAATAAGACCGAAAAAACCTTTGTGGATACTGTTTAGTATATGGCAACAGCAATTAAAGTAGAAAATTTATCTAAAATATACCGCTTAGGTGAGATAGGTACGGGTACTATAAGTAGAGATATAGAGCGTTTTGTAAAAACTAAAATTTTAAAACAAGATGATCCTTTTTTAAGAATAGGGGAAACCAATGACCGAGCAACTAAAGGATTTAGTGACCTCGTATATAGTTTAAAAGACCTCAATTTTGAAATAGAACAGGGTGACGCGGTAGGTATTATTGGACGTAATGGTGCAGGTAAAAGTACGCTTTTAAAAATCTTATCAAGAGTAACATCTCCAACAACTGGCAAAATAAATATTAAAGGCAGGGTAGCTAGTTTATTAGAAGTTGGAACAGGCTTTCACCCAGAGTTAACTGGTAGAGAAAATATTTATTTAAACGGCGCTATTTTAGGTATGCGTAAGCGGGAAATAGATCGTAAACTAGATGAAATTATTGATTTTAGTGGAGTGGAGCGCTATATAGAGACACCAGTCAAACGATACTCCTCAGGCATGTATGTTCGACTTGCTTTTGCTGTAGCTGCGCATTTAGAATCAGAAATTCTAATTGTAGATGAGGTGTTGGCTGTCGGCGACGCCGAATTCCAGAAAAAGTGCTTGGGTAAAATGGGTGAGGTAAGTAAGGGGCAAGGGAGGACGGTTTTGTTTGTCAGTCATAATTTAAGCGCGGTTAGCAGTTTATGTAAAAAAGGATTTTTTTTGAAAAATGGGGAAGCCGTCTTAGGGATAAATAATATAGAAAAATGTATTTCAAGTTATCAAAAAGGTGGTCCCTCATCTTGTATTTGGGAAGGTGAAATATTCTCTTCTAATGGTTTATTAAAGCTTTATAAAGCATTAATAAAAACCGAGTCAAATGATATGGTATTTACAAACGATGCAGATTTGACTATAGAATTTTATTATCAAGTTATAAAAAAAGAAAACAGACACTTACGCATTTTATTTAATATAGAGACGCAAGATAATGTTGTTTGCTTCTCAAGTGGCATGTTCATTCCGTGCGTAAATGAAGGTTTTTTTGTAGCTGAGTCGGTTATCCCCAAAAATATTTTAAATAAGCGAATCTATAATATCACAGCAAGGGTTGATTACCCAGCTGAGTCAATTTATATTGAGCAGCAGCATTTTTTAAGTTTCGAATTACATGTACTTAAAAACCATTCCTACGGTATAGTATTTGAAAATGAGCCTAATGGTTTAATACACTTACCATTAAAGTATCAAATAAGGGATTATATTTTTTGAGTTTTATATACTAGTATTCTTTTTTTATTTTTTTCGATAAAAATAAATATATAAATGATATCAATAATTGTGTGTTCAAAGCAAGAAAGTCAATTTAATGCTTTTTCATTGAACGTATCAAAAACTATTGGAATAGATTTCGAAATAATAAAATTTCATAATCCAGATGGAATTTATGGAATATCTTCAGCTTATAATGTTGGAGCAGAAAAAGCCAAGTTTTTTTTCTTATGTTTCATTCACGAAGATGTGAGATTTTCAACAATTGGTTGGGGGCAGCTACTTATGAAGCATTTTTACAATTCGGAAAATGTTGGAGTATTAGGTTTTGCTGGAAGTGTATTTAAGACCAAAACTATATCAAGTTGGTGGCAACCAGAAATTAATTATTATCAGCCTAAAAGAGCAAATTATATTCAAAATTATAAGTTTATTGATCGTAGTCCTGAACATATTTTCATCAATCCTCTTAATGAGTTACGTAGCAGGGTAGTGAGTATTGATGGCCTTTTTATGGGAGTTAGAAGAGATGTGTGGCAATTCCAAAAATTTGATGACAAATTATTAAATGGTTTTCACGGGTATGATTTGGATTTCTCCATCAGAATAGCTAGAAAATACAATAATTATGTTATTTACGATATATTATTGGAACATTTATCTGAAGGAATAAATGATAAAAAATGGTTTGAAGCAATGGTTGAAGTTCATAGTAGAAATAAAAATATTCTTCCAATAATCATTGATGAATCTTTAAGTTTGTCATTAGTTAAAAAAGCTGAAAAATTAAATTTTAGGACTAATATTTATAGTTTACTTAGCTACTCCATATCTTTTAGGTCTTTGACATTTTTAATGTTAAAAACAATAAAATTAAGTGGGTTGTATTTTCCAAGTCTTTCTATATTAATTCTTTTTTTTAAGTCGTTTTTAAATAAATCAGAAAATGCATAATGTAAAATCAGTCAAGCCCATAGCATTCTATCTCCCTCAATATCATAGTATCCCTGAAAATGATAAGTGGTGGGGTAAAGGTTTTACAGAATGGACTAATGTAACTAAAGCAAAGCCTTTATTCAAAGGACATTGGCAACCTCGATTGCCTTCGGAACTTGGATTTTATGATTTACGGGTAGAAGAAACTAGGATAGAACAAGCTCAAATAGCAAAGTCTTACGGGATTTATGGATTTGCATATTGGCATTACTGGTTTGGAAATGGGAAGCAGCTTCTTGAAAGACCATTTCAAGAGGTTTTGAATTCAGGACAACCAGATTTTCCATTTTGTTTAGCATGGGCAAATCAAACTTGGGCTGGATCATGGCACGGTTTATCTAAAAACACTGTATTGATCGAACAGGAGTATCCAGGCGAGCAAGATTACAAAGATCATTTTTTAAAAATTCTTCCTGCTCTTAAAGATAAAAGATACATAATTGTAAACGGAAAGTGTTTGTTTTTAATTTACCGGGCTAATGAAATACCTGATTTATTCGCATTTACTACCTTATGGCAAAATTTAGCTAAAGAGCACAATTTGCCTGGTTTCTATTTTGTATCTTGTCATGACAATAGTGATAAATTACTTGAAAAAGGAATACACGCGTTTATTCAGGATATTCCTGATCGTTTTGTTTTAAATAAAATTCCTCTAATTTTTCGAGCGTTCTATAGATTAAAAAATGAATTAGGGATAAAATCAAAAAAAAGAATTTGCAAAATTGACTATAATAAATATTTGCGTCATTATTCCCAATATGCATTTAAGGAAAATGAGTATCCAATGATTATGCCAGATTGGGATAATTCACCAAGATGCGGCAATGATGGTTGGATGTTTGTGAATTCTTCACCCTTATTATTTAAAAATCTAGTACAAAAAGCAGTTCATTTCTTAAACAGTAAAAAAAATGCTGAAGATAAAATTTTAATTATTAAATCTTGGAATGAATGGGCAGAAGGTAATTATTTAGAGCCAGACAGGAAATATGGTAAACAATATTTGACTGCACTTAAAGATGGATTAAATTTTGATTAATTATTTTTTAAATTTTATTAGCAATAATAAAAATAAAATTTCGCATAAAATTTATAAATAATAATGAAGATTGATATTATAAATTCCCCTCTAGTTTCAATTTGTATTCCGGTTTTTAATACCGTTCTATATATCGAAGAAACTATAAATTGTTTTTTAAATCAGTCGTATAAAAATATTGAAATTATTGTACAAGATGATTGCTCGACAGATGGAACTTGGCAGCTTTTATTAGAAAAATATGCAAAGAATTCATGTATTAGGTTGTATAGAAATGAATTAAATAAAGGAGTTGGTGAAAACTGGAATTTGTGTTATGAAAAAAGTTCAGGTGATTATGTGATTATGGCTAATGCCGATGATATTTATAGTCAAAAATTTATATCACAATCTATTTCTATATTTAATAAAAATCAATTTATTGATGTTGTTCAATTTGGTCATGAAATTCTTTATGATAATAATCTTAACAAGAAACCTTCTGCCGCTCAAATTGGTCTAAATAATGGTTTAATTTATGATCCATTTAATCTCGTTTTTTTTTCGAATCCCTTTTTATTTCAATTTGCAATATCTAAAAGGTGTATTTTAGAAAAAGCTAAATTATATAATATAAATAAAAAATTATTTTTACATACACAAATTTGTGATTGGGAATTACAAGTAAGAATTTCTAGAATTGGGAGTAATATTTATTTTCATAATGAACCAATGGCTATATATAGGAGACATGATAGTAATATTTCATTAAGCCGATACGGAGAGAAAAATAGTTTTTATGAAATAATTGATTTGTATCATGGTTATTTAAAAGTTAACTATAAAGAAAAGTATTTTAAAAGATGCATTTGGGAAGTAAAATTATTAATAATAGATTTTATAAAATCTCCAATCGGCTTTAAGTATAATTTATTAATAAAATCTATTTTCTTATTATTTAAATGATCAATAATGTATAGAATCATGTCTTTAATATTTTTTATAAAAACATATATCTCCATAAAGGTTTATCAAAAATATATCTCTTGGGTTCATTTTTTTGGGGATAAAATTAATTTTAAAAAATCCGACGAAAAGATTCTTATTGTAATTGCACATGTTGTTGATACTAAAATAGATGATTTATCATATAAATTATTACGTTTAAAAAATTGTTTAGACGGATTGCTTGATTCATTTGCTCATTATGATTTTAAGATAGTACTTTTATCAAAAGATGGATATTCTTTAAATAATTTTTTACCTGAATACCAAAAAAATATTGTAGATATTTACTTTTCTTCTCAAATAGACCCAATGGAAGTTGAGTATGATACTTACGATGTATTCAAAAAATATAAAGAAGATTTTGATTATTTTCTATTTATTGAAGATGATATAATTTTAAAAGATTCTTGGATTCTTGAAAAAAATAAAGAATTTAATCTATATTTTAAGAATATTAACTACGTATTAGTTCCGCATCGATATGAATTCGATAATGGGAAAAAGTATTTTATTGATCAAGCTGTTTTCTATAATCAAGATTCAGTAAGATTTAAGTACTTGAAAAGTTTTGGATTAAAATATAATAATGGTTTAAAGTTTTGTGTTTTTGAAAATCCTCATGCAGCTTTTTATTTATTGAATAAAGAACAAGTGAATAAATGGGTGCATTCTGGATACAAGTGGAAATATCAAAATATTGCATTTGGAAAGTTAGAATCTGCTGCTACATTTTGTCTCCATGAAAATTTTATATTTTTTAAAACTGACCCAAAATTTTGTTCTTTTTACGAAGTTCAACATTATGGGAATAAATATATAAGCTTTCCTTCATAGTAGTATATTCTTTAAACCTATCTGTATAAATAATTAGTAATAATATTATGATTACTTATTCATCTTTTAATATAGATGTCTATGATCAAATCCCCGAGAATAAGATTTACATTTTAGATGTTGGATGTGGAACTGGGGCATTGGGGAAGGCATTGAAAAATCAAAATTATAATAGGATTGTAACAGGGTTTACATTTTCAGAAGAAGAAGCGAAAATTGCAAATCTTGTTTTAGATACAGTGATTATTGGCAATTTAAATCATGAAATTTCTGATTTTAATACTCTATTCGATTGTATTATTTTTTCACATGTTTTAGAACATACATACAATCCATTAGAAGTTCTGAATAATTTCAAAAGATATTTAGCACCCGATGGTTTAATTATAGTTGCGTTACCAAATATTTTATTTTATAAACAGCGGTTGCAATTTATGATTGGTAATTTTAAATATTCTTATCATGGTGGTTTAATGGATATAACACATTTTCGTTTTTTCGATTACGATACTTCTTTTGATTTAATTTTAGAAGCAGGTTTAATACCAATTACGCGTAAAGTTTCTGGAAATTTCCCTTTAGGAGCTTTTAGGAATATCTTAAAATCATTTTCGAAAAAAATTGATAATACAGCTTTGAAATATTTTCCTGGTTTATTTGGACACCAGTTTATAATGGTTTGTAAACTAAATTAATATGTCTTTTTCAGTTTCAGTATTAATTCCAACTTATAATTATGGAGATAAAATAATTTATGCGATCAACAGTGTATTAAATCAAAGTTATCCACAATCACTTGTTGAAATTATAGTTGTTGATGATGGGTCAACAGATAATACCAGAATTGTTTTAGATAAATTTATAAAAAATAAATCAATTATATATTTTTATCAATCAAATAAAGGTAAAGCTTCTGCAACATCTCAAGCAATAAAATTATCAAGTGGAAGTATAATTTTTTGTTTGGATGCTGATGATATATTTTATTCTGAAAAGATCCAAGAAACCGTCACAATATATGAAAAACACACTAATGTTGTGCATGTATCTACTCCTGCTCAAATCAAGTATTTAAATGGAAACTCCTCAATAGAAAATATCCCCAAATTTCTACTAAATCGTCCTATTGAGGGCGCTTTTGTTTTAAATTATTTTTTTTCAAATAATATTTTATTTGGGGGAGGTTCAACATTCTCATGTTTAGCTAGTGTATTAAAATATGCTAATTTTCCAGATAGTATTAATATGTATATCGATGAGTTACTTATAATTATTGCATTATCTAAGGGTGCTACTTATTTCATAGCTGAACCCTTGTCAATTTGGAATGTACACCAAAACAACTTTTCGGTTCATAGCGATAAAGATTCTAAAATGTTTCAAAAGAACAAAAGTTTACTTTATTCTTCTAATGCACTTTTGTTTTATTTAAATGATCTTAATGTAAATTTTAACTTTAAAAAATTATACTACCTTAAACATCAAATTCGTTTAATCTATTTTGCTGAATTGGAAAATAGAAAATCACTATTTTTAATAATTCAATTTATTTTAAATAGTTTTATTAAAAATAGGTATTCTTATACAACACATTTGAAGTATAGTACATTTAATAGACTTCTTCCTACACAAATAATTAGTTTTTTGAAACATATAAGACCAAAAAAATAATACAATTTATTTATTGTTTGATATTATTTAAAGTATTATAGATCTTTTCTTTGAGTAATGAATTTAAAGAAAGTAATATATATTATTGTGCCTGATCTGCCTCCTAATATAAATGGAGTAGGGGATTATGCATATTTATTAGCAAAATCAATTAGAGAATATAATATTCAGATTAACTTTTGTTTTATTGTTGCTGGTAATCCTCAGTATTCGTTACAAGTATATGATGGATTTGAAGTAATCACTTTGCCATCAAAGAACTCAAAAGTTTTAACCACTATTTTAAACAATATTAAAGCAAAGTTTGTTCATGTCCATTATGTAGGATATGGGTATGAAAAAAGGGGAGCGCCTTTTTGGTTATATTTTGGCTTACTTAAATGGAAGCAGAAAGAAGAAGGCTTTTTAATTACCACTTTTCATGAATTATATGCCAACAGCACATTTCCATGGACAAGCAGTTTTTGGAACCAATGGTTTCAGAAATTAATATGTAAAAAAATCTATAATTTATCTAAATTTATTATTACGAGCAGGGAATCATTTCGGAAGGTATTGATTAATTTTTCTCCATATCTTGACATATATGTATTGCCTGTCTTTTCCAATTTCGGAGAAATGAGTAAATATCAAAATATAGATTCAAGGCAAAAAGGATTAGTTATATTGGGTTCTTTGGAAACTAGATCTAATGTTTATAATAATTTTCAGAAAGAATTAAATTTAATTTGTCAGAATTATTGTATAAATAGGATCTTTGATATTGGTCCGAAAATAGATAAGTTGCCTAATATAAGTATCCCAATTATTGAATTAGGAATTTTACAACCAAATGAAGTATCAAATTTACTAAATAAAAATTCATTTGGAATAATTGCTGGACATAGTTCTAATTTTTTTGCTAAGTCAGGAATATTTGCTGCATATGCTGCTCACGGAATCATAGTATTTGCATTAAATGCAAATTTATCTAAAATAGAAGATGGGTTAATTGTAAATCAACATTTTGTAACAATTAATTCTGTTAATATTAATTATAATGTAATAAGTCAAATTGTTTATGAATGGTATAATAATCACAATTTAAAAAAACAAACTATTTCATATTCTAATATTTTCAATTCATAATTATGTTTATATTTTTTAATTCAGTATTTCTTTAAATTTAATGAAAAAAAGTAAGCAAATTGAAAAACATATTTTATTAATTTTTATACTTACTGTAATTAGCGGAGCTTTAAGAAAATGGGTATTTACTTCTGGAATTACTGGTAATATTATTCTTTTATTACAATTGTTATTACCCTTTTTATTTTCAATTTATTATCAGGGTTTTATCTTACTTCGCAATGAGAATATCTTTAAATTCTATTTTCTATTTCTTTTAATTTTAGCACTTAATCCTTTAAACCTGACATTTTTTCATGGAATTTTCGGAATTATATTACATCTAGGTTTTTGGTGGTTGTTGGGGTATTATTATGCGAATCGACTTTTTATTGATATTAGGCCTTTAATTCCATGGGTAATATTATTTTGTACTATTGAAATAATATTAGGTTTTGTTCAATACCAACTTCCGGCTGATCATTTTTTAAATAAATATGCTGCAATAAAAGAATTGGGAGAATATCAAACTGTTGCGTTAGTTGGTAGTTCAGTCAGAATAACTGGTACTTTTTCATACATATCTGGCTATACAGCGTTTTTGATTTTTGCCATTTTCTTTATTTGGGCATTAATCCGAGCTGATTATAATTATCGAATAATTTCTTTTTTATTAACTGGTACTTTAATTGCAGCATTAATGACTGGTTCAAGGAATTGTGTATTTCTCACTACTATTTTATTGCTATTGATTTTTTTTTCTGAGTTCACAATAGTTACAATAAAGAATTTTTTGAAATCTCTTCTTTTACCCTTTTTATTATTATTCATATTATTTTTAGCAAAAGGTTCTATTGGAATAGAAAAAATAATCGATAATGCTTATTCTAATTTCGATGAACGTAGAACTATTAATGCTCAATCTGGAGAACAAAATCAAAGATTATTTGGTGATTTTCAAGAATTATTGGTAGACTATCGAGGGAATCATCCTTTTTTTGGTGTCGGTATAGGTGCTACTTATCAAGGAGCGACATCGTTGTTTGGTGTTTCGGATTACGTAAAAGAATATGGGTATTATGAAAACGAATTACCTCGAATAGTATTAGAGGGAGGCTTCATTTTATTAATTGTCCGAATTGGATTATTTGTTTGGTTATTAAATTGGCTAGAATTTAATAAACTCTCAAAAATTATACTATTTATAGTCTTTATATACAGTATCCCCATTGTATTTAATATTTATAATTCTCTATTTCTTGCATTAGGATTGATTTTTACTGATAATATCTCTTTGCAAAAACGATTAATTAAGAATATATAATTTTAATTTATTAAAAAATATAGAATACTAATTTGATAATAATTTCTAATCCATCAAGACAATACACTCCAAATACAATACAGAGTTTCTTTATATTTAAAAAAAATGTTATTTGGTTTACAACTTTTTGGTATAAGCCTAATAAATGGTTTTGGCGATTAGTTTTGTGCCTCATTCCTTCACTAAAAGTTCAGATGCTTAAAAGGCATAGTTACTTATTTTCTTATAATGAAATAAGATTTAACGGCTTTGGTATGTTTCTTTTTTTCTTTTCTAGGTTTTTATTTAAGACAGAAAAGAGAAATTTTATTGAGGATAGGTGGCATGATTTATGGGTATCATCCAAAATTAAAAAACTAAAACCACACATTTTTTTAGGGTATGAAAAATCTTGTTTTCGTAGTTTTAAAATAGCAAGTAAAAACGGAGTAATTACTATTTTAGACCTAGCCCAAGTTCATGTTAGTTATATTGAAGAGCTACGTTACAAATATGACTTCTTTAAGAAAATTTCAGGTAATGAATGTCTTTTTTGTAAAATTAAAGAAAGGAAATTACAGGAGTATGAACTGGCAAATTTCATACTAGTTTTATCCTCTTTTGCTAAACAAACCTTAATAAAACAAGGTATTGATTCTTCTAAAATTTATTTGGTAAATTTAGGTTTTGATCCAATTCGCTTCTACCCTAAAAAAATATATAGTCCTTCTTTTCCCAAACCCCTACGAATCATATATACAGGCATTATCACAAAGCGAAAAGGAGTCC
>TBL_comb47_HYPODRAFT_10008057_pt1 | contig 10895 bp, 31 predicted proteins | sample TroBogypolimnion_40_FD_10682 | JGI IMG/M metagenome (IMG submission 10682) | reverse complement strand
TGTGCTATAATAGAGGCATAGTAACAAAAAAAGGAGTAAGAAGTATGAAGCAAATTATCAAAGGTCTCAAGAACACTCAGAAAGTCAGAGTGATCGTGAACGGTGTAGGCTTCAGCGGTCAGATCAAAGACATCACTAATATGTGCTTTACATCTCAGAGAGTAGCAGTGATCACGGCCCTAGAACAGATCGCAAAAGAAGGAATCACAGGTTTCGGATCACAGATGAGCTTTTATGATCACAAGATGCAGGTAGAAAGAATTAGTTTTCAGGTGGATTTACTATGAAAAATATAGCGTTAGATATAGCACTATTCCTGGTATTAGTTATTCTAGGCTTCGGAATAGCAGTCTACACCGCTCCAGATCGAGTATGTATAGACGGCAAAGTGTATGAGAAAACAGATAAGATGTATGTAGCAACAAAGACAGAGTGTTTACCTATCACAAAGGAATAGACCATGAAAAGATCAGAAACGAAAAGACTATTAGAAGAATTCTCACAAGCAAAGTATAAAGAGTATGGTTCGTACGCATATAGCTCAGGATACTTTGAGATCATGCTGGGAAACGCATTAGAACTATTAACGAAAAGACAAAGAGAAAGTATGTTAGCTCAGATTGTGTCAGCAACAGCAACGTCTCAGAAGCAGGAAATTGTGCAAAGTGTCAGTTTAGCACAATAATATATCGAAAATCGAGCCTTAAGGAAAAGTACATTTTAAGCAGGAAAAGCATAAGAGAGAGTTAGATCCGGGAAGAGTCGGTTAGAGTCGGTTAGATTCGGTTAGATTCGGTTAGATTCGGTTAGATTCGGTTAGATTCGGTTAGATCCGGGAAGAGTCAATGAGATATAATCTATTTGGTCGAAAGGATCTAGATTATAATATATTTTTATAAACCTGTCAAGTATCCGAGCGCTCTAAAGGGTTATGCTTGACAGACCCCTCTCTCTATGCTATAATAGAGACATAGCAACAGCAAAAAGGAAACGTAATGTTATATACAGAATACTTAACTCCATTGACAAAGAATGAAGCACGCGTAGCACAAGAGAACGCTGTAGCAATGTTCCTCAGATCAGGTGGAACTGTTGAAGTCTTAAAGGGCAGAAAGAATCCCAAGCCTGTTACTGCTAGGGGTAAGAGTAATAGCGGTATGAAGATTCGCGTTGACCCTACAGCAAGATTCCCAGCAAGGACATAATATGACACAGACACAAGCATCACTATGGTTTCTAGATTACCTTCAGCTTCGGTTGTGGGATACGATGACAGATAAGGGTATTACCACACTATTAGACAAGAGCGAACGAGCTTTGCTTTTGCTAGATATGGTGGAAACCGTCTCGGATCGGCTCGAAAATTCCTAAAAACACCCCTTTTTTCCTTTTCTAAATCAACGACTTATTTGGGTGTTTTTACTAGAATGTGCTTAAAGTACAAGCATTAATACCCTGATACCCTAAAGGGTTACTTAATGAATGCTTGACGGATCGACCAAAATGTCATATAATAGAGACATAGCAACAGCAAAAAGGAAAAAGAAATGACATCATATACAGAAACCAAAATGTACGGCATGTCCAAAGCAGAGATCCGCATGCAGTACATGGAAAGCTTCACCGCTAAACACTCAGGGCAGGAAATGGTTGTTATGGGTATTCTCAGCGATTGCCAGGAACTATTGGCCATGGGAGCAGGTCCCCGTGCAGTAGAGAGAGTCCGTCAGCAAATGAACGTTGCTAAATTCATTCTTTGCGAGATGCAGGACCAGCGATTGGGTTCCCTCGAGGTTGCGTAATTGGTTATATCTTATAAGGAGTCAGGTTATGAGCGGAATGAAGCGTTTAATCGAGAGTGTAGAAGAGCTATACGCAGCAAATCTAAGTAACAGCGAGATCATGGCAAGAACTGGTCTAGACTTAGAGACACTAGAGCAAGTGTTATGCTATATAGATGAGATAAATTATCACGAAGACATGATGGCAAACCCCTTTAAGGAGACACTATGAGACACGTAATAGACATGGCACTCGCAGTACTAGTAGGTCTAATCATCGCATCTCCCTTTATCGGAGACTTTTTGCTACACTAAGCCCGGAGCCCAGACACCCCTATATAATTATTAGTCAGGGTCTGGGGTCGCTATAGGGTATGTACAGCTCCTCCCCCTTCCATCCAAGTATAACCCTTTCTACTCTATGTGGAGCCGTTTCTACTCTATGTTGACACAAAACTATTCTAAATTTCTTCACTAAAAAAATTTTTGTACAGAAAAATTTCCCCAAAATACCCCGTCTTGTCCTTTCCAAACGTCACTGAGGCGTTATTAATAATATGAGTGATCCCAGTAATCTAATAGACATGCTATCGTTTTTGACGGCTTTTGAGTTATACCATTGCAAAGCACCCAAAATATGGTGGGCATTGTTTATTGTAGTCTTTATATTCCAACGCACTCATTAACACAAAAGAAGGATAATATGAATACTTCACTGATATCGGCGGTAAAAGAACTTCTAGAACGCCATTGGGACTGTTACGAGATTGCAGTTCGTTTGGGTGTAGATATGAGTATAGTCCAACAAATTCTTGACAACATCACATAATACTGTTATAATTAGATCATGAAACCTATTGAACAACAAATCGAAAAATACGCAGATTCCAGCGGTAAATGGATCAAAACTACAGACGCAAAAGAGATTGCCGAACGTGCAGTTCTGCGAACCATCGAGCTCATTAAAAAACGAGCTGAAATCCAACGTAAAGAATTCTTTGAAAGATATAAGGGTATGGATTACTCTGCTGGAACTTTGGCTGCTATCGATGACATTCTAGATCACTTTGAAGTGAAAGAATAATGAGAATTTTTCGTGCGTCTAGGGAAACATTTTGGAGTTGAAGAATGAAACTAATTGAAAAACTTTTTGAACAGGCATTGGATCACGCTGTGCCAGAAACCTGGACTACACTGACTCATGGACAATTATTAATGGTAAAAGACAAGTTCGCCGAGTTGATTGTTAGGGAATGTATTGATTGTGCTCGTGGAGCAGGTCTTGCTAACGACGTTGCTGTACGAAATAAACTTGGATTCAATGATGGTATTTCGGAAGCAGTAACTCATATAAAGAAACATTTTGGAGTTGAAGAATGAAATATAGAGTTGGTATGATACTTGAGTCTGTTACAAGTTCAGTTAAAATCAAACTTACTTCTCGACACAATGGAAACGGACATTGGAATTCTGTTAAAATAAATGAAGGATCATCTAACAAGAACCATAGAGTACATGAAGGTACTTTGGATAAATTTTATAAGATTACTAAATGAACGAACGAATTCGAGAACTTGTTAGAGAATCTAACTTAGATGTGTACGGTTTGGGCAAGGAAAGATACAGGTGGGAATACACCGTGGAAAAATTCGCCCAGTTGATTGTTCGAGAATGTATGTCATATATGAAAGATGGCGATATAGACTTTGCAAAGTTTATGATTAAAAGAAATTTCGGAGTTGAAGAATGATATTTAATTTTTTATGGAATGTTAGATTGTGGTTAGAAGGTGTTGTGATTATTGTATTATTTCCTCCAGTAATAGCGTGGAAAGTATTAGTAGATTTGCCTATTGCGTTGGCTAAGAAGTTTGAAAATGAACGAACAAATTAATCTATAAATAAAGTATGCACTTACATAAAATAGAAACACTTCATCCATCACCGATTAATACACAATCGTTGAATGCGAGAGCCTTGAAAAAGAGATTCGAGCATGAAGCCGATTTCTATAAAAAAGTCCATGATGCTGAAAAGATTCAACAATCTAAACTAAGGCATTGGAAAGATATTTGGCTTATAGACCAATACGATAATTTAAACCAACACATTAAATATATCAATAATGCCAAAACCGCATATCTTGGTACTACAATAGATGCTTTTGTATGACAGACGATCTGCAGTCTTTTCTATTTGGTTATTTTGTCGGCGCACTTATAGCTTCTCTATGTGTTTACTATTTTTTTGTTAAAGATGAAATAGATCCAGATGTTGGATATACCGAAACACACAATAATTGATACTTCAGTACTAGATAATGATTTAACTAAAAAAGATTGGATAATAGATTATTCTTTGTTTGGTATAACTATGCTTATATCTATTTTAGAATTGCGTATGCTATACATTTTAATTTTTAAATGGAACTACTAAATGGGAATGTTTGACTATATCAATTACAAAGGTGAGGAATATCAGACAAAGGATACACCTAATCAGATGATAGACAACTACAAGATTGAAACTGACCAAGAATCTGGACAAGAACAACTTTGGGTTGAAGAATATGAATGTGAATATGTTAAAGATGAAGAACATCTGCTTGGCGGTTACTTTAAACAGTTTAATCAACGATGGGTACGTTGCGATAACTATGATGGACTAATTCGTTTTTATCGTCCAGGCGATGATAAAAACACTTGGATTGAATACAAAGCTTTATTCATGGACGGAAAAATAATTAAATTTACAGACACATCATATGAAACCAACACTAATAAATCTATATAAAAATTGCTGGGATCAAGCCGAGCTTGAAACTAAAAATAATTTCTTTGTCGGAATACACACTAGAGCTCTAGAGATATACACTCAAGCTATTCTAGAGGAATGTGTACGTATTTGTGAGTCTGGTTCTGACACACAAACGTCATCTAATGGTACGGCACAGCAAATACGAATTAAATTCGAAATGATTTGAATAACTTATATTAGCTGCCAAACCATTTTATACAATAAATATTAATGAAGGATACATTGTCCTTCACGTAGTATACTAAAACAACCTCACAAAGGAAGAAAATGGCAGACAATACTCCAGATAATCAAGAAGAAATTGTGCCTCCAGTAGATCCAGATATCGAAAATCCTTCAACTGAAGATGAAGACTTTGATATCGAAGAAGATGATTTCGATGATGAAGACGACGAATCTGAGGATGACGAAGATTCTGAAGAAGACGAAGACGACGAATCTGAGGATGACGAAGATTCTGAAGAAGACGAAGAAACCAAATAATTTAAGGACCTATTAAAATGAGCAGATTAGAAGATTTATCAGCAAGATTAGTTGCTGTAGAAGCAAAGTTGGCGACATTGACTGGGACTGTTTCTAACGGTACAGCACCAAACGCTCTTGACGAATTGGATGCACGTTTGTCTGTTGTTGAAACAACAGTAGACCATTTGGTTGCAGTAAAGACACAAGAACATATCGATGCAATTGTAGCTGCACCATCAGATTCAGCGCCTGTATCTACAGCAGATGTAGTTGCATTGTCACCTAGTGCAGATGTACCTGCCGCAGCAGCAGTTGTAGCAAGTGTAGTAGATGCACAATCAACTGCACCTGCAGTTGCAAATCCTGAAGTAGCCGCAGTTGTTGCAGCCGCAGTAGCCGCAGTTGTTCAAGCTGATCCAGAAACAGTTGCAAATGCAGAGGCAGTAACAGCAGCAGTAACAGCAGCAGTTGCAGATGCTCCAGCACCAACAACATCTGAAGCAACAGCACAAGCAACAGCAGCAGTTGCTGATATTATTGCAACAGCGACATCATCAACAGGTACAATTCCTCCTGCAGTACAAGCTCAAGTTGCAGAGGCAGTTGCAACTCCAGCTGATCCAGCATTGGATGCAATTGAAGCTCGCTTAAATGCAGTTGAACCAAAGGTTGATAGCTTATTGGGAAAGTAATAACCAGCCTAACCGGCTGGATTAAAACCCCATTTTGGAAATGATTTAGTTATAGAACCGCCCTCGTGGCGGTTCGTTGTTTTTGAAAGGCATATATGACAGAATTAGAAATAGAAGAATATTTTCCAAAAGTATATCCTAAAATGTATGTAGGAGGATACGGAGGAATTTGTTGCGGTGAAGGTTGGTTCAATATATTAAATATGCTGTCACGTAATATACAACATTATTTAGATTGGAAACCAGAAGTACCACAAGTAACCATAAATCAAATTAAAGAAAAATTCGGATCTTTACGTTTCTATTACGAAGGTGGTGATGAATATGTTAAAGGTATGGTTTCAATGGCAGAATCTATGTCTGAAGTAACTTGCGAAAAATGTGGCAACCCAGGCGAAACCAAAGATAGACATGGTTGGTTAGTTACAATGTGCAATCAATGTAAAAGCAATTTGGTTAAACAATCGCTTGACACAGAATCATAATTCTGTTATAATAGATATGTAGTAAGCAAATTAACCTTTGGAGTATATATTATGGCATCTATTAATCGTGAGTTATATAAAAATATCGTTTTTGGAATCATGTCTTGGTACAAGTATTCTGGTCGTAAAGTAGTTTATAGATCAGAAGTAGGTAAAGCACTTAGATTACAAGGTGCAGTAATTGTTGAGAATTATGAAGAAATCATTGGTGTAGAATTGTCCGACATTATGGAAGAGTTTGCTGTTCAATATGAAGGCATAATGATTAAAGATCGTGTTAACCCTGCAGATCCAGAATCATCTATCATTAAGGGCAGTGTTCGAGTAGAATTTAATTAAGGAAAATATTATGGTAAAAGAATTTAAACCCACGACAAAGAAAATTGCAGATAAACTATTTAAAGTAGATAATTCATTTACTGTGAGTATGTACGATAATGGATTTTTATTTGAGATTTCAGGCAGAGATTTAAATGATGACTGGGGATCAGTAAAATTAATCTGTGAAAATATGTCTCAGTTAAGTGATCTAATTCAAGAAGCGGCAACAATGACAAGAGATTAAAATAAAGGAGTTAATATGACAGTTTTATTTGGACTTGCGATTGAGGCAGTAATTGTTATCATGGTAGCATTGGGTATTGGTCAAATTGCAGACCATGCAGATCATAAAACAACACAAAGTCAGAAAGCACAATAATGTCTAATGAACAGGACAAATTTATACATTCAAAAAGATTAATGCGAGATGTGGCTGCAATTGAAAAACAATTACAAATTGCTAAAGCACATGGGCTTGTTGCTGATAAACCGCATATGTATGGTAAGACACATTCAATGACATGTGGTAATCCAAAATGTATTATGTGTTCTAACCCACGAAAAACATTTAAAGAATTGACAATTCAAGAAAAGAAAATGTTTCAAACAAAATTGCAGGATGACATAAATGACTAATATAACAGACACTATACAAATGTATAGTATAGAAATGAAATCCCCATATAATGATGGTTGGAATAGTTTTGCACAAAAACAAAAATTACTAAAAATTTCTTGGGCAGTTGAAAAGGCATTACAAAATGCTCCTACGTTTGTAGGCGAAGATGAATGGCTTGCGGAAAATATGCCTCAATGGAAAAAAGAACAATTGGCGAGTGTTGAATAAAATGGAAGATGAAGATTATCAATTTGCAATTAATTATGACAATGTTATTCAACATAAAGATTGCCTATCCGTAACTAGATTATTAGCAGCAGATCTTAAAGCAAATCCTTACATGACCGTGGGTATGTTTATTAAAGAATTAAATGATATTGATTTAGGAACATTGAAAGAAATTGTAGAGCCTAATATCAAAATGCCAAAAGATGATGAATATCTTGATTATGATATAGATGAAAAATTTGGCGTAGATCCTAAAATGGCAGACATTGTTTTAATTGCAGAAATGTTATCTAGAGCAGAAGGGGTCACATCAACTTCTGACAAACAACTTGCTAGAACAACTAGTATGTTTATGTATTATATTATGTTTGAATCTTTGTATAGAAAAGGGCTTATTAAGGTACACCATAAAAATATGTCCTTTTCAGATGACTCTAGAAATAGGATTATTGTAGAAAAACTATAAGGAATACATTATGAAAGTAAATATTAAAACGCCTGAAGAATTAGAAAATTATAGAATTCAAGAATTGACTAAAAAAATCAATGGTGGAAGTTTGGTAAGCACAACTCCTTTCTTTACTAACGGATCATATAATTATACTACTGCTAGTGGTAAAATGTTTCAAGTTTATTATAAAATTAATTCAATGGATTTTGTTCAATCTGGTGCAATTAATAATGAAAAAATTAAATTAGAATTATGTAAACAGCTAGTAGACACATTATATAAAAGCGATTATATCTCTTTTACAAGAATGTATGATAGTATATCTCAAGATATAACATTTAACGCAAGAATTTTTGTTACACCAAACGATCAAACATTTATATTAGCCAAAACATATGCTTGACATTCTTTTTAAAAGATGTTATAATATGTAAAATTATTAAAAAGGTAAACTATGAAAATCGCAGTATGTTCAGATCTTCATCTTGAATTTGGAGACATTGACCTTATAAATGAAGAAAATGCTGACGTGTTAATTCTTGGCGGGGATATTTGCTTGGCTAAAGAATTACCATATTCTGATTCATCTAAAGGACAGCTATATAGAGATTTCTTTTCTCGCTGTGCATCTCAATTTCCACACGTAGTTTACATTATGGGTAACCATGAGCATTATCATGGAGACTATCAACATAGTTCTGAGTATATTAAATCTACAGTAAGTGTGCATAATAATTTTTATTTCTTGGATAAAGAAACAAAAGATATTGATAATGTTACATTTATCGGTGGAACATTGTGGACTGATATGAACAAAGAAGATCCAATTACTCTTTGGGATATTGGTCGCATGATGAATGATTTTCAAGTTGTAAAAAATTCTGCTAGAAAAGTAGGCGTAAGTGATACACCATCTAAATTTTTACCTTCTGATGCAGTAGAAGATCATAAGGCAATGTTAGATTTTATTAATCAAGTTATTACTAGTGATTCTATCATTGGAGCTAATCAAAAATATGTTGTTGTTGGGCACCATTCTCCATCAAAACAATCAACTAAACCACAATATAAAAATGACTATCATATGAATGGTGGGTATAGTTCCGATTTAGAAAAGTTTATTATTGATCATCCTCAAATTAAACTATGGACACATGGCCATACACATGACGACTTTGACTATATGGTAGGGCAAACTCGTATTGTATGCAACCCAAGAGGCTATATTAATTATGAAACATTGGCAAACAATTTTAAATTAAAATACGTTGAGGTGTGATATGAGTGATGTTGACAAACAGGGAGAATACAATTGAGTAATATGTTATCTTATGCTGAGAGTGAGTTGAATCGTATTGGTTTAACGGATGAAGATGAATACAATGCAATGATGCGTAAGCACATTTTGCATATGATTAAAGAGTTTTCTGATGAGGGTCATTCTGGTTTCTCTGCTCCATATGCAATTAATATTCTAAGCAAGCTGATGTCATTTAAACCATTATCACCATTAACAGGCGAAGATGATGAATGGTCCGATGTTAGTGAGATGAGTGGAACAACACACTATCAAAACAAACGCCGTTCTTCAGTATTCAAAGATGGTAAAGATGGTGAAGCATATGATATTGATGGTAAAGTCTTTTGGGAATGGTATAAAGATGAAGAAGGTAACCCCAGTAAGACGTATTATACTTGTCGTGAATCTCGTGTACCCGTGACATTTCCATATGTTGTACCTGATGAACCAATCTATGAGTACCGACATTCGGATGCGGAACCAAGTACACCACCACAAAATGAGGAAGGGCTTTTATAGAATTATTATGGATTTATTTGTAAATAAAACAAAATACATTAAAACTGATCTATATCAAAAAATAATTGAAAATTCAGTTAACTTTTGCGTAGATATTGTTGTTAAATGTAATGGCAAATACTTATTAGTAACGCGAAGTCAAAATCCAATGAAGGGCGATCCTTGGGTTATTGGTGGAAGAGTTTCGCAAAGAGAAACTGCAAGTTATGCTGCTATTAGAAAATTAAAAGAAGAAGTTGGAATATTTCATCCCAAAAATTTAAGACCAATAGGTTATTATGAGGATGTGTACGATTCAAATTCTTTTTCTGGGGACACAGTATACCATTCATTTAGTTTAGTATTTGAATGTGAGATAGATTCAACTGATGACATTGTTCTAGATGATACAAGTCAAACTTGGGCATTGTATGATTCATTACCAGAGAGATTCAAGTTAATTAAAATTTACGGGAAATAATATGAGTAAAATTGAGCAATTTGCAAGACATCACGAAACATTCAATCCAACAAATAAAAAACATAGAGAGATTTTTCATAATGTTTTAAGACACAGAACCTGGGGCAGATCACCAATTCGTTTTTGGCTTGAGGATGAAACTACAAGCTTAATGGATCAATGCACTAAAAAGATGGCTCGATACTATATGGAACAAGAATTTGGCAATATTAATGAAACATCTATTGGTGAAGAAATTGCTGAAATTGATAATTACCGAGAAAATAGGGTAATTAATATATTGAATACTAAATATAAGTAACCTTACGGTTGACATGGGTACTAAAAGGTGTTATAATATGACAAATGACGAAAAAAGTAATGTAGTGTACAATACAGGATATTCTTTATTTTCATACACTAATGAAAAAAATTATATTGTTAATTACAACACTTTAAAACAATCAGAATTTGTTAAATTGGTAATACCTCAGTATAAAGGAAAAGTAAATGGCTCGTAATTCTATTAATAGTAATGAACCCGATGCATTACAAATTGATCATGAAAATGATAATTACAATACTAATTTAATTAGAGCTATGAATTGGTATTCTGCAGAAAAACTTAAGAGCGATGCACGTTCTTATATTCGAGAATACGTTAAAAAGAATTTATCTACAGAATTAAAAACTTTCGACGAAGTAAAAGATTCTGAGATTCGATCAACTTACGGTTGGTTGGCAAGGTTAATTAACAACGGTGCAAAACTAAGAAACGG
>TBL_comb47_HYPODRAFT_10008055_pt1 | contig 10899 bp, 8 predicted proteins | sample TroBogypolimnion_40_FD_10682 | JGI IMG/M metagenome (IMG submission 10682) | reverse complement strand
CCCGTCGAATAGCAGCCCTCAGTCTCATGGCGGCTGTGTGTTACATTACCCAAGGCCAAGGTGTGGAAGTGGGGGGATTTCACCTTACAGCAATCCGTATGGCCCTACTAGTTGGCATTGTTCGGGTAATCACGCGAGGGGAGTTAAGAAGCCTAAGGATGAACAGCATCGATTGGGTGATTATCGCTTATACGTGTGTTGTGATCTTCGTTTCTACGGCTCGAACTGGAGGCACGGCGTTTGTATACCAGTGTGGTGTTTCGTATGACATCTTGCTTTCTTATTTTGTGTTCAGAAGTCTTCTATCTGATCTCGAAAATGTTAAAAGATTCGCGTGTGATCTTGCGTTTTTTCTTGCTCCGCTAGTTATTTCTATGATTGGCGAGTCGATCAACGGTAAGAACATTTTTGCGGCATTCGGTGGCATAGATGAGTTTTACTACATTCGGGAAGGACGGGTTCGCTGCCAGGGAAGCTTTCGGAGCCCCATTACCGCTGGAATTTTTGGCGCCACTTTGCTGCCTTTATTCGCTGGGCTTTTTTCTTTCACTACTCAACGCACCGTGGCCACTGTCGGAGTGCTTTCAGCACTCGCAATTACCTATACCTCAAATTCCGGCGGGCCACTCTCGGCCTTGATGATCGGCTTGATAGGCATATTGTTTTGGCCAATGCGCCAACACATGAGAACAATGCGGTGGGTTGGCATAACAGTACTAGTATGTCTTAACTTTATAATGAAGGCACCCGTATGGTACCTTCTTGTAAGGATAAGTGATATAACTGGAGGCCATGGCTGGCACCGAGCATATTTGATTGACCAGGCCATCAGTCATTTTCCTGACTGGTGGCTTCTGGGAACCAGCGAGACGGGAACTTGGATGCCCACCATGCTGTCGGATGGCCAATCTGATATAACCAACCAGTATATTTTAAGCGGGATCAATGGAGGAGTGGCAGGGTTGATCCTTTTTGTCTTGATTATTGCCATCTGTTTCAAAAATCTTGGCTTGGTGCTCAGTGAATGTCGAGAAAAGTTCCCCGATAGTGAGTTTTTCTTTTGGTGCCTTGGTTCTGCTCTTTTCGCACACACCTTCACATTTTTATCGGTGACATATTTCGATCAATTGTATGTACCTTGGTGGGGGCTTCTGGGTATAATATCAAGCTCTACAGCAAGTGTCTTGACAAGTCACCCCGCCGAAAATGCACCACCTTAATCATAAAAGTCTTGCGTACTGTGAGCACACACAATACTTGTTAGCTCCTCAATGGGTATCTTATGGGTTTCCAAGCGGTCATCTTCCAAAAAATTGACTGTATTGTTATACTCGACCAACATTTTCTTTGAATAACGGCCTTCAAGGTTAAGCCCATGACAGTCATCGAATCGACCTATTTAGGAAGTTGCTTGGTGTCCTGACCATACGTACTATGAAAAACCTTTCGTTTCCCTCTATTATTTGCAGGGCAAGGCCTTCGAACGTAGCCCTGCATGGATATTTGCATAACCGAAAGCCCTATTCATATCAGGCGTCAATCTTCAATGTGCCAAATTGGCATTAAACTTGCTTAAATGAAGTAGAAATTATCCAACGAGAGATTGCTGAGCGAGAAGTGTAAATTATTGACAAATGTGGTATATATAATATATGTCTAAAATTTCTTTCACCCATGTTTTGGTTGAGAAATTTACATAAATGAAGAACTGAAAACAAGGGGTTAATTCATGAAAAGCATAAAATTTTTCTTCTTAGTTTGTGCATTCTTTCTGCCACTTGTGGGAGTGGTGAGCGCAGAGGACATTTATGTTGCCCAAATAGCAGCAGGGGGAGGGACGGGGGTCGATTGTTCTAATGCCAAGCCTCTATCATGGTTAAACACAGCGGGTAACTGGGGGGCAGGAGACAACAAAGTAAGTGCTGGCGATATGGTTCATTTATGTGGCACTATTACATCTCCAATTACAGTACAGGGTTCAGGAACAAGTGGCAACCCGATTACCATACGATTTGAAATTGGGGCGAAACTATCCACAGATCACTGGTACGGGGCGACGAACGGTAACGCTGCAATTTATGGAACTGGACAATCCTATATTGTAATCGATGGAGGAATCAACGGACGTATTGAAGCAACCAATAATGGAACCGCAAAAACGTATAAATACAGTATCTATGGCGTGTATTTTGTTAACAGTTCAAATATTACCGTTAAAAATTTATCAGTTTATCCAATGTACGAAAGGGTCGAGGGAACAGACTCGTTTAATGGTTGTAATGACATCTATTTCAGTGGCGTTTCTTCTCACATAACAATTGAAAACAACACTGTTGCAGATGCTTCAGATGGAATATTTGTAGCATATGGTGCTGGCTCAGACAACGTAACTATAAAGGGTAATACCTGCAATAATTGCGGTCATGGTTGTTGTTCTATAGCGTCAACCAGTGGCACGGCTACCATAGATAATGTCCAAATTAACAACAATACCTTCCACAAAAGCACGAAGTGGAGTGGCAATCCCGACATTCACACAAATTTGATACATGCCTACGCCGTTCAATCTGGATCAAGAATAGATCACTTAATAATTTATAACAATGCTTTTTCAGGTAAATGTGGAACTAATTCAACGTCATTCGTGTTTCTTGAAGGTTATATCTACGATCCGAAGTTATATAATAATTTATTCTATAAAGAAGCAGACCCGACAGGTGCGTGTGGAAACGGGGGAATGTATTTAAAAGGAAGCGTAAATACTCTGGTTGCGAATAATAGTTTTGTCGGTGTAACCGGTGATGATGGATTGGGGCTAACTGCCGGTGGTAATTGGGGAGCAGGAATGGAAACGGGATTCATTATTGAAAACAATCTTTTTTATAATGTACCCAGTCCTATTCTTTCTCCATACACACACGCAGTTATATCGGAATGCAATCATAATGTATATTACAACACAACTAGCCCTGTTTTTGTTCATGGCAGCTGGGCGCAAATGGATTTCGCTCTATGGAAAACCCATACCGCTGGTGATGGATTGGTTTTTGATGACAATTCCACAAAAAGTAAGCCTTTCCTTGGTCCCAGATATGCTCCAGCATTCTCTGACGATGCCGTAGCTAAAGGGAAAGGTAAAAATATGTCCACGTATTTTACGACAGATTTTGCGGGTCGTCCTCGTGGCAACAACAATTGGGACATTGGCAGATCAATATTTGAACTCATCCCACCAACAAACCTTAGGATTATTTATCCTTGAAAATCTTGGATCATTTCCAATGACTTCATATAGGGCATTCTCTTTCCTTTGGATCACGAGATAGACACACTGCGCGATCCTATTTTATAATAGGGCATAATCATTATAGCCCTGGTCATCGACCACGATGGCAGCGGGATCGAACTGAACCCGATGGGCGATGCGACCTTGATCCGAGAGATTTCCCTCGTTCACAATGGAAAAAGTGGGGATATAGCCATCCATCTGATCCTGTCATCGGCTAAAGAATTTTAGGAAAACATGGTGATAAGGTTCCATAGGGGCGATGTTCGTTGGCATAAACTGACGTAGAGTTGCTGGCTCGCTGATGCCCAGATACTTCAATTTTTCTCGCAACTTTGGAGGATACAGGAGCTCTCCCGGAGGGAATGGAGACAACACAATTGACTTGTAGAAACGCGTCGGCTTTTTATTACATTTTTTTGGACGAGAGCGAGGTTTAACACAAAGAAACCATGCAAAGTATAAAGCCCCGCAAAAAAAGGGCAATGTTGTTTTTATATGAAAAAAAACAACTGCTTCATCCCCCTTTGCTAAAGGGAAAATTTTTTTGGCACCTGTTTGCGGGGCGCTGTACTAATGGGGTAAAAAAATAATGACTTTGGATCGAATAAAGCATTTGGTGGCATCAATTGAATCAGCCGGATTGTCGGTTGAATATAGGTCGGGGAAATCATCTTTGTGGGATGACGTTATTAAGAGATTATCTTATATACCGGTTGCCTACACAAATCCATTCATTGACTATGAATTGGCATACCAGCGGGGGCATGGTGGTGAATGGCATGATATATCCCTTATTTTCATTTGGGATAACAAACCAACCGCGCTGTGGCCACTAACTTTTGCAGAAAAAGATAAACGGAAGACATTTAGTTCCTACGGACAAGCAGTGCTGCCGCCGCTCTTTTCAGGTGAATGTTCGCCAACCTCCCGTAAACGCATCATCAAGCTATGTCTGGATTTGGCTGATTCAGTCGCAAAAGCCATCGGTCTGGAATCATGGGGTAGCGTAGAGTCGAATAATGAATCCGTTGGGCTGAGTGAATGGCATGTCCAGGCTATCGCACGAGGGGCAACATGCACTGTAGGCCATGAACTGTTCGTGGATTTAAATCAGACTATGGAGGAAATCAAGAGAAATTTTCGAAAAAGTTATAAATCCCTGATCACCACCGGCATGCGCATCTGGTCAGTTGTTGTGCTTGATAGAGTTGAATTATCAATCTGGGATAAATTTCGTCAGTTACATCTCGATGTGTCAGGACGGAAGACAAGGTCCGACGCAACTTGGGAAATGCAACTTCACGACATAGGCAATCAAAATGCATTTTTAGTTTACCTGATGAATGATGCGGACGAAATGGTTGGCGGGGGTTTGTTCAGTTTCACGCGGGATGAAGGCCTTTATAAAGTGGGGGCATATGATCGTTCGCTTTTTGACAAGCCCTTAGGTCATGTCGTCCAGTACCTTGCCATTGAGGAACTCAAAAACCGAGGTGCACGCTGGTACAAGATCGGTGACCGTCCTTACCGCCAGGAAACACCAACTCCTACTGAAAAGGAAATTTCAATTGGTGAATACAAACAAGGTTTCGCCACCCACTTCTTCCCGAAGTATCAATTAAAACATAAGGTTCCAAATGATGAAAACGCTTGATCGGGCAATCGGAAATCCTGAGACACCTTCCTGATTAGCAAAGCTCCGTACCAATTTTGAACGTTTCTGGTTGGTTCCAGAGAGTTAAGCAACTAACACCAGCTAACAAAGCCGACCAATAATAACCTTTTTTATTTTCATTAGTAGCGGAACCACACATGACATGTACGTGATCACATATCCACACGAAACCCCGAAAAGTGAAAATTGAAGTAGTTTGAATAACCCTACCCGAATGTAAAAGGAGATAAATGAAACAAAGAAACAAAAATATACCTCAGCGGTCAAAAGAAAATTTCCTTATCTTTGGTGCTCCCGATCTGGGCGAAGAAGAACTTAATGAAGTGGTGAGCACTGTTAAATCCGGCTGGATCGGTACCGGCCCCAAAGTTAGACTTTTTGAAAAAGATTTCAGAAACTATCGCAGGGCATCTTTCGCTGTAGCAGTTAACTCCTGCACTGCAGCGCTGCATTTAAGCATGCTATCCAGTGGCGTGGGGCCTGGAGATGAAGTCATTACTACTGCAATGACTTTTTGCGCGACAGTGAACGCAATCATACACTGTGGTGCAACGCCAGTGCTTGCAGATTGTGAGCCGGATACTCTTTGTATAAGCCCAGAAGCCGTAAGGGCAAAAATTACAGAGCGGACCAAAGCAATCATCCCTGTACACTTTGCAGGTATGTCATGCAATATGGATGCATTAATGGAAATAGCGCAAAAACGCAACCTGAAAGTCATTGAAGACTGCGCTCACGCCGTGGAGACAACCTACCGGGGGACCCCAGTAGGAACGTTCGGCGATTTCGGCTGCTTCAGCTTTTATGTTACGAAAAATGTAGCAACAGCTGAAGGCGGAATGGTCCTAGCAAAAAGGAAAGAAGATGCGAATCACATAAAGGTCCTTGCCCTTCACGGAATGAGCCAGGATGCCTGGAAGCGCTTTTCTGATGATGGGTACAAACATTATGAAGTCATACAGGCTGGTTTCAAGTACAATATGACTGATATTCAAGCCAGCATCGCCATTCATCAGTTGAATAAAGTTGAATTAAATTGGTTGAAGCGAGAAAAAATATGGCGTCGCTATAAGGATGCCTTCGCAGATCTTCCAATAACGCTCCCGATAGATGCACCTCGTAAAATACGCCACGGCTACCATCTTTTTACCGTACTCATTGATCCAGATAAAACCAAGATCAACCGCGATCAATTTCTCACTGCAATGAACAAGGAGAATATCGGTACGGGAGTCCATTATCAAAGTATTCCTTGCCATCCCTACTACCAGCAGCGGTTCCAATGGAAGCCAAGTCAATATCCTGTCAGTGAACGCATCGGCAATCAAACGGTTAGCTTGCCACTTTCACCAAAGCTAACCGATGATGATGTGGAAGATGTCATAGCCGCCGTTAGAAGGCTGGTCAAATGAAAGTCCAAATTGCAACACCAGTTTCGTTATTGTTCAGGGGAGACTTGGCAGAACATTTGTGTCAGGCGAGCGACTGCCTTGAATGCAGGGAAGAAACTGCTGAAATATTTTTCCCGAATGAGGAACTTTTTCACTTCAATCAGTCGATTGTAGTACCTTGGGGAGTTCTAGACAAAGAATATATTTCAGCGATGCTCAGTAAAAAAAAACTCAAGCTCGTAAGCTTTCATATAGCAGCTGCATGCACTAAACCAGTTCTCCGGGGGATCATGTTTCGTCCGGGAGGCGATTTGCTCAGACGTGAGGAGTTACTTACGAATGCATGCACGAACCTTGAATGGTTGCGGCAATTAGCCTGCGCCAAGAAGCTTGAAATAGCCGTTGAGAACAACAACTACTATCCAACCGAAGCTTATGAGCACATCACAGATGCTAAATTTATAAGTGAAATTGTAAATGATAATAGAATCAGCTTCCTGTTTGATCTTGCGCATGCTCATGTAACTGCTGTAAACAGGCGGAAGAATATTTATGATTATGTGGAAGAGCTTCCTATGGCTCGTCTTTCACAGATACACGTGAGCCGTCATGGAATTAGAAGCGATGGTCTTGCTTGGGATGCACATCTTTCTCCAGATGGACCACTCTATAAAGAAATTGCATGTTTTGTGGAGAAGTATAATCCTCGTTATGTAACCCCTGAGTATTATAAAGATTCGAACGAGCTCCTAAACATCATTAGAAAACTTAAAAAATAGCGAAAGAGGTATGAAATATGAAAGGAAACTATATTGAGAGCCTTTATAATCTCAGGGGGAAAACAGTTCTGATTACCGGAGCGACAGGGCAGTTGGGAACAGAAATCTGCAAGGCTTTTCATGCAGCGGGAGCTTTTGTTATCGGTACTGATATGAAACTGAATAAAAAAAAGATTATTTCTTCTCCGACGATTGAATATCAGGTTATGGATATATCGGTGAAGAAAGAGGTCGTAAGGACTTTTGAAAAAGTTGCTGCTAAGCATAAATCGATAGATGTGCTTGTAAACAACGCCGGGGTGAGCGTCTTTGAACCTTTTGAAGAGCGCCCAGAAGAATCATTTGACTGGGTTTTAGATGTAAACCTCAAGGGGACCTTTTTTTGTATACAGGAATATGTGAAAATAGCCAGGGCGCTTGTAAAAAAGGGGGCCATCATAAATATCGCTTCAATGTACGCGGTGATAAGCCCCGATTTCCGCATATATACTGATTGTGCAAGAAAAAATTCAGAAGTTTATGGCGCAACGAAGGCCGGCATATTGCAGATGACAAAGTACTTTGCAGTACATCTGGCCCGCGATCTAATCCGCGTGAATGCAGTTTCACCGGGTGGAATTTTCGATCCCGAGAATCCACAGGGTGAAGATTTCATAAAAAATTATTCTTTCCGCTGTCCAATGGGACGGATGGCCAAGGCAAACGAAATGCTGGGCGCTATTCTCTATCTTGCCTCAGATGCTGCAAGTTATACTACAGGGCAGAACCTGGTCATCGATGGCGGCATGACAAGCTGGTAGTCTTCAGGGCATTATTAATCCTTCACATCCCCTGGGTATCATGAATGTGGGGTTGGGAGAGAGGATTTCAATAAATGCAACATAGGGAGTTTGTATGTCAATCAAAAGCGTAAATATAAATGATCATAAAATTGGTCCTCAGGAAAAAGTGTTTATCATCGCTGAAGTAGGGATAAATCACAACGGTGAAGTTAAAAAAGCGCGGGAACTCATTGATGAAGCAAAGGCATCTGGCGCCTCAGCGGTCAAACTGCAGAGCTATATTACCGAAAAGCGTGTAAAAAAAGATTCACCAATTTTTGGGATACTCAAAAAATGCGAGCTGTCTTTTGCCGATCAGAAGGAGCTTTTCTCTTACGCTCGCAACCGAGATATTGAAATATTTTCAACGCCATTTGATGACGAGTCAATAGATTTCCTTTCCGAAGCTGATGTATCCTGCTACAAGGTTGCATCGTTCGACATCGTCAACACGAAATTACTGAAAAAAATATGCGAAAAAAGAAGGCCCGTCATAATTTCACGTGGAATGAGTACCATGGGAGAGATTGATAGCGCAATTGAACTATTTAGAAGAAATAAAATTGAATATGTTCTTCTACACTGTGTTTCAGCGTATCCTGTGTCAGACAGAAAAATGTTAAATCTCTCTTCCATTAGGTTCCTGGAAGAACGCTACCAGTGCCCGGTTGGTTACTCTGATCACACAATAGGAATTGATGTTGCCATAACTGCAGTTGCAGCAGGGGCCATGGCAATTGAGAAACATTTTACGCTGTCGCGTAAAGAAAAAGGCCCGGATCATGCTATGAGCACTGAACCACAGGAATTAAAAGAGATGGTGAGAAAAATCACAGAGGTGCAGGAACTTCTTGGAAAGCCGGCAACAGGACCAGTGGATGCTGAAAAAGAAACTTTACAATACCGGAGAACTTCTTAAATGAAGCCCCTTATTCTAAAAGTTGATGGACAGGGCAAGTCTCTGCGAGAAAAAGTCTATCGCGAGACGCTAGATTTTATAAGTGAAAAAATACCCGGTGCCGATCTTTATACTTTTACAGGTAATGCCTCGCTCTTGAACTACTTGTCAAATAATCCTAAAGCTGTAGTAGTCTCAACGGATGAAATTTCAAAAGAAACAGCACTTCTTTTAAAAGGAATGGATATAGTTCACATCCTTATCGGCAGGAGCGAGGAACATAACAAAATCTCGGATATCATAATCGATCCTCTGATGAAGTTTAGCAAGACACAGTTGGTTGGTACCCGTTATCTCTTGTCTTCTATAGTAAACCGCTACGGAGCTAATGAGTTTGCAGAAATTATGGAAACACATCATGAGACAATAAGGGAAGAAGTAGCCTTTAACGATGCTGAGGATGAATTGATTGAAGTTGTATCCCTTTGTCGAAAGCTTGAGTGGGATTCAATGTTTCATGGCCTTAATATCGGCTACATTACCTGCTTGAGGCTTACACCAAATATTGAAAGACAGATAAAGGAATTTATTAGGAATGAAAAAATTGACTTGCTTGAATACCTGAGCAACTGTCACGACAGGGATGCAGTAATAACGGCTGAAAAAAACGGCTACTCCTTTGTAGATATACGCCTAACTTTTGAAAAAAACTTAATGGATGAAAACGGTTCAGCGCTAAAACAGGGATTTCATATAGGCAGAGGAACTGAAAAGGACATACCAGCGTTAACTGACCTGTCAACTGATATCTACAAGGACAGCCGCTACTACTTTGACATAAACTTCAAACGTGAAAAGGCGATAGAATTTTATGTGAGTTGGGTTGAGAAGGCCATAAGGGGAACTTTTGATGATTATGCCTATGTGCTCTATCATCAAAAAAAGCCTGTAGCTTTTTGTACAATCAAGGAGAGGCGCACCAGAGCAGCTAAGATCGGTCTCGTTGGCGTTAGTAAACTTTATGCAGGCGAGGGACTGGGGGAAACACTCATAAATGGTACACTCAAGAAACTTCAAATAGAAAAAAATATTGGTTACGTTGAGGTAGTTACACAGGGTCGCAACTATGCAGCTCAGCGACTCTATCAGCGGTGCGGGTTTTTAACAAAAACCACTGAACTTTGGTACCATAAGTGGTTTCATTAAAATAATTTTACAGGAGTCAGGAATTATGATTGCAGCGATTATTCAGGCACGAATCAGTTCCACCCGCCTACCGGGAAAAGTTTTGAGGCCTTTAAACGGCCGGCCCTTGCTTTCATGGATGATAGAGCGTGTGCGGGCCGCAAAAAATTTAAATGAGGTTATGCTTGTTACAAGCAACGACCCAAGCGACGATCCTATCGCCGATTTTTGTGAAGGGGAAAAAATAACCTATAGCAGAGGGAGCTTAAATGATGTTTTAGACCGCTACTACCAGGCAGCAAAAAAATTTAAGGTTGATACGATAGTGAGGCTCACTGGCGATTGCCCTCTCATTGATCCAAAAGTTATAGATCTGTTAATAGAAGTCTATAAGAAAGGAAAACATGATTATGTTGCAAATACACTGCAGCCACATTCAACTTTCCCTGACGGACAGGATGTTGAAATATTTTCCTACAGCAACCTTGAGCGAGCCTGGAAGGAATCCAAGAAACCCTCTGATCGGGAACACGTCACTTTTTATTTCTGGAATAACCCAAATATTTTTTCTATCTATAATTATCAACTAAAGAATGATTGGTCTCGCTATCGTTTCTCAGTAGACTACCCGGAAGATTTTATAATCGTCGAGAAGATCATAAAAAACCTTTATCCGAAAAATACGTTGTTCACTATGGAAGAGATTATAACATATCTCTGTGAAAACAAAGATCTACAAAAGCTTAATGCGGAATTACACAATAATGCTGGGTGGCAGTCGGCTTTCGAGAACGATAAGAAAGCCGGATTCTAATAATGTAGGGAGATTGCAGATGAACATAAAAAAAAGCCTAGAGATGC
>TBL_comb47_HYPODRAFT_10008053_pt1 | contig 10901 bp, 6 predicted proteins | sample TroBogypolimnion_40_FD_10682 | JGI IMG/M metagenome (IMG submission 10682) | reverse complement strand
GTGCGACGGCGGCGTTCACGAACAGGTGCTGCCCGGTGAACGTCACCGGGCGGGTCGTCAGCGTCCCGCCGGTGGCGTCGGCATCCATCGAGGCGAAACCGTCGCGGCGCAGCATCGCCACACCGGTGGCGCCGCCGGCGTAGGTCGAGGGCCCTTTGGAACCCACGCCGGACCAGCCGCTGTAATAGAAATAGAGCAGGTCCTCGACCACGCACAGAATGCCAACGCCGGCGTGGAGGTAGCCATTTTCCCAGTCGCCCTCCTTGCGCGTGCATGCGAGAAACGGCGTGCGATCGGGGCGGTCCCAATGGAAGCCATCGCGGCTATAAGCGAGGTGAAGATCGTTGCGCTTGACGCATTTGAGTTTGTCCCAAACCTTCCCGGCCGTCGGGCCGCGCAAGATGCCAAACATGCCGATCATCACGCTTTCGTAGGCGACGGCGTCCAGGTTGTAGAGCTGCGGTGGATCGCCATAGAGGCTGCGGATTTTCGGGTCGGTCGAGTTGTTCGGAATCTTCGCGAGCATGTCCGGGTCGGGCAGGTCCAGCGGATCGGTCCCGGCCCACTCATACTCCTCCGAGTGGCTGGTCGCTCGCGCCGTGACGTTGTCGGGCAGCGGCGTCCAATGGATGGCCTGGAAAAAGTCGGCGTGCTCGCGGTAGTTGCGCGCGCGACCATGGCGGGCGCTGCGTTGCACGCGAATACTGATCACCCATTTTTGGCGGAACGGATTGTAGAACGCGGTGGCATTGTCGCCGCACTCCGGCAGCTCGTCTTTCAGTTGCCAGTGCACGCCATCGGCCGAGGTGTAGGCGCGGGTCTTCGGTTCGTCGAAGAGCAACATCTTGTAACGCTGCGACACGTCGGTGGTGAAGGGATCGAAGGACACGCCGGTGCCGTGCCGGCTGGCTTTGCCCGGCTGCTTGGGCAGGACGCGGTTGTTGCCCGGCTCGATGTCCGTGGCGGGCCGCGTCCAATGCAGGCCGTCCGTGCTCACGGCGAGCATGGTCCCGTCGCGCCAGCCCGCTTGATACCAGAGCTTGAAGAGCTGCTCCTGCGCGTCGTAGCAAAAGCCGTCGCTGATCATCGCCGCCACCGGCTTCGTGTTGCCGTCGCGCTCCTGCTCGGCAAACGCGCCGCGTTCGGTGGGCGTTTCCGGTTTGAGGATCGGGTTGCCGGCATAGCGTTGCGGATAATGAAACTGGCGCTTGAGCTCGGTTTTCTCGATCAGGAAATCGTCCACAAAAAGCTGCCGTCCCACATCAATCGGCACCACGGCCGGCGGGTGCAGCAGATAAGGGACGGGGCTGACCTGATCGCTGCGTTGTTGCAGGCGCGGTGGCCACGCGACCGGCAGCCGGATGCCGTTGTAGAGCAGCTCGCCTGCTGCGCTGGTCGCCTCAAGGTTGGTCGCGCCCGCCGAGGCCGCTTCGTTCCCAACAGCGAAGGACTGGCCTGGCAGCAGCAGCGCGGCGAGGAGTGTGAGGGCGCGTTTCATGTTGGTCGCTTTTATTTCCCGGTCAGCCGCAACACGCGATGATTGCGCGAGTCGGCGATGTAAATATCGCCGGTGCGCGGATGCGTGACGACGCCGTGCGGTTCGCCGAGTTGGGCTTGGAGCGCAGGGCCGGGTACGCCGCTCGCTCCTTTGACGCCAGTGCCGGCGAGCGTGACGAGCTTGCGGTCGCGCACAATGAATTTGCGGATCAAATGATTGCTCGCATCGGCAATGAGGATGTTGTCATCGCGATCAGCCCAGAGGTGTTTGACGCCATTGAGCGGCGGCGCGGCGGTAGGATCGTCGAGTGTAACCGCCTTGCCATCCGGGCTGCGCATCCGCAGACCGAGGCGCGCGGGGACGAATAGATTGCCCTTGGAATCAACCGCGTGCGCGCGGCTGCCGCCGATGCCTTTGACGGTCTCGATGAAACCGGTGCGCAGGTTCACGACGCGGATCGCTTTGCTGAAGCCGCCGAGAAAAAGCTGGCCGAAGTCGTGGCTGAAACAGAGGCAAGCGATACCATCGAGTCCCGCGCTCGTCGCCGGGCCGCCATCGCCGCCAAGTAGTTTGGTGTCGTTGCCGGCGAACGTCGTGACAATGCCCGTCTGCGCATCCACGCGGCGTACCCGGTAATGAAACGTGTCGGCAATGAACAGATTCCCCTGCGCATCGGCCACCAGGTTGTGCGGCGCGGCGAAACTCGCCTCGCTCGCGGGCTTCCCGTCACCGAGCGGCGCATCTTTCGGCTTGGCGCGCGACACGATGGTGAGGATGCCGGTTTTTGCATCCACACGCAGGATGCGGGACATCTCCTCGCAAATGAACATGTTGTCCTGCGGATCGAACGCGATGCCGAACGGCTGGCTAAGTTTGCACTGCGTGGCCGGCTGACCTTCCACGGCCGTGCCGCCGCCAGCGACGATTTCCAGGTTGCGCATCAGCGGTGCATCAGCGGCGCGCAACGCAGCCAGCGGAACCAGCAGCAGGGCGGTGACAAAAAACAAAGCGTGTTTCATGACATTCCTTCCGCGGTCAGTCGTTCCGTTTTCCAAACATTGGAAACCAGACCCCGTGTTTTTTCCAAGCCTTGGAAAAGGTGGCGCGACGGCTCACTCGATTTTCTTGAGCTTGATCGAGCGGATGTTCAGCGCTTTCCATTTCGCGGCGTCGGCGGGGCGCAGGGTCAGCTCCTGTTTGCCGGCGGCGGCGATGTCGAGGCGGCCGAGTTTCAGTTGGTTGTAGGTGAACCAATCACTGGTCTTGCTGGCGGCGCCGTTCAGTTTCTGACCGGCGCATTCCATGACGAACGCGGTCTTGTCGCTGGACGCGGCGCTATAGGTGATGGTGACTTCGTACGCCGCCTTGGCCGGGAATTTGATCTGCCACGAGGGCCAGTCGGCGGGCTTGTCCCAAGCCGCGAGATATTTGTGATCGTGCCGTTCCTCGACGCGCAGTTTCGCGCCGTGCAATTCGGCGGCATCGGGATCGAGCACGATGGAACCATCGCGCTCCGGCACGACAGCGGTATCGGGCGGCGGCGGCGCGACGGGCTGCAGATTTTCGCCCGCGATCTTGAAGGACAAGGCGTAGGCGCACGGCTTCTCCGCCGGCAGCGTGACGACCAAGCCCTCGGCGGTCTGCGTCCACTCCAACTTCGCGGCGCTACCGAGCAGCGCGACGCCCGTCACCTTGCCCGCCGCCGCGGAGAGCGCCTTGATGCAGACCGAAGTTTGCGGCATGCCGAGCGTGATCGCGTAGACCGTCGCGCCATCTTTCGACGCCGTGAAGCGGATGTCCTGCGCCGTAAAATCCTTGTCCTTGTGCTCGCTGAAGCCGCCGCCCTTGCTGCGCGTCGGGCCTTCGCCGAAAATTTTCCACGGCCGCGTGCAGTAGATCGCCTCGCCGTTGACCTGCAGCCAGCCGCCGAGTTCGAGCAGCATTTTTTCCGCGCGCGGCGCGATGGAGCCATCGGCCTGCGGGCCGACGTTCAGCAGCAGGCAGCCGTTCTTGCTGACGATGTCGGCGAGCACGTGCACAAGATTTTCCGTGCTGCGATAGTTGTCTTCGTTGCGGTTGAACCACGGCCCGAGCGCGGTGTCGGTGAGCCACGGATAGGACACGAGCTTGTCCTCGCGCCCGCGCTCGAAATCGAGGATGCCGGTGTACTGGTGGATCTCGCGGAACTTGTGCGCCACCGCCGATTCCTTCCCGTGCGCCGCGGCCCAGTTGTAATAGGCCGCGAACATCTTCTGCTGGTATTCGGTCGTGATGACGCGACACAGCTCGAAGTCGAACCAGATCATGTCCGGCTCATATTTCTGCACGCACTCCATCACCATCGCCAGCCACTGCTCCTGGAAGCGCTGCGACGGCGGCGCGTTGGTCGCGTGCACCTCGGTATAGAGCAGGAAATTTTTCCCGTCGGCGGCGTCGAACGCGAACGACGGCTCGAAGTAGCGCCACGCAAAACCGTGGTGGAACGTCGGCAGGAATTTCATCCCGCGCGCCTTGTAGGCCTTCGCCAATTCGCCGGTGATGTCGCGCCGCGGCCCGAGCTGCTTCGAGTTCCACGGCGTCACCGCGGAATCCCACATCGCAAAATTATCGTGATGCACCGCGACCGGCCCGGCGAATTTCGCGCCGGCGCGCGCAAAGAGATCGGCCCATTTTTCCGCGTCGAATTTCGGCGCGGTGAATTTCGGGATCACGTCCTTGTAGCCGAACGTGTGCTGGTCGCCGAAAATTTTCTGGTGCCACGCGAACATTTTGCTGCTCGGCAGATACATCTCGCGCCCGTACCACTCGCCGCCGCCCGGCCCTTCCTCACGGCCGAGCGTCACCGGCCCCCAGTGCGTGTAGATGCCGAACTTCGCATCGCGGAACCAGTCCGGATCCTTGTGCGCCTTGAGCGCTTCCCAGTCCGCCGTGAACGGCTCCCCGCGCGCCAGCAAACCCAGGAGCAAACCAACCGCGATCATGAGCTTCTTCATGTTGCACTTCCTTTCATGGCTCCGCACACCACACACTTGCAAAGTAACCGCCGGCAGACTCGCCGGTACATGCCAATTCTTGACCAACGGATGTCAATTCTTGACCGCCCTGCCAAACTTTTCCAAGCCTTGGAAAAGCTCGCGCTGACTTTTTCCAAGGCTTGGAAAAAGTGACGGTTCCGGTTTCCAATGATTGGAAAAGTCGCGTCAGCGCTTCGGCTGCGGGCCCATCTCGAAGACGAGCGTGCCGCCGCGCATCACGTCGGCGTGCGCGAGCTTGAGCGCGGTGACGCTCTGGCCGTTGAGCGCGATGCTCTGCACGTACTTGTTTGCCTTCGAGAGGCCGCGCGCCTCCACCGTGAAGGTTTTGCCGCCGACGAGATTCAGCGTCACCTTGGGCAGCTGCGGCGCGCCGAAGACGTAGCCATCGTTGCACGGGTTGAAGGGATAGAAGCCCATCGCCGAGAAGAGATACCACGCCGACATCTGGCCGCAGTCGTCGTTGCCGCAGAGGCCGTCGGGCTTGTTCATGTATTCCGTGTCGCAGATTTCGCGGATGAGCTCCTGCGCCTTCCACGCCTGGCCCGCGAGCGGGAAGAAATAGACCACGTGATGGCTCGGCTCGTTGCCGTGCGCGTACTGGCCGATCAGGCCGGAGACATCGAGCACGAAGCCGGCGCCTTCGACCTTCGACGGCAGCTTGAAGAGCGTGCTCAACTTCTCGCCGAACTTTTCGTTGCCGCCCATGAGCTTGATCAAATCGTACGGCGCCTGCTGCACGTGCCACGTGTACTGCCAGCCGTTGCCTTCGGTGTAATCGCTCGGCGTATCATCGCCGTGGCCGAGCCGCATCGGATCGAACGGCGTGCGCCAGTTGCCCTTCGTGTCGCGCCCACGCATGAACTTCGTCTCCGGATCGAACACGTTCTTGAAATTCTCCGCGCGCTTGGCGAAGAACTTTTCGTCGTCGCTCTTGCCCAGCGCCTTCGCGAGCTGCGCCGCGCAATAATCGTCGCCGCAATATTCCAGCACGCGCGAGACGCTCTCGCCCTTGATCAGGTCGAACGGCAGGTAGCCATACTTGTCGTAGATGTCCCAGTCGGACTTCTGGTGCTTGACCGTCAGCGAGGTCTTGATGCCCGCGAACGCGGCCTCGGCATCGAAGCCGCGGAAGCCCTTGAGGTAGGCATCCACCATCACCGGGATCGCGTGGTTCGCGATCATGCAGTGATTTTCTTTGCCCCACAGCGTCCAGATCGGCACATAGCCCTGCGCCTGCTGGTGCGCGATCATCGTGTTCACGAAACCATCCACCAGCTCCGGCGTCAAAATCGTGTAGAGCGGATGCGCCGCGCGATGCGTGTCCCAGAGCGACAGCGTGGAATAATAGGCCTTGCCCGGCGCCGTCAGCACCTTGTCATCGGCCCCGCGATACTGCCCATCCACATCCGCGATGTTGTTCGGCTGGATGAAGAGGTGATACATCGAGGTGTAGAAATTTTCCTTCTGGTCCTGCGTGCCCTCGACCGTCGCGCGCGCGAGCAGCTCGTTCCACGCAGTCTTCGCCTGCTGACGCACCGCGCCGAAATTCCAGCCGGGCACTTCCGCTTCCAGATTCTTCTTCGCGCCATCAACACTCACGGTCGAAAGCGCCACCTTCACCTGCAGCGTCTCGCCCGGCTTCAGATCGAAGTCCAACACATAGCGCGGCGCCTTCTCGCCCTTCTGCGCGGGCAGCGTCTTGATCGCCGCATAGGGTTTGTCGAACTTGATCACGTAGTAGTAGTGCCGCGTGACCCACGCCCGCGCCTGGTTATGACCGCTGATCGTGAACTTGTCCTCCATCTGCACCTCGCTCGCGAGAATGTGATGCGTCAGCGCGTCCTTGCCGCCCACGATGCCGTACTGCAAATCCACCAGCAGATGCGCCGGCGCGGGCTGCTTGTAGGTGTAGCGATGGAACGCCACGCGCGGCGAAGCCGTCAGCTCCACCTCCACGCCGAAGTCCGCCAGCGTCACCGCGTAATAGCCCGGCTTCGCCGACTGCGTGTCCTTCTTGTAGGCGCTGTGGAAATTCTCGCGCTCGACCGCGCCCGTGAACGGCATCAGCTGTACATCGCCCAGGTCCGGGCAGCCCGTCCCGTTCAGATGCGTCTGCGAGAAGCCCCAGATTTTCTCGTCGAGGAACATGTAGCCCGAGCAGTACTGCCACGTGCAATTGCCCGTGTCCGGGCTCGCCTGCACCAGCCCGAACGGATAGCACGCGCCCGGGAACGTGTGCCCATTATCCGCGCAGCCCACGAACGGATTCACATACCCCGTCAAATCCGCCGACGACCCGCCCTTGAACGGACACGTACACGCCGACACCAACAGCAACAATCCCGCACACACCAACGCTGACTTTTTCATGAGGCTCCTCTAGCTGGAAAGAAACGCGCGGGATTTAACCAGCACGTCCTTCTTTCTACAAGTTTCCTTCACCGCCATGACGCCAAGCAGAGGAATAGCCACAAAAGGGCACAAGGATCACAAAGCAATCTTTGTGATCTTTGCGTTCTCTCGCGGCTATTCTCCCTTCGACCTTGGCGCTCTTGGCGTCTTGCGGTGAAACTTTTCCAAGGATTGGAAATGGAACCCGCCTGTCTTTATTCACGGTTTCATTGGCCGGCATCGTTCCGCTTCTTCTTTCGGATCGCATGGACAAAGCTATTGAGTGTCTTCCATGCACCGGCGTGCGGGTTGCCGGCTACATCGAACAGACGACCACCGGCGTGCCCGGCGCCGTGGTTACTGAGGATGACTTCCGCGCCGACGTGGAGGAAGTTGGGATGCTCGTTGAAAATTTCGATGAGCGCGGCTCGGAATTCTGGGTCGGTGGCGATGCTGTCGTTGGCGTTGCCGCGGTATTGCACTTCGGTCTGGCCGGCCACTTTTGCGAGGTTCTCCAGGCCGGCGTCGTTCAGCAGGAACGCTTTCGCGCTTTCCTTGCTCGACATATCTCCTTTCTTCGGTTGAGGCAGCCCTTGCATGCTGTGAAACGACTTGTAGGCATAGATCAACGTGCCGCCGACGCCTTCGATGGCTTTCTTGATCGTCTCGTGATCCCTGGGCTCGAGCTCGCGGAACGATCCGCCATAGCTTGCGCCGCCGACATAAAATCTTTTCCCTTTTAGCCCCTGCGGATCGCCGCCGTCCTTAAATGCTTGCTTCAACAGTTGCACGGCTCCGGCGACGCCCTTGGAATATTCTTTCCAGCTTTCCTGGGTGGGGGTCGTCTCTCCGAACGAAAAGCCGCCGACGATGGCCTTGCCTGCTGCGTCCATTTTGTCGTAGGTCTTGTACACGGCGTGCACCCAAGCCCGCTGGCTTCCCTCCTTCGCCAGATGCCATTTTTTGTTGTCGAGGATGACTTTGCCTTTGAAGCCGAATTTCGCCAGCGTGTCGGTTGCGTTGGCGCCTGTTTCAATGATTTCCGACATCGGCTCGCCGCTGTTGACCTGAACCCGCACCTCCGTGACGCCCTGGGCATTGAGTTCATCGACGATTAGCTTGGGGTTGTCGCCCAGCGCATGGGGGACTGCGTGTCCCCCTCCGCTGCCGGAATTCGTGATTTTCAGGATGACGCCCTTTTCCTGCTCAACGGCTCGAGCCGTTACCGGCCAAATCACCAAACTAAGCAGCAGGAGATGTAAGAGACGGCTGATTTTCATGTCTCACCGGAACCTTCCATATAGTTCATATGTGGATTGCGATGGGGTAAAAGAGGTGGATGGCTGGTGACTGCGATGCACACGATTGATCCGCCAGAACTCTCGGTCTCTTGCTCATGGGTTTGGCCGAACATAGTGCTATAAGGGTGTCCACATTTTATAATAGGCGGACAGCCGCCTAGCATCTTTATATCTGTGCATTTTCACCTGCGGTCAGAATAGAGAGGCACAAGGGGCGGAGCAAGCCGGATTCCCTTGTGCGGCGTGGGCAGCGGCTGCGTTCATCGGCGCGAATCTGCGTCGCCTCTGCTTCGTGTCTTGGTGCTTTGGTGGTGCGCTTCCTCCGGGCACCGTGTGCTGGCCTTTGCGGGCTTAGCGTCCTTGGCGCGAAACTTCCGAAAGTATTTCGCGCAAAGGGCGCGAAGGACGCCAAGGGGAGACGGAGAATTTATGATTTTCGATTTCCGATTGAAGCCAGCGGCGAAGCGCCGAGATGATTTGCGGTAGGACAATTTTCGGGAGCCTCACGCGGAGCGTGAGGAGCACTTTGCTGCCGCCGCAAAATCTTTCCGCTCCTCTATAGTAGACCTCACGCTCCGCGTGAGGCTTTTGTTCGGTGCAAAACCGACCCGCTTTCGTTTCGCGCAAAGGACTTCGTCAGGGTTCACAAAATCATGTCGGCAAGGACCAAGCCTGTCCTATGATTTTGTGCTCATGTTTTGTAAAATTCTGCTCTTTTCTCCGCAATCCGCCTTCCGCAATCCGAAATCCGCAATTCCCCAATGGTTTTCGACAAAATCCATCGTGATTCATGAGCGTTCCGGCTTGTATCTGTGTCTGGGAGCCTGTTTTCCTGAGGCCTCCGGCTTGTAAGTGCGCCGCGAGTCACCGATTCCTGATCGTTCCGGCTTGTACTTCCTGTCGGGGGCCGGTTTTCCTGAGCGCTGCGGCTTGCATGTGTGGCGGGAGCCGCCGATTCCTGTGCGTTCCGGCTTGTTCTTGTGTCCGGTGCCTCCTGTTCCTGAGGGCTCCGGCTTGTATGTGCGGCCGGACGCGACGATTGCTGTGGCCTCCGGCTTGTATTTCCTGCCGGAGGTCGGTTTTCCTGTCGCCTCCGGCTTGTACTTGTTGCCGGGCGCGGCTTTTCCTGTGCGTTCCGGCGTGTACTTTTCGCGGAGCACGGCTTTTCCCGAATCATCCGGTTGGTCATGGGAACGGAGCAGGCAGTTATTCTTTGTCATTTTCCGATGCTGGATACGGTCACTGGGATTTGCATCGGGTCGAAGACCCGGCCGCCGTGTAGGAGCGGCAAAACGTTGCCGCGAAGATATCGCCGCAAGGTTTTGCGGCTCCTACAGAATTCTTCCGACCGGGTCCGCGGCTCCGGCTCTGCTCTTTGGAGCGGGGAAAAAATCCGGCTTGAAGCGCAGCGGGGATTTTCGGAAACTCGCCGCATGATCAACACCACCCAACCTGCTGCGGTCGCCGCGGTTCCTGCGGCCTGGAGCGCCGACGTGATCTTTTCGATACTGGCCGATCCTTCGCGGCGGGCGATCCTGCTGGTGTTGGCGCACGGCAAGGCGTTGCCGGCCTCGGTGCTCAAAGGCGGTACGCGTCGCCGGCTGGATGCGACGCTCAAGCACCTCGCCACCTTGTGCACGGCAGGCTTCCTGGTGACCGCGCCCGATCCCACCGACGGCCGGCGCACGCTCTACACGCTGGCCCCCGCCGTGCCTGTGGCAAAATCGCCCGAGGGCGCGGTGACGATAGACTTCGGCTGCTGCCTGCTGCGCGCCTGAACGCTCCGCCTCCAGGAAGTTGAACCACCAAGACGCAGTGCCTTGCCGATGGATGATTGCCGCTTGCCGACGGCCGATTTGCGGTAGGATAATTCTCGGGACCCTCACGCGGAGCGTGAGGAGCACTTTGCTGCCGCCGAAAATCTTTCCGCCATAGTAGTCCTCACGCTCCGCGTGAGGCTCCTGTTCGATGCACTACCAACCTCGGCAGAGTTCACAAAATCATGACGGCAAGGACCAAGCCTGTCCTGTGATTTTGTTCTCATGATTTTGTAAACACTCTTCTCCCATCCGCCATTCGCGTTCATCTGCGTCACCGCTCCTTGGCGTGCTTGGCGTCCTTGGCGCGAAGAACGCTAAGGGGCGGGGGATCACTTCAATTGCAGCGTCACGGTTTTTTCGGCGCAGGAGATCGGGAGTTCGACTTGCTGCGTGCTGGTGTGGCCGGCGGCGTCGCGAACGGTGAGCGTGTGTGTGCCGCGGTAGACGCGCACGAGCGCGGCGCCGCGCGCGTCGGCGGTCGCGTCGGCGCGCGTCCACCAGATTTCGCGGATCAATTTGTGCAGCGCGGTGTAGACCGGCTTCGGCGTCATGTCCTTGCGCACGAGCCCGGCGGGCGCGCCTTTCCACGCGTGGTAGTCGCTGAAGTCCCACCACGTGATCGCCTGCATCGCGGGATGGCTGAACAGCACGGTGTAAAGTTCCGCCACATAGTTTGCCTGCGCGGCTTCGCCGGCGGGCGTCGTGTTCCAGTTGGGCACCCATTCTTTTCCCGGAGCGTGCTGCGGCTCCGGACCGCTGACGACCGTCATCTCGGTGAAATGTACCGGCTTGCCGAACGCGGCGAAGCGCTCGACCACGTCCCACGCCTGCGGCAGCGCCCAGAGTCCGCCGTGCA
>TBL_comb47_HYPODRAFT_10008051_pt1 | contig 10905 bp, 6 predicted proteins | sample TroBogypolimnion_40_FD_10682 | JGI IMG/M metagenome (IMG submission 10682) | reverse complement strand
CTTTGCATCTGCGCGCGCCTATGCCGACGCGGGCAGCCTGGCCATGACGCTCTGGAACGAAGCCGAGATACCCGAGCCACACCGTGACCAGATTTATAGCCGCCATGGAATTCTGGAGCGGCTCTCGGTGGTCTCATTGGATGGCCACGGCGCGTTGGCCATGAACCTGTACCGGTTCCGCACAACCGGCGCCTTTGCCGACCGCGAAGTGGATGCCGCCAGCCAGTTGGCCGACTTCCTGTTGCGCTGTGTGGGCAAGCATCTGGCGGTACACGCCCTGGTGTCGGATGCTGCGAACCGACAGGCCAACGATGCGCGCAGCCGACTCACGGCGCAGTGCGCCAAGCTGACGCCACGCGAACTCGATGTGTGCGAGCGCCTGTTGCGCGGCTGGACCTACGACGGCATCGCCCAGGACATGGGCATCTCCGTCGCCTCGGCCAAAACCTATCGGGCCCGCGCCTTTGACCGGCTGGGCATCCATTTCAGGAACCAGTTGTTCAGGCTGGTCCATTGAAAAAAAATGGCTGCAGGAAGCTTGCGCTACACCGGGTACTGCTGCACCGACGGCTCGATGGTGATCCACTTGAGTTCGGTGAACTCATTGATCATGGCACAGCCGATACATCTGGCAAGCTGATCGGCAGTCGCATGACGGAAACGTGATGACCCACAAACGCGATATTTTTGCTGAACTGAAAGAGGGCTTTGATGCCTTGAATTCAGAGCGCGAAGGCAAGCTCACGTTGCGCTGAAGTTTCTTCGGGTTCGCCGCGTCAGCTGACTTTCACACCTTTCCAAAATGCAACGCGGTCTCTGATGTTGGCAGCTTCCGGTTTGGGTTCGGCGTAATACCAGACAGCGTCCGGATTCACATCACCGTTCACGTTGATAGAGTAATAGCTAGCCAGGCCTTTCCAGCCACAGGTGGTTTTGTGGTTGCTGAAAGCTTCGGAGGCCCAAACTGTGGGTAGTAGCACCCACAGTTTCATTCTGTTCCTATCGCAATAAATCTGTGCTTTTCGAGCTAACTCATTGATTTGATTAAGAAATTTCAATTTCATGGTTTGTGACATATGTCGCTGATTAATCCCTTTCTGGACTATTCACTTGTCACAACTGCAGTTTTGACTGGCCTTCCAATGATCAACAGCTATTGACTATTAGCCCTCGACTTTGCGTTATTGACGCTTTACCAGTGACATTCTCCACCCACAGTTTCAATAGTCATGTCACAGGAAGATACGTCGCTTCTTTCAGATTCAAGGCGACATCCGCACTCCGCCCACAGTTTGTGCTGCCTCTGTCACAACAACCACCTTTGGCCTAAGACTATGCCCCCAACCGCTTTAGCATCTCCGGCAGTACCAAGTGCTTAAGCGTATTCAACAACCGAATTTCTCCGCCTAAGTAGACACGAGCTGATTCGGGCAAATATTTGTTTTCAGTTTGAATCTGGACCGACAGATTGGCCAAGGCCTTAGGCATTGATTCCGCCATCTTGTCCAATTCGCGTTCGCCAATGGTCTTCGTCAAGCCCAGAACTTCCGCCGCAGCAAGGACCGATGACCTGGTGACATCGCCAAAAGTTGTCGAACCCGGCAACGGGATCATCATTTGCACGTTGGGCCAAGTGGCCCGGTGGTCGGCAAATGCCCTAGTGTGATACGTGCTGGTACTTAACAGATCATATGACGGTGCCAAGTCTACCCCCTGAGAACTCACGACAAACGAAATGTTCTTCAGATGATTGTCGTCATTGGCCACCATGAGGTTGAAAATCAGCCAACGGAAGAGTCCCAATCGGGCACCTGCCCGGTTACGGCACTTTTCGACGCACTCTTTTAGGGTTTGCAAATTTGCCGATGTATTTTTGAAGGTGCGAGATTTGTTGAGAAGTTGGCAGGCATCAATGACGTGTTTTCGCTGGGTTTTTCCTGTTTCGTCCGAAAACCGATCGAAACGGTTCACCAGATAGACGGGCTCTGGCACATAGCGGCGGTGTACGCCAGGCACTTGCAGCCCCACTGCATCGGCAAGCCGCATAGTCAAAAATTCATTGAACACAGAGGCTGGGTAGTCGGCGCTGAGGTGATCAGGCTTGAGGATATGGGTGGAAGGCTCAGAGCCGACCGGCTCAAACAAGTCGTTGTCTCGATAGACAACTAGCAGTTTGTGCTGCGCGCCGGCCACCGACATCCGTTTGGGTGCGCCACTGCTTAAAGTAACACGTGGCAAATCGCGGATTCGTCGGCTCAATTCCAAATCCGACAAAGGCTGCAAACCAGCACCCTGGACCGGCGCTTCATCCTGGGGCAGCAACACCAACGACCCTGTGGACTCAGCACCCAGGTATTGCAGCAGCGCAAACGCGTCTTCGCCTTTTAACCCGGCTTCCTTGGAGATGGTTTCGCGCAAAGTTTCTTCGGGAAGCAAATTGTCGAAGTACCATTGCACCGGTCTGTTACTTCCACCATCCACCACCAGACCGCTGGCCCGTTGCAGTCCGGGCGCCAAATCGAAACTCGCTGAAGAATTCAGCCATTCTGCGTCGTATTCAAAGCGCCATAGGTCATTACCCTCGCTTAGGACACCAACGCGCCGACTATTTAGATAGGTGATTAATGTGCGCACGCCGTCATTCACTTATTTGCTGGACTCGAAGGGTAAGTCGGATCTGCTTCAGGCTTTTTACGCTGCTGATGAGCCGGCAATCCTCCTTTGGCCAATAACGCCTCCCATTCATCTTGGGCTTCGTGAGGGATGTCCAACGACATTGAAACGCCCATTTCGCTCAACAATTTGAGCACCAATCCCAATTGCACTGTCTGCTTCCCGTACTCGACATCAGACACAAACTGCTTACTAACACCAGCAATCTGTGCGAGGTCATCTAGTCTGACCTTGCCACTGCGACGAGTAGCACGAAGGGCCAAGCCCAAATCAGCAACAGTTTGAACAGGCAATTGCATAAATATTCCTATGAATGCAGGAATTATGGCATGTCTAGCATTCCCAATCAATTGATTCCTGTGAATGCAGGAATTTATTGACTGAATGGTTGGCGCATCACGTGTATTCCTGCGTNCGCAGGATTTACAAAGAGTTAGCAGGAAACACACTGCCAAAGCGNCGCCAGAGCGGTGTTATTCCAATAAAAAAGTTCATCTGCCTTCGGTTAAGCTATCAGCAGCAATGCACTAGAGCTNAATAACCAGTCGGGCGCAAGACGTACCGCCCAACTGGAGAAGCAGCAACGGTGTACTGCCTCCTTTTGCTTATGTGTCGAAGGAGAGGTCCTAGCATAGGGCCGACTGTTGAGATACCGGTGGTAACCGGCATCACATTTGAACGCAATTACGCTCAAATGTAGGTTGATTTGAAGTCACCATTCAGCAGATGCGGAGGCCACATCGCTTTCGTTACATCCAGGCAGATCAGCAGTAATGCTTTTCTGCTGGAAAGCTAAGGTTTACCAACCCACTAGCTTTCCAGCCGCCTATTTTCCCACTGGGAACTTAGACGGTAGACCCGAGATGCTTGCGGGGGAAGTTCCCCCAGAGAAGCATCAATGCCGGCAATTCGCCGGAAGCCACATACGTGTGGCGTTCCCCACTTCGTTCAGTGGGGCATTACAGCAGACTCATTTTGAGCCTGTGGTTTGGGTATGCCTGGAGTTTGAAAATTGGACAAAAACACTTACGCAAGTTGGTTTGATGAGCTGCTTTCAAAAGCTGGCCAGCATAATGCTACCCGGCGCCTTTTCAATTCACTGGCAGTACCAACCAATGGAGCGGGAATACTATCAGTTCTAGGCATTGTTGCAAAAGGGTGTTCCATTTGCGCAGTAAAGAACCCTGCATTGGAGCTTTGGAGTAGCCACATTAATGTAGTTTACGGTGCGCTTTGCAGTATCGTGAGTCGGCACCCGACGCTTTCAGCAGTAACCGATCGCGAACTGAACCTTGACACCTTTGGTCCCCTATCAAATCTGGGAACAATTGGCGAAAGAAAACTATTTCCATCGGTGTTGGAATCGATTGGGTGGATTGTAATNGAAGCCCTACGGAATAATGAGATCATTTCCACAAAGTCAGCTGCTCAAATACTTACCCTACAGCGATCCGCATCTCGAAAAAACACTGATAGCGATTGGGAACTGCTATGCACGCAGACGGCGCTAGTTCGCTCAACTCTAGAAGACTTAGCTAAAGAAAATCGAAATAAAGATGTATCCGCCCTCGCATCAAAACTACTGAATAGTGCATTTTTAAATCTGAACGCCCCATTTCTGGAAATTCCTTCAACGATCGCAAATGACCCTGAAGACGCCCAGAAACAAAAGCCTCAGAATCAAGGCCACAGTAAGTCATCATCTGAAAAGAAGAGTACAAATACGCCTCTACCTTCGGTAGTTAATCTAAAAAGCAAGGCCTCTTATGTGGCTCCCATTGCATCTTTTGCAAATCAAGATTCTTATGACCGCCTAGCTCCGAAAAGATTAAAAAAGACAACTACCATTCTGGCGGCCGATCTGGAACTAATGGGAATTATAGAACGACCGGCCCTAGCATCAATAGCAATTCTTTCCCTCTACATAAACCACAATCCAAGGTCAACACTTAATCTTAGCCTGATTCCAAACAATGACATTTGGCTTGGAAAATGCGCAAACATCTACTTCAATCATGATGTATACATTGGACTGTCAGGAAATTTGGGCGAATCCAACATAGTAAAAATCGCTCTGCCAAGTAAACTTAAAAAATACCTGAAACGACAATTAGCAAAGAATCCCAATGCCAAAACTTTAGCAGAACTACTAAATATTACCGAACAAAAGCAATGGTTATCGAAATTAGAAAATTACCTTTCAAACACTGGTGACAGAGCACATAAGACAACGCCGGGACGGCTTTCACATAGTCTGAATCTCATTTATCTTGAAGTCGGATCAACATATGAGTTTGCAGCACTAGACACATTGTTCCCGGAAATTACTGGTGACTCTGCACTAAACTATGTTCGTGTAGATTACAAATATGCACAAACGATTAGGTCACGAGTTGCACAATATTTAGACCTTGGTGATATAGAAGACGAAGATAACGACCCTCCATGGATCGGTAGCAAATATTGCCCGTCAACCGATGAATTAATTGAGGACTGGAACGAACAAAGCTCATCATTCACCAAATCACTGAATGATATAGAGATAGCTTCATCCAAATCTGAGGTGATGCAAGCGTTCAACATCGGGAGCGCCGCAAATACAAGAGCATTCCGGGTGGTAACCGCCTCTAGGATGCAACTCACTGCACATCCAACACGCAGAGATTTACTTAGTAATCAAGATTACATATATGTGTATGACAAAAATACACAGCCAAGCAGTGCTCGATTACTAAAGCGGAGCATATACATCGATCAAATAATAAATGCCCAGCAGAAGATAACACAAATAGCCTACCAACGACTAGTACAGCTAAAGCTAACACTCAATGAGATCCCAAAGTCTATTGCATCTCCGGGGCAGCAAGAAGCATTTTTCACGGAACTATATTTTGACAAAAAGGCCAGGCTGAAATCTAGAGCAATTGACATAAAAACAGTAACCCTCCACACGAATACAAGTGGAGAGTTGGCATCAAATTCTTCACGGCAGTGGTGGGGATCTGTCTGTGCCAGTCAGCCTGAGCCAAGTTGGATAAGCAGAAGCATCCTAGGACATAGCAGAAAGTTGGCCATCGTCGGATCATGGTGCTCATTAGCTGCACCGGCCTACTTAATTCAACAGGCAGGCCAATTGATGACTTCGAAGATCGAGGAAATCGACTTGCTGAAGTATACACAGTCTGACAACTCGAAAATAGACTTAATCAGTGCGAACTTTTCATTCAAAGGCATGGACAAAACACGCATAAATGGGAAAAGCTTCAATCCAGCCATGCCAAAACATTACTGCGACCATACAACATTGCCTGCTGTAACTATGGCGGAGGAAATTAGAAAATTGATATGTGACAACAAGAAATGCAGCAGTTCAGCAAAGACGTTATTAAGTCTTGTATTTATGGATGGAATAACTAACGATGATGATATACATTCAATATGGCTTGAATTTAAGTGCCAAAAACCAAGCGAACCATTGATAGATCTCAAATGGCGCCGAGATTCGGGTCAGGAAATTCAAATTCCAGCTCAACCATCAACACGAAGCCATTTAGGTCTTGCAAACCCATTGAGCGAGATTGATTTTGCAGCCAAGGAATGCATCACATATCTGAAAGACATTTTTCCTTCCGTCACATGGCCAGAAACAGCGAGGGGCCTGATGAGAGCCTTAATTTGGATTATGTGCCGCTGGCAACGTGTTCACGTTCCACCATTTCTACTCTATTGTTTTGACTCATCTGTAGTTGCGGCCACTTACTCAAGCAAATCACAGGCACGTCTTCTACACGGAGAAAATCACAGCCAGGTGAACTCAGATGATATAGCCAATGCGGCAAAGCCCTGCAAGTTAAGTAGTAAAGCAAGACCAAGTTTATCAACGTTGCAAAACAGTTTTGGAAAAATTGCGAACGGAAATTTGAAAAAAGGCGGCGACAAGAAAAGATCGACGTTGCTTTTGAAACTTCTCGAAGAGGAATTCACCTTCAACGACTCTGATCCATCGCTAGAAATAATAGTTAATTGGCTTTCAATTGAATTGATGCAATGGATTCAGGGCGAGACCAACCCAATAGAAGTTGATGTCATGTACCAGTACCTTAGTCGTGTCCTGCGCAGAATATCTTGTTATCCCCATACATATCAGTCTCCAACATATTGGAGCGCAAATGACTGGAGAAACCTTTGCAATTGGATACTTAATGTCGACGATAAATTGATTGAAAAACAAACAAACATAAGACTGAATCGCGATATAGCACTTAGAAGGATATTAACGACATTGGCCAATAATGGAATATATAAAATCCCATCCGAAGCTTTACCCGGACTAATTATTGAAAAATCTCGTACATGGTGCGAGTCTGCATCCCGAGTTTACGTAAGCAATGCGAGTACTCAGAATGTTGCAAGTGCATTAGCATATATATACAAAGATTGGGAAATTAAGTCCCTTCAGTCGAAAGTTTTGCACGAACTTTTCATTTCCGGATGCATGCGGTCTAGAGAAAATAGCGCGTTAATGAGTAAACACATCGGCGACGGTATTGCAGTAATGACCGAGTGTGGCTTCAGTCATATAAAGACGACACTCTCTGAACGCTTGGCCATTTTGAGCACTACTCTTTCAACAGAAATTGAAAAATTGATTAAATTATTATCAAAACTACCATATCCGCCTGAGCATTTATTTTCAGAGGAAGACACAGTCGTCAACCTCACCATTGGAAGAGACAAAGCAGATGTAATAGTGCAACTGTATCGATTAATACTAGGCGATCCGGCATTTGTTCTTCACACCCTACGGGGATACGGTCTTCAACAACAAATCACACCCGACTTTGAGCGCTCAATACATTCCATTTTCTCGGAAGGCTATTTCCCTCTTGAAAACTCCCTGCAGTTGGTCTCTGTCTTTAATGCTTCTGATCCGAGTTATCTTGCTAATTGCTTTCTAAAGAGCGGGCACGCTTCACACAGAACACCGGCGGAAAGCTACTGTTCGATTTGGCCATATTGGTATGCCGCTTTCATGAGGTCTACCCAGGTCGGTCAATGTCTCACAAGATCTTTAGCAAACTCACTCTCTTGTAAGTCAGATGAAATTCTAAGAACTGAGCGCAGACGATTCGGATCAGTGGATGAATGGAATTGGGCAATTCTTCCCAATAGAAGAGACCGGAAAAATCGGGTCATACTCAATTCAATGGTGAATTCAGTAAATTTATCTGAATTTTCTGCAAAAGACGTCCCAACGCAGGATGATTCTTCAGAATATCGTTATCTCGTTTATCGTCATTTTGAATTGGATAAGGTTAGCTCTGAGCATGAAGCGAAGTGTGGACGATCTAGCTCTGATCTGATTGATTCAAATCTACATTTCGCGCCATCATTTAAACATTTACACAAACGCACCCCTGGTCGAATCGACAAGGAAGGTCGTCCAAAATTATCTGCACTAAGGCGAGTTAAAAGTGAAGACAATGAAAATCTAATTGAATTCATTCGCTTCTAGTGCGAGGAGCGCCCTAGTACTTGACGATTTGTTATCAAACAAGTGCCTTCGCTTAAGTCCGAATGACATCATATCTGCATTGTCTGCAATTCCACTTGATTTTTCACTACAAATATGTTGGGCAAAGGGAAGCATAGATACGCAGGTAGCTTCTCTACTGGCATCCAATAAAAGAATTACCGGACTGGATGAGCGAAAGCATATTAGCAGAGGTATTCGTGCTCGAGTAGTTCCTCCTGGAGAAAAGCCTTCAGAGTTTGAAATCACTCACACCACCACGCTAATTCGTACCGTCTTATCCATTCGAAAAAGTTTTTCCACTAGCAAATCAAAAGGGTTCTAATATGAAAAATCATGAAATCTGGGCGCTCTGTCGAAAAGGGCAGGTGGATCTTGACGCTATAGGCTCATATTCTGCAACGGTTGATCTGAGACCCATTTGTATTGCTCATCACAACGCAGTTCTTTTGCGAGACTATATAGCGAGCCTTCAAGTCTTAGCTAATGAATTTGAACGCACTCATGAGGAAAATACTCTTTGGGTACCAGTGATTGAGCCTTCTTCTCACTTAATCACAGTAAAAACAATTCTTGTTAATCCTCCAAATATCAATCTGGTCAAGGCTGTCGAAATTGTTGTACCTCCAACTCCGCCGCCCAGTACTGAGACTTCGATCGAGGTCAATTCTGATACACAGGCTGAGGTTATTGCTACGAGCCCGTCCGCAACCGAGGTTATTATTTGTGCTTCTCCCGACGCCGACGCCGATAACAAGACTAACTCAGAGATTCGGCAGGAATGCAGCCATCTCCCTGTTGCTCCAGAACTAAATTCGGGTGCGATAAATGCGATTAATCCAGCTTATGTATCTGTGATAGCCACCGATCCCCCGAATTACTTCCATCAGCTTGGTCTTGGACTGGTCCGGCAGTTTCCTCCTGACGAAAGGGATGCTTCACTACGGGCAGCTCACAATATTCTTCTTGATTACTACCGTGGAGATATTACGACCTTTCAGCAAGTCGATAATTTGATTAAAAATAGCCCGATACCTGAGATTACACGCAGCACCGTTAATAATGCCTCATCAAAATGGCATCCGCTTGTTACTCCGATTGGAGTACTTCACTGGCCAACTCCTGGTGGTATTCAACATAAGCTGCCATATGAGGATTCTGTAGGGCTCATTGTAAGAGTTCACAGTTTGGACGAGCTTAATGGAAATTCACTATCTAGCAGAGTAAGCATTATTAGAGTTCCGAAGATTAACAATGTTAATCTCATTGATGAAAGCGTGAGGAAGAGCGATAGAACTCTTCATGTCGATGTAGTTAATGCGGATCTCATGGCATTACTTAGTCTTTCGTGGTCGTTAAACGTCAGCTTGAATATCGCAGTGAGTGTATCTCGTTCAATTAAGAAAGGAGGCGATGCGAGCTTTTCAGTCATTTCCGCATTCTCGCTTGATCGAAATAATCTAAGTGAAAATCGTCCGAGGAATTTGACGGAGGAGTTATTCCAGCAACCTGACAACGTGGAGCTTTGGAATGCAGAATAACAGTCTCATACTGTACCTGTCCAATTGTGAGATCGATGAAATGCGGCTGCCTGGAGGCAGGTTTACTTACGGAGAAAAGAATAGGTGATTGAGAGCACATAGAGGCCACGTCCCGCACACTGGTTAACTAACGCCTTGCCGTGCATTACTTGCGACCAGTGCATGGGGATCGCATACTGACAGCATCATCTGGGTTCGATCCGGATTCCATCAACGTGGGACCGCGATGACTGAATTTCTGGCGAGTTCGGGCCGCTCTGGTTCGGGGCGCCTTAGCTTTTACGGTGCTCACGGCACCGGCAAGGCGATTGGCGGCTCAGCAAGGGTGGGAAGTCAGCCAGGTAATCGATCTGCTGACGCAGTTAGAGGACTTTGATGGCATCTTTGTCATAACGCATTCATTTAGCTAACGCTGGTGAGGAATACCGCATGACGCTTCGCAAGGGCCTCATACGACGGAGCGTCTGCAGAGCGTTCGGGCATTCGCTCAATCTTTTTGTTCGCATATTGCCGATACTCTGAGAACTCAATTTCCTTCGTCAAGTGAACACGCAGGTGTTCGTCGACTGAAAGCAGACCCAAATCGAACAACGTGTGAATGTCTGCCCGTAGCAGTAAACCGTTTGAAGTTCGAAAGTCGGTTGTTTCGGAATGCGGCGTAATGTGTGCCGCCTCAAGAAGCCCCACGATACGGCACCCAGTTACTGCGCAACGACGCTGCCATGCAGACAGCAATTTTTCTCGAAACTCCGGTTGACCTCGCCGGACTTTGATGGTGGCCAGCTGCCGTCTGTCCTCGGGTCCTTTGTAGTCATCTTCTTCCGTGCTCCTTTGCGCAATGTCGTTTGAAGCCTTCACGCTCCGCACAATCAGGCACTCGCCCGTTCCGCCGTCGTATTTGTGGACGTACCACGGCTCGGTGTCCAAGGCACGCTTCGACACACGAGACGAACCATTTCCGAGCTTCTCACGTTCCGCAACGCTGCCCTCGTTGAGGATGAGTGCCACCGGCGCCATTTGGTCATATGCTCGGCGTACTAAGCTATCGAAATGATATGCCCTTGAAGCTTGCTGTCGAGTGCGACTTCGTTCTGTTGGGCTTCGCAACGAGCTTCCTGCAATCGCAGAAAGCTCGTCTCCTAGTTTCCTAAGGTTCTC
>TBL_comb47_HYPODRAFT_10008049_pt1 | contig 10906 bp, 15 predicted proteins | sample TroBogypolimnion_40_FD_10682 | JGI IMG/M metagenome (IMG submission 10682) | reverse complement strand
GCTCGAGAGACCGTTGCACCAAATGCAACACCGATTGCTTGATGTCCTAGGCAAACTCCTAATAATGGAATCGTATTTTCGGCACAATATTTAACAAGTTCGATGCTCTGGCCAGCTGCTTCTGGAGTTCCTGGTCCAGGAGAGATCAAGACGCCATCAAAATCCTTGACTGAGGCAATATCGACCTCGTCATTGCGGCGAACAATGACTTCGACTCCAAGCTGGCCCAAGTATTGAACCAAGTTGTAGACGAAGGAGTCATAGTTATCGACTACCAAGATCCGGCTCATGGTCCAAGGCTAACCGACCGATCTAACCGACCCGCCTATCGTGCCGAGTTTGATATTGGTGTACCTTTTACCTATGCCTAAGTCCCGTAGCCGTAAGAAAGAGCCCGTCTACATCCCAGACGAGGTAGCCCATGCAGCTCCGCTGCCTGAAGAGAGCCCAACGTGGCTCGCTCCGCTCATGGTCACCGCCTTTCTGATTGGCCTTGCTTGGATCGTGACTTACTACGTCAGCAATACCTCCTACCCGATTCCTCATATTGGGGCTTGGAACATGGTCGTAGGATTTGGCTTTATCGCGGCTGGCTTCACGCTCGCCACAAAATGGCGCTAAACCTTCCTTAATTACACCCCTGTAATTCTCCACACCGTGGATAAACCCTGTGGAAAACTTCTACTAGTTCTCAGGATTTCCTCAGTTTCGAGGGGGATGCTCCTCTTATGAACAATTTAAAAGAGAGAGCCGCCGTGGAAAATTCAACAGTCAACAACTTACAGAGAATACTTGTTGTAGATGACGAGAATTCCATTAGTGAATTAATAGCTACTAGCCTTCGTTTCGTCGGCTTTGATGTCCGCACTGCAGCAACTGGGTCGCAGGCCCTGACGATCGCAGAAGAATTTAAGCCACATGCTTTAATTCTGGATGTCATGCTTCCAGATCAAGATGGCTTCGAAGTATGTCGCCAGCTTCGCCAAGATGGACACAGCGTAGGAGTTCTATTCTTAACTGCAAAAGATACAGTTGAAGACAAAATTGCAGGCCTCACCATTGGTGGCGATGACTATGTGACTAAGCCATTCTCCCTCGAAGAATTGGTTGCGCGTCTGCGTGCTTTACTCCGCAGAATTGGTGTAACCGAAACAGCAATCGATGATGAGAAGGTTCGTTTCGCAGATCTCGAACTTGATGAAGCGACTCACGAAGTCCGCCGTGCCGGACACATGATTGATCTCTCCCCCACAGAATTCCTACTTCTTCGCTACTTAATGATCAATGCTGACCGCGTTGTAAGCAAGTCACAGATTTTGGATCATGTTTGGCAATATGACTTCCGTGGTGACGCTGGCATCGTGGAAACCTATGTCTCCTACCTTCGTAAGAAGATTGATATCTATGAACCTGCACTGATTCATACGGTGCGTGGCGTTGGTTACCGAATGCGTATTCCTGCTGGTAAATAACCGATCCTTACTAGACTTCCTCTATGAAAAAGATATTCAATCTCACTCGCTGGAGTTTGCGTAGCCGATTGCTACTCGTGACTTTAGGTGTTGCTGCGATTGGTATTGGAGCATCCGATTTTGCTGCAAATATCCAGCTGAAAAACTTTCTAGTAAAACAGGTTGATAGCCAACTTAATAGCGTCGCTGGTGGATCTTTAAGCCGGCTATCTCGCGCAGGTATTGATACAAATTCTGATGATCAAGCCCAAAATCCTGACTCTCCGTTTCAGATCATGCGTCCAATGCGGGGAGTGCCCACTGCAACAACGGTTACTCTTTTAGATCCAGCGGGGGTAGTCATCGGCCATATTGGTGGAGATATTGATGGTCGTGCTTCTTCTGCCTCTTTTGCAGGGCTGACCATGGATCACATTGCCGCAATGCAAGGCCAACCATTCACCATCGAATCAACTAACGGTCTCTCTTCAACCAGAGCGCTAGCTCGTGTATTACCGACTGGCTTGGGTTCGGTTATAGTCTCCGTATCTTTAGCAAGTGTGGATAAAACTCTCCACGCACTTGGACTACTTTTCTTACTAATCAGTTTAATTGTGCTCCTCTTAATTGGAGTTGCTTCACGTTCTATTATTAAGTTGACTCTCAAACCGTTAATTGAAGTCGAGGTAACTGCTACCGCAATCGCTGATGGAAATTTCTCTGCTCGTCTTCCAGAACGGGAGCAGGGCACCGAAGTTGGACGTTTGACGAAATCGCTCAACACCATGTTAAACCGAATTGAAGAATCCTTTGCTCTCCGGATCGAATCTGAATCGAAACTCCGTCGATTCGTCGCAGATGCATCCCACGAACTACGAACACCGCTAACCGCCATCCGTGGATTTGCAGAATTGCATCGTCAAGGCGCAGTAACGGGTGAAGAGAAGACGAAGGAACTAGTCGGACGTATTGAAAAAGAATCGATTCGAATGGGGTCTCTTGTTGAAGATCTACTTTTGCTAGCGCGAATGGATGAAGCACAACCTTTGACTCTTCTTCCCGTTGATTTAACCCAAGTAACAGAAGAATGCATTGCATCAGCTAGAGCCGCTGGACCCAACCATCCCATCAGCTCGAACATCCCAGCAGATCTATTTGTTTTGGGCGATGAAAAGCGCGTGCACCAGGCAATCGCGAACTTGCTAGGAAATGCGCGGACGCATACCCCAGCAGGCACCGCGATCACTGTTACTGCCCAAGCTCATGAAAATGAGACTACGGTTTCGATTAAAGACGAAGGCCCTGGCCTATCACTCGATGATCAGGGACGTATCTTTGAACGCTTCTTCCGCATAGACCCGTCGCGGGCTCGCAATTCTGGTGAAGGAAGTGGCTTAGGGCTATCAATTGTCGATGCGGTCATGCAAGCGCACGGTGGCCGAGTTAGCGTCGCTTCTGAACTTGGGAAGGGTGCAACATTTACATTGCACTTCCCAATTAAGGCTTAACTTTAAAGCTAAAGCTCCCGGTCACGACATGACCATCTTCTGCCGATACCCGATATTTAACTAGATATCTACCCGCCTTTGTACCGGCGGTATTAAGGGGATCGGTTAAGACTCCACCCTTCACCAAGTATTTATTCGTACTGATAACAGTGTTCGTTGAATCAGTCACAACAATTCTGTTGACCGCACTCTTACCTAAGGTGAGCAATGGATCCGCAAATGTCAGAACTATATTTACTGGTAACGCTTTGATCACTGAATTTTTTGCAGGATTAGATGAAATTAATACAGTATGTGCTGATGCAGTAGTAACTCCCAGAGATAGGGAACCAAGAAGTACCGTCAGAAATATATTCCTTTGCTGCACTACTTATGCTCCAACTTTTACCTTGAATATTTCATGCAAAGCGCCATAAACAGCCCCAGTTGTCCATGAAGGTTCTTCTGGCTTTACTAGGTTTGCTTTTCCGCCGGCAGATAAGAATGTATAGAGTTTGTTCGGTACCGAGGACACTTTACGGAGCGTAATTTGTGGACTACCCAAATCCAGCCATCGGTAATGAGAATTGGGTCCAATGATCAACGCAACATCTGCATGTGCAACATCGTATGTCACTGGTTTTCCGGTCTGCCAATCTACAACACCCTTATCTGATGGCTGTTGCATTGTTGATACACCAAACCATCCCCAAAAATTGTTGAGGCCGGCTTGTGAGGGTGAAGCTACTGTCCAAGAACTATCCGCATAAAGTGCTTGATAGGCCTTCATTCGCGGTGCTGTATCTCGCTTTGGATCTACAGAGACTTCCAATCCCATATATGTACTACTGAGATGCGCCATCTTGAATGCATCGCCAATTTCTCTCATGTTTACCGATGTCATAGGACAAATGTCGTTGCATGTAGTCAAGAAATCTGTCATTACAACGGCCTTACCTTTGAGTGAGCCAAGTGTAAAAATCTTTCCATCGGCCCCTGTTAGTGGAATCGCCAAAATATTTGCGGGGATTGGTACATCAAGAATGGTTCCACCTGCCTTTGCGGCAAAACCAGCGAGGGGTGGCGGGGTAGACATCATGGAATTTGTAGAATTTGCAATCGCCGGTGACGCTACAACTGTCAATAGAAGTATTGAACCGAGAATAATTCTTTTGGTCATTGCTGGCCTTCCATGCCTTTGAGAGTTGCGATGCGTTCAGCTAGTGGTGGATGAGTAGAGAATAANNTAGAAGTTTTACTTCCATCTAGCGGTGATTCAATCCAGATATGGGCAACAGCGGTCGAACGTTGTTGCACAACCGTACTATCTCTTTCCAAAACTTCTAGCGCTCTGCGCAACCCAGCAGGATTGCGGGTAAATGCGACCGCTGTGACATCTGCCAAAGCTTCGCGCTTACGCGAGATAGCTAGGCGTAATAACAATGCTGCAAGTGGAGCCAATATCAAAACAATTAATGAAGCGACCAATGCAATCGGGTTCTGGTCGTTGTTATTATCCCTACGGTTTCCGCCACCAAAGATCATGATGCGCATCATAAAATCACTGAGTAGTGCCAAGGCGCCGGCTGTGGTTGCGGCAACTGCAGATACTAATGTGTCTCGATTCGCTACATGCGCAAGTTCGTGTGCGGTTACACCCTGCAGCTCTTCACGATCCATCACTCGTAAAATTCCGGTAGTGAAGGCAATTACTGCATGACGCTCGTTACGACCTGTCGCAAAGGCATTAGGGGCGTTATCTTCGACAATCGCAATCTTTGGTACTGGTAATCCTGCGGCTACGCAGATTTCTGTAACCAAGTCGTATAACTGTTTATTATCAGCTTCTGTTACTAATTTGGCGCCAGTCATTGTTAAAACAATTTTGTCCGACGCCCAATATGAGCCCCAAACAGATAGCAACGCAATACCAACTGCAAATGGGATAACACCGATACCCGTATTTCCAAAATAGGTCATCAAGGCCCAAATAACTACACCGACGAGTAAAGCCAAACCAAATAAAAGTTCAGTGGACTTTACCTTGTTAGCAGATTGGAGTTTTCTAAAATCCATAGTTAGAACTTGACCTGCGGTGCCTTGCGGTCTTGTGGGTCATCTACTTCATAGAAAGCCCGGACCGAGACCTTTGCAGAGCCAACGAAGAGACTTGATGGAAATGTCTTGATCGCAGAGTTAAGGGTCCGCACATTGTCGTTGTAGAACTGGCGAGCGAAAGAGACCTTATTTTCGGTGCTAGATAGCTCCTCTTGCAGGGCCAAGAAATTGGTAGATGCTTTTAGGTCGGGATAATTTTCAGTTACAGCCAAGAGACCGCGAAGTGCCTGGGTTAGTTGACCATCAGCAGCAGCGGTTTCAGCAACGGTTGAGGCAGAGGTGGCTTTTGCACGAGCGGCAACAATCGCTTCAAATGTAGAGGACTCGTGGCTGGCATATCCTTTAACCGTTTCGACAAGATTTGGAATTAGATCTGAACGACGTTTGAGCTGCACTTCGATCTGCGCCCAAGCTTCGTCAACCGAAATATTTGCACGGACTAATCGGTTGCGCGAAATAACTGCCAGTAAAGCAATCACAACAAGAACTGCAAGAATCAAAAGAACCTTCGACATGTGCTGCTCCTAATTATTGAATTATTAAATTATTGAATTGTGCTTTGGTGGAAATTTAACCACGACTTGCTCGGCGTAGGACCGCGCTGCCCTTGGTACCTAGAACCGTACAGTGCTGAACCGTAAGGATGTTCAGCGGGAGATGAGAGTTTGATGAGACAAAGCTGACCAATCTTCATTCCTGGAAATAATTTTACAGGGAGGTTTGCGACGTTAGAAAGTTCGAGCGTGATGTGACCAGAAAAGCCAGGATCAATAAAACCAGCGGTGGAGTGGGTGAGCAGACCCAAGCGACCTAAGGATGACTTTCCTTCCAAACGACCAGCTATGTCATCTGGAAGAGTGATGACTTCATAGGTGCTTGCCAATACAAACTCTCCGGGATGCAAGATGAAGTGTTCATCTTGGTTGACAGCTACTTCACGAGTGAGTTCTGGTTGTTCGATAGATGGATCAATCACCGAATATTTGTGATTTTCAAAGACGCGGAAAAAACGATCTAATCGAACATCAACACTTGATGGTTGAATCATCCCTTCAGAGAAGGGTTCGACTTTTACACGTCCAGCAGAAACTTCAGAGGCGATATCGCGGTCACTTAGTAGCACGGTCAAAACCCTATCAGCAGAGGGTGGAACGTTCGGAACCACAGGGACGATAGGTTTCTCCAATGACCACCAGGCGCGCTTACTTTGCACTTTTCATGGGGGCGGTCTTATTTTCTTTCAATGGTGTCGTCGCAAAATGGGTCATGGAAGCAGGAATGAGCCCATGGCGATTGACCGAAATCCGCTGTACCGGCTCGGTCGCCTTTTTACTTATTTACCTAGCGAGCAAGGGGAGAATGGCGACCCTCAAGCCGGCAAAGGGAGAGATCCGATCTCTCATCATTTTTGGAGTAATTGGAATTGCCGCGGTTCAATCCTTTTACTTCTTCTCGATTCTTAAATTGCATGTGTCGATCGCTTTAATTATCGAATTTACCGCGCCAATCTGGATTGTTATCTACCTACGTTTCTTTAAAAAAGTGCAGATTTCCCCAACGATGTGGTGGGGATTGATTGCAGCATTCGTTGGATTAGTGATGGTCGGTGAGGTCTGGAACGGTCTGACTCTTAACGGAATGGGCGTCATCTCTGCATTTTTTGATGCACTAAGTCTCGCAACCTATTTTTTACTAGGCCGCACGATCGGAAAAAAACGAGCTATCGATTCCACATTGACATGGGGTTTTGGAGTATGCGCAATCGTTTATGCGGTTGCCATGCCGTGGTGGTCTTTCCCATTTCATGTTCTGACTAAATCGGTTGAACTTCATGGGCGATATGCAGGCCATCATTTGCCTGGATGGTTGCTGGTGGCCTCTGTAGTCCTCTTTGGAACCGTTCTTCCTTATATATGCGTAGTGACTGGGTTGAACGCTCTATCAGCCCAGGTCGCAAGCATTATCGGAATGCTTGAGCCTGTCTTTGCCGGAGTCTTTGGCTGGGTCCTTCTCCGTGAAACATTTAATACAATTCAGTTAATCGGCGCAGCAATTGTGCTGGTTGGTATTTTTATAGCGAACGAGAAGATCCCTGAAGGAGGAGTCGATGGATAGATTCGATGATCTACTCACTGCGAATAAGTATTTCGCCAGTGTCTTCACCTCAGAGGACCTGACAGGTACTGCCGTAAAAGGATTAGCGATAGTCACCTGCATGGATTCTCGAATTGATCCGCTGCGAATCGTCGGCATGAACCCTGGTGATGCAAAGATTTTACGTAATGCTGGTGCACGAGTTACTGATGACGTACTTCGTACCTTGGTGCTCGCCACACACCTGTTAGGTGTTAATCGTGTTCTAGTCATGCCTCATACCGATTGTAGAATGGCCAGCACCGATGAAGCAGGAATTCACGCAGCAATCTCTGCCAAGAGCGGGGTCGATACACGCAGCCTTGATTTCCAAACTACTGCGGATCAAGTTGGTTCGCTACTTAAAGATGTTACAAAGATTGAAAGTTATCCATTGCTTCACAATGAAGTTCGGGTGATGGGTGCGATCTACGATGTAAAAAGTGGCGCATTAACGCCAATTAATCCTTAACAAAACTTTCGCCACCGCCAAATGATGGCGCAATATCCGCAAAGCGTGCGAAGTGAAGTTGTGCTGCAACGGTGATAGTTCGCGTTGGTCCATTACGGTGCTTCGCGACGATTAGATCAGCTTCGCCAGAGCGATTTTGGTTGTCATATAAATCATCACGATGTAACAAAATAACCATATCAGCATCTTGTTCAATCGAACCAGATTCACGAAGGTCAGAGAGCATCGGCTTCTTATCGGAACGTTGCTCTGGAGAACGATTGAGCTGTGAGATGGCGATGATCGGAACGTTTAGTTCCTTGGCAAGGAGCTTGAGATTTCTGGAAAATTCAGAAACTTCTTGTTGACGGCTCTCTACTTTTTTTCCAGAGGTCATCAACTGTAAATAGTCGATAACAATCAATTTGAGATTGTGACGCTGCTTCAAACGGCGGGCTTTGGAACGAATCTCCATCAAGGAGAGATTTGGCGAATCATCGATAAAGAGCGGTGCCTGTGAAATTTCTCCCATTCGCTTTGCAAGACGTCCCCACTCATCATCAGAGAGTGAACCAGAGCGAATATTGTTTAATCCAACCCGAGCTTCGGCAGAGAGCATACGCATGGTGATTTCAGAGCGACTCATTTCAAGCGAGAAGATAACGGAGGTATCACCATTATGAATCGAGGCATGACGTGCGATATCAAGTCCCAAAGTAGATTTACCAACCGCTGGCCGCGCAGCAAGGACGATCATATTTCCCGGATGGAATCCATTTGTGAGTGCATCAAGATCTTTGAATCCACTCTTAATACCTTCATCGGTAACACCAGAAGATATAGCTTCGATTTCATCTAACGCTGCTGGAAGTAATTCACTGAGCTGGATGTAATCTTCTGACATCCGCGATTCGGTAACTTGGTATACCTCTGCTTGTGCGGCATCAACAGCGTCATCAACGTCGCCCTCTTCCGAATAACCAAGTTGCACAATCTTTGTTCCGGCTTCAACGAGGCGGCGAAGGATTGCGCGATCACGAACGATACGTGCATAGTAATTAGCATTAGCAGCGGTAGGGACCGAGGAGATCAATGTGTGGAGATATGGGGCGCCACCAGCTCGCGCGATATCACCACGTTTTGTTAATTCAGCCGCAACTGTTACTGGATCGGCAGGATCACCGCGGCCATAAAGATCAAGGATTGCATCATAAATTAATTCGTGTGCGGGGCGATAGAAATCTCGCTCCCTAATAATTTCTACGACATCTGCGATTGCATCTTTAGAGAGAAGCATGCCGCCAAGAACAGATTGTTCTGCAATTAAATCTTGTGGAGGTGTGCGCTCGAATTCCACGGCCCTAGCAACGGAGTTGTTGCCACGACTAGGGAGTTCGGCGATGCTCATGAGTGAATCTTCTTACCTGCCACTGACATTCCCTATTAAGCCTCTCCTTACTTGTGAAGAGTATGTGGAGAAGCATGGGGAAACTGGTGGATAACCCCTTAGTGACTGTGGATGAATTGTGGGTAAGTCGCTCAGAATGGCAAGAAAAATCCCCAACCACGCTCAATTTCTTGAGAGGGGTTGGGGATAAAGATTCTTTTCTTTATCTCGAATCGTGAGATTTTTAAGCTGCAACCACCTGAACTGCGATGTTTGCGACTACAGAAGTGTGCAGAGTGACCTTTGCGGCGTAACTTCCAAGCTTCTTCATAGCCGGAGCCTTCAGACGGTGGCGATCGATATCGACACCTGTTGTGCTTTTAATAGCAGCAACAAGATCTTTATCTGTAACCGAACCGAAAAGGGAGCCAGTTGATCCGACCTTGGCTTTAACAACAATTGCGGCCTTCTCTAGAGATGCCTTGATCTCACGGGCGTGATCCAAATCGCGAATCTCTCGAGCGCTACGCGCACGACGAATTCCTTCGATCTGCTTCTCTCCGCCTTCTGACCAAGCGATTGCATTGCCACGAGGCAACAAGAGATTACGTGCATAACCATCTTTAACGGTTACAACGTCTCCTGCTTGACCGAGGCCAGCTACTTCACGGGTAAGGATGAGTTTCATATCTGGGTCTCTCCTTATCGAGCTGTCGAGGTGTAAGGCAAGAGCGCCATTTCGCGGGAATTCTTGACCGCTGCGGCGATTGCGCGTTGATGTTGAGTGCAAGCACCTGTTACTCGGCGAGCGCGGATCTTGCCGCGATCAGAGATGAACTTGCGAAGAGTTGCGATGTCCTTGTAGTCGATATAGCTGACCTTCTGCTGACAGAAAGAACACGGCTTCTTCTTGAACTTCTTCAAAGCCGCAGCCGACATCTTTGGCGCGACCTTCTTTGGCTTTAAAGTCTTATTACTTCTTGCTCCCACTGTGGTGCTCCTTTATGAGGTGCCCTGTTATATATAACAGGAGTTGGATTGGTTGATTAATTATTAGAACGGAGGTTGATCATCCGAAGCTCCGGTTGCCCAGCCGCCACCTACAGGTGCTGCTGACCATGGATCTTCGGTAGATGCGGTATCCGCAGGTGTAGAGGTGAATCCGCCGGATGATGCACCACGAGTTGTCTTGGTGACCTTTGCGGTGGCGTTACGAAGTGATGGACCTACTTCATCAACCTCCACCTCAAATACCGTGCGCTTTTCGCCTTCTTTGGTTTCATAAGAGCGTTGCTTCAAACGACCAGAAACAATAACCCGCATTCCGCGAGTGAGAGATTCTGCAACGTTCTCTGCAGCTTGACGCCAGATTTGGCAATTAAGGAAGAGGCTATCGCCATCTTTCCACTCGTTAGTTGCCTTGTCGAGATAACGCGGTGTTGAAGCAACGGTGAACTTAGCGACTGCAGCACCTGATGGTGTGAATCGAAGTTCTGGATCGTTGGTCAAATTACCGATCATTGTGATTGTTGTATCTCCAGCAGCCATGTTTTTACTCTCTTATTCGGGACGGACGACTTTGGTACGAAGCACAGCTTCGTTCAAGTTGAGTTGGCGATCTAGTTCTTTGATCGCTTCTGGACCACAGTGCAGATCTGCAACAGCGTAGATGCCTTCGGCTTTCTTATTTATTTCGAAGGTCATACGACGACGGCCCCAAATATCGAGCTTGTCGACGGTGCCACCACTGTCTTTGATGATCTTGAGGTATGTCTCAAGACTCGGTGCGACTGTGCGTTCTTCTAATTCAGGATCGAGAATGACCATGATTTCATAATGACGCATGAGTTAACCCCACCTCCTCTGGACTAAAGCGGCC
>TBL_comb47_HYPODRAFT_10008047_pt1 | contig 10907 bp, 9 predicted proteins | sample TroBogypolimnion_40_FD_10682 | JGI IMG/M metagenome (IMG submission 10682) | reverse complement strand
ATCGCGTTTTGGGATTAACCGGAATTCGGAATGTGGTGAACTTCTATGGCATGGTTGAACAGGTTGGAGGGGTCTATTTCGAGAACCCACTCCATACACTTCACGCCCCCATCTATTCAGATGTCATCATTCGCGATCCCGCCACCTTGAAGCCCCTCCCTGATGGTGAGGTGGGATTGATCCAGGTTTTGAGCGCCCTGCCCACCAGTTACCCTGGCCACAGCCTTCTGACCGAGGATCTTGGCGTCATCCGCGGAGTAGACGCTCCGGCCCTGCAGATGGGCGGAAAGCACTTTGAAGTCATCGGTCGTGTTCCCAAAGCGGAAATTCGCGGGTGCAGCGATACCGTCCTGTCGCCCTCGGGAGGGGAATGATGCCCATGCGTGTCGCCACCACCCATTGGACGCAAAGGGTGCAATTACTCACCACAGCGATCCCATCCGACCTCAAGTCCTTCATCGAGACCAGGGTACCCCCGGTTGAGCCATTTGCCTCGCATCGCATTGATGCCCTCGCTGCCCTGTCTGAGTACCTCCTCAAGAGTTCCCCTGCGCTCCGTCAGGATCCGGCAAGTGTGGCGACCGCATTTTGGTTGCGAAAATCGAATCTGATTCGACTGCGCGAAGCGCACCGGGCTAGGACTAACGGGAGCCTCATATGGGTTCCAGTGGGCCGAGTCTTTCATGTGGCTCCCTCGAATGTCGATACGCTTTTCCTTTACTCGTGGGCCCTTGCCTACCTAGCAGGTAACCAAAATGTCGTGCGACTTTCTAAGGACCAACCCTTCCTAGTTGGAGAACTGTTAAAGGCCATTGAGGTGGTTGCGATTCGCTTCCCGGATCTCGCAACAGCCAACCGTTTCGTCACCTACGATCATGACGCAACCATATCCAGCGGCTTTTCGGGTTGGTGCGGCCACAGGATCGTTTGGGGTGGAAACAAGACCGTTCAAACGCTTCGTGATGTTGCCCTAAATCCCCATGCCAGCGAACGAAGCTTTGCGAGCAAGTACTCTTACGCCATCATCAAAGCTTCTTCCTACTTGGCCCTCGGGCAGACGGAGCAGGGGAAACTGGCTAGCGCCTTCCACAACGACTTTTTCTGGTTTGACCAAGCTGCTTGTTCGTCACCCCAGGTTCTCTTCTGGTGTGGTTCAACCCCAGAGGTCGCTGCCGCCTCTCCACAATTCCTTGAAAAATTACAGGTTGAGGCCACTCGGCGAAATTACTCGACTTCGATCCCCCTTGCCTCCAGACGGACAAATGCCGCCTTTGACCTAGCTGCGCGGACCGAGGTAATGATCGACTTCAGCCACCCATCTATGGTGATTGCCACTATGCAAAGCAAACACCTGGAGGACAAGCTAACCTGCGGTGGAGGGTTTCTGCGCATGATTCGAGTCGACTCCTTAAAGGAGATCGCCCAGAACGTGGATGACGGAGATCAGACCTTAACTCACTTCGGCTTCGAGATAACAGAACTGATCGAACTGGCCCACTTAGTCGGCCCTAAGGGGCTCGATCGCATCGTCCCAATTGGAGAGGCCCTGGCCTTTGAGAGCATTTGGGACGGGTTCGATCTTATCGAGGATTGCCTTCGGCGAGTGACAGTACGCACCACTCCCCCTGCCTCAGCAACAAAGGGCTAGTATGCTCAAGCGGTTTTTCGACATCATCTGCACCAGCTTACTCCTCCTTCTGCTGTCGCCTCTAATTGGCCTCACCTGGTTTCTGGTTCGGTTAAAGATTGGAACGCCGGTCCTTTTTCTTCAAGATCGCGCAGGAAAAGCTGGAAAGGTCTTTAAGATTTTCAAGTTTAGGACCATGAGGGACGATCGCGATCGAGATGGACATCTTCTCCAGGACTATCTCCGGCTCATGCCGATCGGGCTTTGGATCCGAAGGTTCAGCCTTGATGAACTCCCCCAGCTACTAAACATCCTCCGCGGTGAGATGAGCCTAGTGGGACCTCGCCCTTTACTCGTTCGGTACGTGGATCGGTATACCTCTTTTCAGGCCCGTCGCCACGAGGTGCGACCTGGGCTTACAGGATGGGCCCAGGTCAATGGACGTAACACCATATCTTGGGATCAAAAATTGGAGTTAGATGTGTGGTATGTGGACCATCAATCCCTTTGGCTCGACGTGAAGATTCTATTCCTGACCCTGCTGAAGGTCATTCGCCGAACTGGGATAAGCACCGAGGGTGAGGCGACCACCTCCGAATTTCTTGGTTCAAGAATATCCCAGGACAGTGATGAACTCCCCCAGTCGACCCAAAACCAGAAAACCAAACCAAGGGCCATGTGAATTTCGGGCATTGTGACCCGCCCCAAATTGCTTACAGTTTTTTCCCTGCCCTGCCGGATTCAGGGTATAGAATAGTAGGTTCTCGCTTTCTTATGCCCGTCCTTCTTACCTCGAGCTAACCCCCTTCATGGAGACCCGCTGAATAGTCTTTCGCTGACGACCGATGATCATCCTCTTACTTGAACAAGCAATTAACCCGACGGAACCATAACACTATGCCTAATAAGATCGCACAAAACTGCACTGTCTGTGATTCGGAAAAACAAGAAGTTATATTCGAACCTTGGATCGATGAGACGGATCCCGCGAAATTATACGGTGCTGCTAGCGGCCTGCCGGGAACGCAAATACTTGTTAAGTGCCGGGAATGCGGGATGGTGTTTGAAAGCCCTCGTTATGATGCAGAAACCATTATTCATGGTTATATGGCTTCAAGCGAAGCCAGTCATGATAGTCAATACCATATGCGTGTGAAAAGTTTTTACAAGGCCTTGTGCAAACAATCTAAACGGATCCCGCCGCCAGGAGCCAAAATCTTGGATATTGGGACTGCTGGTGGTGCCTTTTTGGATGCTGCAGCGCAATATGGATATACTGCATATGGTTTAGAACCTTCGGCGGATCTCGTGGAAAGAGGTAAGTTGCGGGGGCTTAAAATCGAACAAGGAACTATCGAAAGTAACAATTTTGAAACTGGAACCTTTGATATGGTTTGCTTGTGGGATGTTATCGAACATCTACCCAACCCAAAAGCGGCTCTTGTTGAAATCAAGAAGCTATTAAAACCAGATGGTATTCTGCTCATTAATTTCCCAGATATTGGAACCACGCAGGCTAAGCTTGCCGGCAAGAAGTTCTGGTGGATCTTGTCTGTCCATTTACACCATTTTACACGAATATCTGTCACCGATATCTGCAGCCGCACCGGGTTTGAAGTTTTTCATTTTCAGCGCTACTGGCAGATGCTGGAATTTGGGTATTTAGAACAAATGGCCGTACATTACAAGATCCCGTGCACTGACTTTATAACTCGCCTGACCCCCCAATTCATTCAAAGGCTGCCAATTCCCTATTATGCAAGCCAGACAACGGCTATTGCGAGGAGGGTGAAATGACCACCTATATCCTTGGGGCCGGACCGACAGGCATGGCGGTGGTAGATGGCTTATTGGATTCGAATTTAGATGATTTTGTCGTGTTGGAACGATCCTCCCAGCTTGGTGGATTAGCTCAAACTATGGTTTGGGACAAGATTGGTTCCCATGATCTGGGGCCTCACAAAATTTTTTCCCTGAATCAGGACTTGGTTAACCGAGTCGAAAATCTAATTCCAGCTGATGATTGGCTCACTCATAAAAAAATCAGCAGCATTTACATGAACGGTCATTACCTGCCTTATCCGCCATCCCCTTTTGCACTTTCCGGTGTGTTTGGATTGCCGGCCTTTTTCCGTATGGTGATGGGCTACGGATTTGCCAGACTGTCAAGCTTGTTCTCGTCGGGAAGTTGCCAAACATTTGAAGACGACTTGATTGGACGAATGGGTTCCCCGTTCTACCTGCTCTTGTTTAAGCCGATTGCCGAAAAACTCTGGGGTAACCCTAAAGAATTGGATGTCAAACTTTCACGTGGCCGAGTACAGACTCCCTCGCTCCTGGAGATCGTGAAGCGGCTGCTTAAAATCGGCCAAACAAGTAAGTTTGAAGCCCTTACTTTTCGGTATCCAAAGGGTGGTTTGAAACGTATTTGGCAAGGGATTGAGGCTAAATCAGGCGCGACGGGTCAATTTCAATTGAATTGCTCCGTTACTAGTATAATTATTGAGAACAATCGCATCGTAGAAATCGGCATTAAAACAGAATCCAGGCAAAGCACCATCAAAATAAAAGAAGACGATTTCGTTGTATCAACAATACCAATGTCATATTTAGTTGAATTATGTTCGGATTGGCTTCCTGCTCGGGTTGTAAAATTATCAAAAGAATCGATCGTTTTGAACGACCTGTTCTTGGTGTTTTTGCATGTGAACGTGGATAGTCTTCTTAAAGAATCCTGGGTGTTTATTCCCGATCCCAAGATCATTTTTCATCGCCTAAGCGAGCAGGAATCCTTTGATGCGGGAATGACTCCGACGGGAAGCATCGTATGCTGTGAGATTATGAGCGGTAAGGACCGTCCGCTGGGAGCCAAGTCGGACCAGGAGCTGTGCGGTGAGGCTGTTCAAGGGCTGCGCGATATGGGTTACCGCGATTTCGAGATCCTGGACCAGAGGGTCATTAGGCTTCCGCAAAGCTACCCTGTCTTCCGGACGGGGTACGAGAGCGGACTCATTGAAATTATCGAATACCTTGACCAGATTGAGAATTTTAAGAGCATTGGGCGACAAGGGGCTTTCAATTATATTGGGACGCTTGATGCAATGGATATAGGCTATGGTTTTACCAGGTGGCTCACCAATCGCGGCACGATGTCGTGGCGGGAAGAACGTGAGCGCACTAACCATTACCCAGTTCTTGACTAGGTATGAAAATCACACTTATCTCGCCAAGGCTTGCGATACAGAAGGGTGATTTCCTGGGTTCGGGAGTCCCTTATTGGCCAATTGAGTTGGCCACCTTTGCCTCGTACCTTAGGCTAGAAAATGAAGATGTTCACCTAATAGATTTATTCGGACAGAATTGCCGCCATCTTTCTGATATGGGCGATCATTTTCTTCAGGGCGAGCCGCTAGAATCACATATTGAAAGCGAACTGTTTATATCCACAAAAATCTTTATCCTGTATGCCATCTCATACATGTCTCATCGGGAACTGCTCTCTATTGTGGGCAAACTAAAGGAACGATTCCCGGGAGTACCTATTGCCATTCTGGAAAACTCACAAGCTGTCACCGCATACTCCTTACAAAGGGTCGCAGCTGAGTTCCTAAAGGCTGGAGCAGATGTATTGATTTGTGGGGAACCTTATTTCAATTGGCCAGACATTAAGCGCCAACTTGCTGGCGAAGGTTCCAAGCCAATTGCGCAAAATCTGATCACTTCTGAAACGGGGTTTTCGCCTGAAAGGATAACAAAAAAGAATGCTTCCTACCCTATACCTGCTTGGGATTTAATCAATTTGAAGGGATATTGGGGTCTTCCGTATTCACATGGGCCAAAGACGGCAAAATTCCTCCCTGTAATAACTTCGAGGGGGTGTCCATACCCTTGTGATTTTTGTGTGGTCCCAGAAACAAATCAAAAACGTTGGAGAGGGAACTCTCCCAAAGATGTTGTTGAAGAATTGATTGCTCTGCGTGATCGTTTTGGTGTTTATGATTTCCAGATTGAGGATCTAAATCCGACCGTCCAACATGAAAGATGGGAAAAGATATGTACCTTACTAATTGAAAAACAGGTAAATATTCGATTTTACTTTGTCAGCGGTACCAAGGCCGAGACCATCCACATTGAAACCATTTCACTATTTGCCAAGGCCGGCTGTAGATTCGTTTCCATTAGCCCTGAGTCAGGCAGTGAAACATTAATGAGGACCATCGGCAAGCGCTTCGATTATAACAAGGGCATTGAGCTCATTGCAGCATGTCGAATCCATGGAATTAGAACTCAAGCCTGTCTCTTGGTTGGGCATCCTGCTGAAACCGAGGGGGATTATTTAGCCTCAAAGCGTTACCTGATCCAAATGATTAAAGCGGGTCTTGATGAAGTGGCAGTGTTTATTGTGGCTCCTTTCGCAGGGAGTTCGCTTTTTGCTAAGAGCAGAATTACCATGAACGGCAATGTGACTCTCGCTAGTTTTTCACCAAAAGGTCGCACCGACTACAGAAGCCTGGACATGAGGCGGAGAGGGCTGATCCGAACCTTCTTTATTCAAAAATTGCTTATGGGGAAGGAACTATTTCTCCAGTCTTACCGATCTATGTTTGGAACCCCTCAAACAAAGATGGAAAATTTACCGCGCAGGATTCTGTATATTTACTGGTTAGTGATTCGACACAACTTTCTAAAGAAGTTTAAATGTCAATAGTTGACCAAGCGGTTCTGGTAATAATTCCTTGTTATAATGAGGAAATCTCCATTGGCCCTCTTTTGGAAGAAATAAAGGCCTGCGGCATGAATTATGCCACTATTGTAATTGATGATGGGTCAAAGGATGACACGTTTATGATTGCCAACCAGGTTTCGCCTACTATTCGGTTGTTAAAGAATTTAGGTATCGGCGGGTCGGTCCAAATGGGGGTGATGTATGCTGAACGAAATGATTTCGATTTCTGCGTTCAGATTGATGGGGATGGACAGCATCCCCCAAGTGAGATCGCAAAGTTGTTGAATGCGTTTCGCGAGAATCCCTGTTCAATTATCATTGGAAGCCGCTATCTCCTACATGACACCTTCCGGTCAACCTGGGCGCGTCGGTTTGGAAGTCAGATGATTTCGAAAACAATTCACTACTTGTTTCATGGGTGTAATGTCACCGACCCCACGAGTGGTATGCGCCTGATGGATCGTAAGGCCATCAAACTATTTGCATCACGTTACCCCCACGATTTTCCTGAACCAATTTCTTTGGTCTGGGCTTTGAGTGAAGGACTGAGTGTCGCTGAAGTCCCAGTTCAAATGCGCGAAAGAGAATACGGGAGAAGTTCAATCATTGGCTTCAAACCCATTGCCTACATGTTTCGAGTGATTAGCTATATTATTCTGGCTAGGGTCGTGCTCTCAACTAGATGTAGTCGTGGACGGGATTAACCATGCATGGCATTCGCGAAAACACCCAAATTTTTATTTTTGTATTTGCCTTTTTCTATTTGCTGTTCCTGGCGCGCAAGGCAGCCCATCACCAAGTGGATGTGTACGATGTATTTATGCTTTCAATGGTTGCCATCGTTCCGGGCTTTTTTGTGATTTTCCCGAGAATTGTTTATTGGATTGCAAAGATTGTTGGAATTGAATTTCCATTCGTAATCATGTTCGGATTTTTATTTGCAATTATCTTTTTGTTCATCCATCGATTAACCATTAAAATTCACCGTCTTGAATCTGAAAACAGGCTGCTCATCCAAGAGACAAGTCTCCTTAAACATAGTTTGAGCAGCGACCGAGCCAAGTAATGAAAGATGACCAGTTGAATGACAAAGCTGGCAAGTGTAAACCAACGATAAACAAGCCAATTATGGTTTTGCTCAAGTTTGCAGTGAGTTTTGGATCGCTATTCATCGTGGCTCGGAAAGTCGATTGGAGTGTCCTGTTGAAGCTTTTGGCCCATGCCCAGTATGCGTGGGCGGCTTTAGCGCTAGGCTTATATTGGACAGCTCAAATATTCTCATCCCTTCGATGTTTGTACATCGTCCACTCTCTCGGGGGGGAACTCGAATTTGGAACGTCATTGCGGGCCCATTTCGTGGGTTTGTGGTTTAACCAGGTCCTTCCAACCGGGCTTGGAGGCGATGTCGTAAAAATGGCCATATTGAAAGATAATCTTGGGCTTAGCGTTTCACTCCGTGCTGTAATTCTCGATCGCATTTCCGGGTTTATTTTCCTCTTGCTGGCAATCGCATTGACTTTGCCATTGTACGTCTCTATTTTCGCCAGTCACCCCTATTATATGGTTTTCATGAGTATATTATCCATTGGTGGGCTGTTGTCGATTGCCTCTGTTGCATATATCTCTGCCCGAACTCAAATCTTAAAATATCGGCATGATTACCTTAATTTTCTCCTCCAAATATTTGCGGATATAGGGAATTTTCGAAGCGGGAGACCGCTCTGGGGGCAGCTCTGGACGTCCTGCATCGTCCATTTTAACGGAATTCTTGCATATGCGTTAATTGGAGTAATGCTGGGAATCAAGGTCGATTTCATTACACTTGTCTTGATCGTTCCTTTGGTGTTTCTGGTCGCTCTTGTGCCCATCTCTTTTGCCGGGTGGGGAGTAAGGGAAGTCGGTTCGATCTGGCTCTTCGGGATAGTTGGTGTGTCTCGCGAAAACGCTCTTGCTATGTCTATTGGTTTTGGGGTGCTGATGTTTGTGGTTGGCTTACCAGGGGTTTTTATCTTTATTTGGCGCTCGCTGACAACAAAGAAAATAACTCCGGTTATTGATGTCCATTGAAAAGGCGCGTCATGCCCGAACACAAATTCTCCCCCAAACAACTTGATCTCATTGCGATGTCGATGATCGTAATGGCTTGCGCTACGCTTTTTTCGATCACCAGCCACTATGTGTTCTGGGCCTGGGACCAGGGAAATATTCTTTTCCCTGCCGGGGCGATAAGTCATGGATTATTGCCTAACATTGATTTCCGAAGTGGATACCTTGGGCTTGGCTTCCTATTGGAATCGGCCCTTTCCAGGGCGGTGCCTGTGGACAATCTTCTAATAAGCCAATTTCTCTTTTGTGCTTACACAGCTGGAATTGGAATTCTGGTTTATAAAATTCTAGTGCCGTTGGTCGCGAAGATATCGGCCCTTTCTTCAGCGCTGGCCTGTATCGTTATCCACTATCAGTGGCCTACGAACAGCCCTGGTATCTTATTGACATTGACCGCATTGCTCGGTTTTTACTTGTATTCCCGTAAAGGCAATCATGTGTATGTGGTCATTGCTTTGGGGATTGTCGTAGGGATAGGATTTCTGGTTAAGCAAACTGCGGTCTTTGAATTCATTGCTTTCTTGTTTTTGTTATCGATAAATTCTCGCTCCAATATCTCTAGATTTTTGGTGTATTTTGCTGCTGCGTTATCTGTGGTCTTACCTCTATGGAGGGGAGGGCTATCTTATCGAGGGCAGTTCGTATTGATTCCCATCATTCTGGCCATTGCCTATTGTTTCTCCCAGCAGCATAAGTTCAACTACAATCTCCGATTCAAACATTTGGTGGGCTTTGCAATTGCCTTTTCTTTCACGGTGGCTAGTGGATTGTATGCGATTTATGGGAAATTGACCAATATGATCTGCGCTTTGAACGAAGCCCTGGTCCGTGTGCCCCTATTGATCGACCGAGATAAATCAAAAGATATTTCTGCCAAAGTTTTTATTGGCATGATGCTGATCATCGGTTTGTTCGCGCTGTTTAACACCAAGGCAAGTGCCGTAATGGTGAAACGGTTTTACTCCCGTACCGTAGCAATGGTTGCAGCTTTGGGTTTATGTCTAGTGATTTATATGGGTTTTCACTTCATGAGGATAAGCCTGGTCACGGATTGGGTCTACGGAGCAGTAGTCCTAATGTTTTCTCCTGGGATTGCCTCATGTTTTTTGATTTCGATTCTGTTATTATTCAAATTTAAGCCTGAAATTGGGCTGGGATCTGCAGCAAATGGCTATGTCGAGTTATTGCTATTTATTTGTATCCTCCTTGCCGCCCAAGTTCCTTTCACCAGTAAGATCAGTTTTGCCCCAGCCCTCGTAATCCCCCTGTTTATTTATCTAGACCTCATGGACCGTATCGTATCCCATAGAGTTGGATATCGAATTGTTGGGCCAATCGCGTTCTGTATGGTGCTCATCGCTTTAGGTGTAACCTATTCCCGAATAAACAGCGTGCCGGTAATGAACTCGACTGTCGGACCCAAGAAGTTCAAGGTTCCCGAAGCCCAGATTCCCTTTATCGAGACTGCCCAATGGTTGGCCACAAATACTTCGGCAAGCGATAGGATTCTTGGCTATCCCAATTTCGCGCTGTCATTCTTTCTGGCTGACCGGTTCAATGTTGGATTTCAACCCAATTTTATTGGTAACCATAACGATTTTTTAAAAATTCAATCTGAATTGAAATCTCAGAGTCGGCCCAAATATTTGGTGGTGTCCATGAATAATTACCCATATGAAAAGGGTAATCTCTACTTCTTCGAATTTTCTGAATTTGGCAGCAAAATTTTTGATGATTACCACAAGATTCATTCAATTACCATTCAGGGTAAGGAGGTTGTTTCCATATATAAATTGCAACCGGGTTTTACCTCTCTGTAGGAAGTCGGCAACATTCCAACAATGGACGGTAACTCCATTCCCTGTCAAGTTCCGCTTCTGCAAATGCGAGCACCTTGGAACGCCACCCAGGATTTGTTTCCCAGTGTCGATGGCAGGCGCGGATTGCATCTACGAGGCTGGCGACATCCCCCGCCTTATAATTGAATCCGATCTCACGCTGGTCCACGAACTCGGCCGTCTCACCGGGCAGACTGTTGATCACCGGTACACCAGCTAAGAGGTAATCGTTGCACTTGTAAGAATATGCCACATTCCCCCCGGTCTTGAAGGCGTTGAGCCCCGCGTGTGCAAGCTTTAGATAGCCCAGCAACGCCGGGTGAGATATCCGGCCAGAGAACCACACCTTCAAGCCCCGGTTTTCCGCTTGCTCTCGCATTTCTGACTCGCGTTCCCCCGCCCCAAGCATCATCAGCCCAGCCTCCGGACATTCGCAAGCGAACACCTCGAATGCGTCAACCAGGCAGTCCAGGTCGTAGTTGTCTCCCAGCGTTCCCACGTAGGCCAGTAGAAACCGAGCTGACTCCAATGGCGATGGCAGGTTCTCTACCACCTTTATGCCGCGATAATAGGCCAAATCACCTCCGAGGTATATATGTCTCGCTGGTGT
>TBL_comb47_HYPODRAFT_10008043_pt1 | contig 10908 bp, 2 predicted proteins | sample TroBogypolimnion_40_FD_10682 | JGI IMG/M metagenome (IMG submission 10682) | reverse complement strand
CATGTACTTTTCGAATTCCGGATGAAGCTGGAGAGTGGTTATATCTTTAAAGTCTCCAAAATGATACGGGCCGGTCTTGCGCGGAAGATAGGACCCTAAGTATTCATAGTCGAGCACCCCGATGGCGAAGCGTTCGGAGCGCCACATTTCCGTCATGGCGGCGGTGATATAGAAACGATACTCCTGGCGCTCGGCGGCGGGTATTTTGTCGAAGCCACCCTTGGCAATATCAATGGGTTCACCATCCGGATAGAGCCAGAGCCAGGCATATTCATTGAGGATCACGCAGCGGCCTTCACGCTTTCTTTCGAACGTGTTGAACGTCCGATAGTCTGTCGGTGTGAGATACTCATGCGACTCCCTGGGGTCGGACGGACTGGCAGGCCCGCAGAAGCCGTTATCCCAAGCCCGGTTGGACAAATCCAGTGGCCGCACCGTGTTGATGATCCTGGCGAACTCCTTCCACGAGCATTCATTGTTAGAATCCCACATGAAGATGCACGGATGGTTCCAGTTATCGCTCATCCACAGGCCGAACTCCTTGATAAACTCGTTGGGGTCCCACTGTGGACGGGTTCCTCCAGCATACGTCCACAAGGGCGGCTCATACTGGACGAGCATGCCCTCCTCGTCGGCGATATCGAGCCACATTTCCGGAACGGGGCTCATGCTGAAACGGAATGTGTTCCAGTTGAGTTTGCTGGGGATTTCAGCGATGAGCTTGCGTACCCAATCCCGGTTCCATGGCGTCTCACCGCAGAGCGGGTCCTCGAAATGCAGGTGCAGCTCAATGTTGCCGCCACGCAGGTAATACGGCTTGCCGTTCAAGTAACCCACACTCTTGGCATTGTCGAACCGGTACTCGCGCATGCCGAAGCGTGTCCGGACGCTGTCGCCGCCCGTCCGGCTCTCCACCGAATAGAGGAAGGGATCCTCCGGCGACCAAAGCCGAGCATCGGGAATCCGAATGGTCTGAGTAAAGGTTCTTTCCTCGCCGGCACCGATGTTCTCACGCTGCGGCTGGGTCCGCGCAACCTCTTTACCAGTTTTCCAAGCGCTGATCTTGTGAGAGAGATCGAAAATCCGGGCCGGACCATAGTTTCTAACTTTGGTCTGAACCACAACCTCGGAGCTGTCGATGCGCGGTGCCACCTGAATGGTCTCAATCACCGGGTTGTCGCAATGGATCAGGCTGACATCGTCATAGATGCCGGGAGTCCATTTGTGTTTCGAGGAATACATGCCGGCCCCCGGCTGGCTCTCGGGCAAAACCGCCGGATGGGCGCCAATGCGCACCAGCAGAGTGTTCTCGCCCGAGGTTCTCATGGACTCTGTTAGATTAAAAGTGCCCGACGTCCAACAGCCGAGGTGTTCGCCCACCGCCTTTCCATTGAGCCACACCTTGGTGCCGAACTGCGACTTATTGATCTTGAGGAGGACGACCTGGCGTTCTTCCGGTGCCGTAAAGGTTTTGCGATACCAGAAGTAATTCCGCTTCTGCATCGAAATGCCGATGACCGGCAACGGCGCATCCTTGGCCAGGATTTGCGGGCCGCCCCACGGATACTGTTTTCCCCAGCGTATCAGGTATTCATGGCTGGCAAACAGATCCACGTCTGGGAAGGCGGGTTTAGCAAGGTTGACCATTCCCGGCACCACCACCGTGTGATCGAACACCGTGGGAATCTCGTCAGGCGAAACGCTCTCGGCGATTTGCCAGGTGCCGTTGAGCGAAAGGGTGGTCCGACCGTCAGGCTGCCGGTTTGTTTGTTGAGGCAAGACAGGCTCCGCCGGCGCGCCATGCAACGGGGGGAGGACGGAGCAAGCTGCGGCAAAGAGCGCAAGGAGGGTAAACGCGCTTGCTTTTCTCATGGGGTGTGTTCGCCTCATTTTGTTCTCAATGAGCTTTGTTGGCTGGGGGCTGAACCTTGGACGGCTGGGGATACGCCGTTTTGATGCCGTACTTGGCCGCCAGATAAGCGCCCACCGCGGCTTCCTCCGGGGCGGTCAGGGTTCTTGAATAGCAGAGGATCTCTGCCAGGTCGAATTTGCACATCCAATGGTCTCCATCAGTGCCGCTGAGCAAGTAGCTGGTCGGCTTCGTGTCCTGGTCATTGACAGTGATCTTGAGCACCATGAAGTCGGTGATGGTCCCAAGGCTGAAGCCGCCCTTGGCCGATTTCTCCAGCGCAATCGGTGATCCATTCTTGGAAACCGCCGCCGGGAATGGGTTCTCCTTGAAGCCGCTGGTTCCGGTGCCATCCAACAAGTAGCTGGAGGCCCGGCCGGATTCGCGCCCGATGAACGAGCCTTCATTGCTCCAGGTTGGCGATGGGGAACGCACGACGAGATATTGCTCCTTGATGAAGAACTTGCCGCTCACCAGGGTGCGGCAGTCACCGGTGAAACGGACTATCGGTTTCGAAGCCAGCCCGTTCTGCACCAGCGTCGGGCTGTTGTGTTCCTTATGAACCGCGTTATGCCCGTTGCCCGACCGGTCATTCCAGATCAGGACCTGCTGGTCGGGATCCTTGTAGATGCCGCAGGACGGATCCAGCCAGCAAACCAGACCGGAAGTCACCGGAACCGTGTCGTCGTCCACCGTGATCATCACCGCGGTGGACGTGCTGACCTGGCCGTTGCCGGCAGCGGCCTTTGCTGTTAGACGATGGGTGCCCGCCGGCACGTTCTTCCAATCGATGGAATACGGCGGCGTGGAGGTGATCCCGATCAGCGTGTCGCCGTTATAGAAGGCCACTTTCGTCACCTTGCCGGGCATGTCCGCGGTATCGGCCGTAAGCGTGACCGTCGCCGGCGGGCCGAAGCTGGCACCGTTGGCTGGTGATGTCAGGATCACGTCCGTCACCGGATAGAGCAACTCCTGCGGGATGATCGTGCAGGCCTTGCGCGACGGCATATACCAATACAGCCGCGCGGTGGCGGGGCTGGCATTGTGATAATACTCCATCTTCAGGCTGTATCGCTGGCCGGCGGTCAACGTGATCTCCGGGCTGTCGTTCCACAGTTTGGCCGTGTGGTCGTTCCAGTCGTCGATGACCTGCACGCCGTTGACCCACAGGCGGACCCCGTCGCCGGTGCGGGTGGAAAACCGATAGGTCCCGCTCTCCGGAGCCAACACCTGGCCGGCCCAGCGCACGCAGTAGGCGCCCGTGCCGAGTGCCTTGGCGGGCGGTGCTGAACCCCAGTCGAAGTTCACGGCCGGGTCCACCTGGGTCGCCTTCAGCGCGGTCAAATCCCTGTTGTTGAAATAATATGCCTTCAGCCCGGTGCCGCCAGCGCCCACGAGCAGGTTCACCGTCGCCCACGGTGAGTCTGTTAGACTGTCGGTGGCCGTGAACGTGAATCGGTCCATGCCCTGAAAGCCCTTCTCAGGGGTATAGGTCAGGTTGGGCGCGGTGCCTGTTAGAACGCCATATGTCGGCTTGACCGCGACCTTGCAGGTGACCTTGTCCGACCGGCACGACGAACCTGATAGAACAACCGCCTTGCCGGTGTTGGGCGTAATGACCAGGATCTGCGGGCTGGCCACCGGTAGCGCATTGACCAGTGTCGGAGCAGTGGTGGCGGCTTCGATCGCGTTAATGGTGTTGATGATGATTGGGGCATTATTATCACCTGGCGGCCAGGCGGCGAGGTAGGTATGCAAAACCGGCAGCGCGCGCCTGGCCGCCTCGCCATAAGCTGGCAGGCTGCCGAGGGCGCTCTTGCCCAACTCGCCCCAATAAGTGACATTGCCGAGGCTGATGTCGATGCCCTCATCAATCTTGTGTCTCGACAGGGCACTCATGGCCGCCCCGACCGGCCCGGAGGTGAACATCCGGTCACATGGTCCCTCGGTTTGCGCATCGGCGAACAGCTCAGGTGCCAGTGCCACCACGTCAGCCAGCTCTAACCGGTCTTGCACAAAGCCGCTGAGGATGTCCCGCCACATGCCGGCGGGTTGTTTGATGCCGGCCCGCACGGCCGGGTAGAGCAGCTTCTTCTCGGCCTTGATGGTGTCGCCTCCCAACTGACGAAACAGCGTCTCGGCGAGGTAGCCGTTGGCGATTTGCAAGGGATCGCTCCAATTGAAACCGGACTCGAACGGATAGGTTGGCGCGACATTCTTGACAAAGGCACCCAGCATGTCGGGCACCGACGGGGCCGCCGCCGCGTTGATCTGACCCAGCGCCTTGGCGGCTTTGGCGCGCACCCAGATGTCGGTGTCCGAGAGCCGGCGGGTCAGCGCGGGCACGGCGCTGGCGGCTTTCATGCAACCCAGGGCCGTGCAGGCCGCCTCGCGTTGGTTGGCATCAGTGGGATTTTCCGCCATGGTGATGAGCATCGGTATTAGGGAAGGCAGGTCTGCGGTGCGCAGACTCAACTCGGTGGCGGCATTGAAGCGCACAATCGGATCCCAGTCACCGAGGGCGGCAACCAGTTGTTCCTTGCTATAACTTCCGCAATGCCCGGTGAATTCGGCGGCCCAGATGGCGCTGGTCACCGCCTTGGGGGACAATTGGTTGGCTGGAGTCACGTGCTTTCCGGTGATGCAAAGTTTCTTCAGGGGCAAGGCGGCGTGCAGGAGATAATAGGCGGTCGGGTTGCCCCAGTAGGTATAACTATCGTCCCAGTAGTCCTTGCCCATGCCGGGTGCCCATTGCTCGCCACCTTCATATACAAACGAACCGTCACTGCGGCGTCTCATATCCCGGTCCCAGCGCACTTGTCTGAGGAATTCCGACGCCGCTTGCGGGCCACCCATGGCGGCGCCGAGCGTGGTCCACAGGTAGCTGAACCCCTGCCCGGTGTGCCCGTATTGCTCGCCCTTGAATCCCGCCAGAGCCATCCGCGTGAAGTATTCCGTTTGCAAGGGCTTGTCGCCCATGCACGAGAACATGACCGCGGCCAACCCGTCCTTGCCGTTGCTGCAGTGATCATAATACGTCCGGCTCTCACCTTGGAGTTGGTGTTCGCCGTAATACGGCTGGTGTTCGCCGTAGGGAATAGACCCACGATTGACATAGTAGCCGAAGAAATTGGCGGCCCGCGCAATGGCCGGGTCGATCTCCGGATTCTTCACGCCGGCCTTCCTGCCCAGCACGATCGTGAGCTGGGCGGCCAGGCCGGCCTGATTCACCGGCCCGTACCAACTGATTGAGCCGTGGGTGCCGCCGGTCTGCCATCCGCCGGGCGGCGCGACCGTCGAGAACCCGTGGCCGGCCGTGCCGAACATGCTCGTGTGTTTGGCCGCGTAGATGACATACTCGCTCAGCCCGTGAAACACCTCGGCGTCGTTGGTCAGCATGTAGTATTCTGCTAGAAATATGCTGTTGTAGCAATTCCACGCGTCAATCCCCTTTCGCTCCAGGTCAAGGTCCTTGGGCGCGAGCGAGCGGGCATACGTCTGCAACATCGGCAGGTACTCGGGGTTGCCGGTCGCCAGCAAGGCCAGCGCGCTGATGGCCCCTGATCCGTCGGCACCGCCCCAACCGCTTTTCAGGATCTTTTGCTGGAGGTTTTTGGCGGCGTTGGTCATGATCTTCGCGCTCTTGGGACAATCGTAGGGCGCCGTGTCGGAGTAAGCGCCCATGACGGGCAGGGTGATGGACACGTCGGTGGTTACGCCCGCGCGCCAGCGCTTGAGCTTGAGGATGCCTTTGTCAGCCTCGGCCGCGCCGATCGCCCGGCCCAGGCTCTTGCGGGCATCGCCGGTGAAGAGCGGCACTGCGCCGACGCCCGCACTTGCGCCCAGAATGACGTCGTCGGTGGCCAGGACCCCGGCGGCCGGCGTCTTGTCGGCCACGGTGGTCACCAGAATCTGATAGGGTGCGAATCCCGTGGTCGCATCCTGCTCCGCGGTCACCGACCAGGCATGATAAATCCATCCGCGCATCCCGGTGGGGCCCAGGTTGTAGGTCCATTTCAGGGACTCCTTGTCAATCGTGGCGGCCGCTCCCGGCACGGTGAGGTCCGGAGCGGCGGCCTTGGGCGCGGCGGCGTGGAGCGGGGAGAATAAGGCTAGCAAAAACGTCAGTGAGATTGCCGAGATTGAGGCAGGAAGAGACAGTGGGACTTTCATGAGGGGATGGTTTGGGGTTTGAAATCTAATTCTATTTGTTTCCTTTTGACTACATTGTTCTCATCATTTCTCCGTCCTGAATGGTAATGCCGGCAGGCCATCCTTGTTGTAGAGCTTGTTGCCGATGTGTCACGGGAGTGTGGATTGGAAGCGATAGGCTCCTGAGCCAACCGCATAGACCGCAGCATGGTTTTCCATTCGCAGGAACTCCACGCCAGCCGATTTGGCCGCCGGACTGTTAAACTCAGTCACTCCGGCGGCGTCCTTGGCCGGGACATAAACCGTTGCGGAGGTGTTGATGGGGATCGCGACCTCCATGGTCAGTTGGGCGCCATCGCGCTTCCAGTTGCTCACGATGCGGCCGTGGAGCGAGTCATAGGCGCACTTGACCCATGTCAAGTCGCCGACGACCGCGGGCTTGATGAGGATCTTTTTGAAGCCGGGGCCGGATTCATCCGGGCGGATGCCGGCCAGTCCCTGATAGAACCAACTGCCTGGGCTGGCAAAGCACGAGTGGATTTGTGAGGCGTAGCCGTTCCATTGTTCCCACAGCGTGGTGGCCCCCTGCTCCAGCATGTGGCCCCACCCAGGATAGGTCTTCTGGCTGAAGATGGTGTTGAGCAAATCGTTGCGCCCGGCTTCCTGCAGGTATTGAACGAGAAAATAAGTGCCGAGCATGCCGGTGTCGAGGTGCCCCTTGTTCTTCACGAGGATGATTTCTTCGAGTTTCTTCTGAACGGTCGCCACCAAATTCTCCGGGACACTGCCGGTCATCAGCGGCAGCACTTGATAGGCTTCCTCGTCCAGACCATACAACTGTTTCTGGGCATCATAGAACGTCGTGTGAATGAGCTTCCTGGTTTTGTCGATTTTGGCTTTGTAATCCTCCGCCTCTTGGGTCTTGCCCAAGACTCGGGCGCTGCGTTCGAGAATCTGCCATAAGTAAACGCGGTAGCAGTTGTTGAAGATCTCACAGGCCGTCTTGCCCGGCCAGTTCTGGGTATCCATGCCACGCTCGGGCGGAACCCAGTCGCCTAGAAACCCTCCCGGATCGCCGGTAGCCCGCAACAAACCGTCCGGGGCCTGGCCGTCAAGAAACGCGGAGTAACGACCCATCGCCATGAATGCACTATCTAACAACCTCCTGTCACCGTAATAGAGATAATTCTTCCAAGGCAGCACGGTGCCGATGCCGCCCCAGCCCGGGCCGCCCCAGGAGTTGATCACGAAAGGCGCGGTGAAGGGGAAGCGACCGGTGGCCGGATCCTGCGCGTCGAGCCAATCAGTCGCCCACTTGGCGTAAAACGCCGGGGCGTCGCGGTTCATGATTTGCGTGTCGAGCGAGGTCTGGCCGTCACCGTAGCCCAGACGTTCACGGTGCGGGCAATCCACCATGTAGCCGCCCAGGCTCAGGCAGCGGATTGTCCACAGGTTGAGCTGATGGATGCGGTTGAACAGATCGTTAGAGCACTCGAACGTGCCGACCGGCTGGAGGTCCGATTCGATCATCAAAGCCTCGGCATCGCCCGCTGCGGGCTTTTCGGCCAGGCCGTCCACGGTGGCATAGCGGAAGCCGTGATAATTGAACTTGGAACAGAACACCTCGCCGGGCTTGCCGGCCGAGATGTATTCATCCACTTGTTGGAACGTCTGGCCCGGTTTGTCGGCATAGGAAAACGTCAGGCGCTGACCGGCGGCCAACTTCGGCAGACGCAGCCTTAGCCAGCCGGTCAGGTTGCTGCCGAAATCCAGCTCCCAATTGTTAGCGCCCTTGGCGGTGCAAGCCACCAAGGGGATGACCTTGTTGATGCGGTTCGGGGGACACGACTGCGCCGTGACCGCGCCCTCGGGTGCGGCGGCCTCCACAACCGGCATCCATTGGCCGCTCGTGCAGCCGACCTCGTTCCACCCCGCTATTTCTTTGCGGGCGTCGATGGTTTCGCCGCCCATGTTGTTCCACTCCCATGGGCCGCGCAAGGCATGGGTGCTGATCATGCTGGTCCACGTGCGGTCGGTGCCCACCACCACCCGCTGCCCGGCAACGGACATGTCGAGTTGGACCCGGCCGCTCGCCCCGTCCTTGGCCCAGCCGCGTCCCAGCCACAGGCCCACGCAGTTGGAACCGGCACGCAGCAGCTTGCTGATATCATAAGTGGTGTAGAGCGAGCGTTTCTTGTCCTGCGACACCGCAGGGGCGAGCACGTCGTCACTCACCTTTTTGCCGTTCACATACAATTCGAAATAGCCCTTGACATTCACATAAGCCAGCGCCCGCGCGGGGCGTTCTGTTAGAAAAAACTCCTTGCGCAACCAGGTCGCAGGCGAGTTCTCCGAACCCTCGGGCTTGACCCACTTCGCCTGCCAATCCCCGGCGTCTAACAGACCCATCGACCATCCGGCCGCAGCGCTCCAAGCCGACGGTTTGTCGTCCTTGTCCCACACCCGCACCTTCCAATGGCAAAGCCGCCCCGACCCTAACGGTTTCCCCGCATACTCTATCTGGATGCTTTGGTCGGACGCCACGTTGCCGCTGTCCCACAGGTCGCCCTGGTCTTTGGCTAACAACTCAGGTGACGACGCGACCAGCACCTGATAGGCGGTTTGTTTCTGACATCTGTCCTCTGATCTCTGACTTCTGTCGTCGATCTTCCACGACAACCGCGGCTTGGCGGCATCGATGCCGAGCGGGTTGTCGCGGTATTCGCAGCGCAGGCCGGCGACCTCAGCGGAGCGCGCTGCCGGGAGGTAGGAGAGCATGGCCGTGGCGGCCATCAGGCAGGCCGGAAGGCGGCGGGTAATGTAATGATTCATGCGGATGATTGTTGATAGATTCAGGCTTGATATGCGAGGAGCCGACATGCAAAGGCGCCGGGCAGGATGCCCGGGCGACGTGGTGCGGGCATCCTGCCCGCAACCTGCTGCGGCACAGTGGCTGTGATGTGAATATTCAGCCGACCTCTCACGCGAATTCAAGTTTTGTGGTGATGGAGTCCTTGGCTTTCAAGGTCACTTCCTTGGCCAGCGCCAATTCGACGCGCTGGCCGGTTTGGGTGGCTTTGACGGTGAGCTGCTGGGTGCCGGCAGCCACTGTGCTTGTTTTCAGGGTGGCACCGGGTGGCAGTTCGAGTGCCAGGGATTTAAGCCGCAGGCCGCCCCATTTCACTTCGATGCGGTTGGTTTGGGTCTGGTCCGTCCGGCTCTGGCTGAGGCTGCCCCAGCCTTCGGCGGCGGTGAATGCCGCTTTGAACTTCTCGGGTGTTAGTTTGGGTGCGAAGCCGACATGCTGTTTGGGTCCGTGATATTCAAAGCCACATGCCGCGATGAACACGCCATAACTGGCCATGCTGCGCGAATAGTGATCGCCGCACTCCACTTCGTTCCATGGGTTGCGCTTGGACGGGTGGTGGCGGTCATGCACGGCACGGGTGACGGCCAGTCCTTGTTGGACCATGCCTTCCCAAAGCATGTGTCCGGCCACCTGATACTCGAAGCCGTTCATGACCTCGTTGAACAGGTTGCAGCATCCATCCATGTTGCCTTTGCCGCTGGCGTTCTCGAAGCTCCAGTCCTTGCGCGGGAACGTGCACATCAGCATTCCCGCCTCGCCTGCCAGCGCAAAGAATCGCCCCCCCTTGTAGATTTTGCGATACGCCCCGCAGTCGGGTGTGAAGTTATAGCGCCACAGCGCCTGTAGCGCCAAGCGCGTCTCCTTCTGCGGGATCACGCGGTCCAGGCCGACTTGATAGGCCCAGCTTTGGCCGAAGACCTGGTCAATCTCGCAGCCCGTGCCGGAGTTGATAGCTTCAGGGTGTTTGGTATCTACCAGATTGATGAAATACTCCCGGTCGAAAAGCTTCTTGATGCTCTCGCGGCCGGTGTCGGCAATCTTGCGGCATTCGGCGGCAAAGGCGGTGTCGCCCATATCGGTGGCCATTTCCGCGGCGGCGCGCAGGCTGGCCAGATACAATCCGCTCAGCCAGGCGATCTGGCCGTACCAACCGGCATCGAGCGTGTTGTGTTGGTGGCCGTCCAACAGACCATCGCCCCTGTCCATCTTGATCAGGCATTGCACGGCGAGCTTGATGTTAGGCCATAACTCCTTGAGCCATGTGCCGTCGGCGGTCATCTGGTGCTCGCGGTAGGCGCGCAGGATGCATCCCGCCTGGCCGTCCACCGCCAGGCCAAACCCTTCGCCGCGGTGGCGGATGGAGCCCGATGGCTTTTCGATGGCAGTGCCGAAGTCGGTGCGCTTTCTAACATCCCGCTCGAGATCGGGGAACAGGCGGGCCACGGCGTGGGCATAGTGCCAGACGTGCGTGCAGGTGCCCTCGCAACAACCGACGCCTTCCCATCCCCAGAAGCGTCCGGTGGCAAAGCGGTGCGAGGTCGAGCTTGCCAGGCACCCGGTGTTGAGCATCGTGCGATCAAGGAACCAATAGGGCAGCGTGGAATCGTACCAGGTGTCGTGCCAGAGCCGCGTTTGGGCGTGGAGTGTGGCGAAATGCGCCGCCATATAGCCGGCGAGAGCCGCTGCCGAGGGAAACTTCGTGGCATAGTAGCGGCCGTTATCCTTCAAGGTCTCCATGCGCTCGATCTTCCATTTCTGCATGTCCAGGTACGGGAAGTGCCAGGTGATGAGGAAGGTGGCGGTGGCCTCCTTGCCGGCCTCTAACGAAATCGTCCGGATGATCGAACCAACGAGCTTGCGTCCGGCCGGTTGCGCTGCCTGATCGGCAGGGTCGGCGGCAAAGGCCACCTCCGGGAAATTGCCGGTGCCAACGGCAGCCGCTGCTCTATCAGATGCCTGGGGTTCCAACAAGGCGATG
>TBL_comb47_HYPODRAFT_10008041_pt1 | contig 10909 bp, 10 predicted proteins | sample TroBogypolimnion_40_FD_10682 | JGI IMG/M metagenome (IMG submission 10682) | reverse complement strand
AAATAAATAATGAACCTAAGGCCCAGAAGATTGATTAAATATGAAGTACTGCAAGTTTTGTTTACAACCTGACACCCGGCCCAACGCTTTTTTTACAGACGGGGTGTGTCCAGCATGTCTTTATTCTGACCTACTAAAACATGTGGATTGGGAAGAGCGTTTAGAGGTTCTTAAAAATATCTTTGCCAACAACCCGAGAAAAAAAAATCAGTTTCATGACTGTATTATTGGTGTGAGTGGTGGAAAAGATAGCACTCGCCAAGCTCTATTTCTTAGGGATAAGTTAGGTGTTAATCCGCTTCTAGTTTGCTTGAGTTATCCCCCAGATCAAGTAACCGATAGAGGTGTGAATAATCTCTCTAATTTAATTGACCTGGGGTTTGATGTGATTGTAAGCGCCCCTGCTCCGATAACATGGAGAACTTTAAAGATGGAGGGTTTTTATAAGTTTACCAATTCGTTTCGCTCTACAGAAATGGCTCTTTTTGCAACAGTGCCTCAAATTGCAATTAAGTATGGAATTAAATTAATACTATGGGGTGAAAATCCTGGCTTACAGGTCGGTGATTTGAAGACGTTAGGTCGCACTGGATACGATGGCAATAGCCTTCGACATATGAATACATTATCAAGTGGCCATGACTGGATGATTGAATGTGGATTTCGAAAGTCAGAGCTTATACCCTACTCTTATCCGCTATTAGAAGAGTTTGAAACTCATGATCTGCAGATTGTTTATCTTGGTTGGTTTTTGGGGGATTGGTCCCATTTAAATAATGCCGCATATTCATGTGGATATGGACTTGAGATGCGAGATTACGGATCTGAAAAAATTGGTGATCTTTACGGCGTAACTGCATTAGATGAAGATTTTACGCCTATAAATCAATTAATTAAATACTATAAGTTTGGTTTTGGTCGTGCTACCGATTATGTCAATGAAGAGATCCGAATTGGCAATATTAGTCGTGAACGGGGGGTTGAGATTGTCAAGACCTATGATGGTTCATTTGATGATGGTTACATTGAGCGCTATGCCAAATATCTTTCCATCACAACTGAGAAATTCTGGGAAGAAGTAAGAAAATCAGTCAATAAGGAGTTATTTCAAATCCTTCCGGATGGAACGGTTGCAAGAAAATTTACCGTTGGAGTTGGTCTTGAGTAAGCTTACGGCTGGAATTATTGACTATGGTGCAGGAAACTTAGCATCATTGATGATTTGCCTTAAGCAGCTTGGCTATGCTGTTAAAGTTAGCGATGACTTTAATGTACTTAATAGTGTTGATATTATATTTATCCCGGGGGTTGGGGCTTATCCTGCTGCAATGAAAGCTCTTCATCAAAAAGGATTGGTGAGCTATTTGCGTGAACAGGCTAGACTGCAACGCCCTATTATTGGGATTTGCCTTGGTATGCAGTTACTTGCTAGCGCTTCTCATGAATTTGAATATACAACGGGGTTGGATATTATTCCCGGGGAAATTATATCGATGGGACCGTCGAAATGGCATATTGGATGGAATACTGTAGAAACTAAAGCCTCAGAGATGGCTCTCATGTCAAGCAATGGAGGAATATTTTATTTTAATCACTCATATCGATATGAGGGCCCAACGAAATACCAGGTGGGTTTATCTCAATGTCCAAATACTATAGCAACAATAATACGCAAAAATAAGGTAGTAGGTCTTCAGTTTCATCCGGAAAAAAGTCAGCTTGCGGGAAGAATATTATTAAAAAATCTTATTTTAGAGTTGGTATCTAATGCTTAAAAAACGTATTATTGGAGTGATTACAGTCAGGAATGGTTTGGCAGTGCAGTCATTTGGCTACCAAAAATATTTGCCCATAGGAAAGCCGGAATGCCTGGTTGAGAATTTTGATAGATGGGGGGCTGACGAAATTTTAATTCAAGTCATTGATAGGTCTCCAAATCTACTTGGGCCAGATTTTGAATTGATGGAAAAATTGGGGAAACTTGGAATTCAAACCCCATTAATTTATTCCGGAGGAATACGATCTGTTGATGATGGTGTAAGGCTTGTACAGCTTGGTTCAGATCGTATTGCTATCGACGCTTTGCTTCATGATAATTTGCCTGAGGTGACGAGTCTTTCTAAAATATTGGGCGCCCAAGCAATTATTGCTTCAATGCCAATATCCCTTGTACGAGGACTTCCAATGTGGTTCGACTATAGGTCAAAAAATTTAAAAAAAATTTCTATCGATGTAATCGGGTTGATTGAATCAGATGTAATCTCTGAGTTAGTTGTAACTGATTGGATTCATGAGGGTATGACGGTAGGTTACGACCAAGGGCTCGTAGAGATATTTGAATTAAAAAAAACTGCGATAATTGCATTCGGAGGAATTAGTACGCCCAAGCAAATGAAATCGCTGCTCCAAAATAGAAAAGTCAGTGCGATTGCTGTTGGTAATTTTTTATCATACAAAGAGCATGCTTTGCAAGTATTTAAGGAGGCTTTAGGGGGTATGCCGATAAGAGGCCCAGTTTATCAATCTTCAATTTCAGAGTTGGTTGATTGATATGAAAGAGATTAAATTTTGCACACGCTGTTTGTATGCGACCTCTCACCCTTTGGGCCTAACATTAAATGATGAGGGGGTTTGTTCAGGCTGCCTTATTCATGAAGAAAAAAATGAGTTGAATTGGGGTGAGCGATGGGAGCAATTGAAGCAAATAGTTAAACCATATCGCAGTAAATCAGGAGACAGCTATGATTGCATTATTCCGGTTAGCGGAGGTCAAGATTCCCACTACATCGTATATTTGGCGAAAGTTAAGCTCGGCTTAAACCCACTATTGGTTACATATAATAAATACTTTAATACACCTATAGGAATTAGAAATTTAACAAATCTTCGCATGAGATTTAATTGCGATATTCTTTATCAAAATGTAAATCCTGTTTCAGTAAAAAATATAACAAGGAGTACATTGCGCGAGCTTGGAAGTGTTTACTGGCCGGTTATTGCGGGGCAAACTGTTTTTCCTGTTCAAATTGCAGTAAATTTTAAAGTGCCGCTAATAATTTGGGGAGCACATCAAGGAGTAGAGCAGGTGGGCATGTTTTCTCATATGCAAGAGGTAGAGATGACACGCCGCTATCGCAAAGACCATGATTTAATGGGAAGAGAGGCCGACGACTTGCTATCAGTCTTTGATACTCTCAAAGAGAGTGATATTTGGCAATATCGGTACCCAGATGATCATGAGCTTAAATCCATAGGTGTTCGGGGTATTTATTTAGGTAACTATGTACGCTGGGATCCTAAATCACAGCATGATCAAATGGTTTCTGAGTATGGCTATAATTCAACCCATCTTTCCAGGACATTTGATTGCTATGATCATGTTGATTGCTTCAACTACATTAATTTACATGACCAATTAAAGCTTTATAAGCATGGCTTTTCAAAAGTGACGGATCACGCAACACGTGAAATACGACATGGCCGCTTAACTCGCAGTCAAGGTATTAAGCTTGTAAAAAAGTATGAAAGAAATTCAGTGCAATTTTCAGAGCTATTTTTGGAATGGCTTGGGATAACTCCAAGAGCAATGGAATTTTTGATGGATAGATTTAGAAATAAGAATTTTTGGCATCAACCCAAATTTGGCCAATGGGAATTTCGTGGGTGGAGTGAGCGCCACAATTTAAATGATGTAGAACAGCATAATGATGATTTTCATTTAAATAATTATCTTATTAATGATGAATTGAGTAAGAATAGTAAGACTAAATATGTTACCTTTGGAAAAGGGTATCCATAAATGGTGCTTATAAAAAATTGACTAAAGAATCTAGATTTTTAGTTACCACCGCCATTGAAGAAACTTGGGGAGATAACAGGCCCATTTTATTTCTCGGAGAGTGGTGTAGAGTTTATACTCGTAAAGATAAGTGGTCAAAAATAAATGCCATTGTCATGTCAAGACGTTGGGATAATCGAGAGTTATTTATTTCAGATATAGAATATCTCAACGCATTATATGAAAAAATATTAGTTGATTTAGCAAGTATTTTAAATAAGACTCATGGAAAGCAATATAGTTTAAAGTACTGGCGAATATTGATAGGTCCCTGGACGTCTGTTTTTATCCAATTGATTTTTGATCGCTGGATGTCAATTATGCAGGCCTATGATTCTTATCATATAACGGGAACTACTATAGTTAAATACGATAAAGATAATATGATTCCGCTTGATATGCATAATTTCTTTGCTTTAAAGTCGAGGGATGAATGGAATCATCATATATATGCTGAGATTATTGGCTATCTTGGAAAGTCCCAGTGCAATTATCTTGATGTTAAGTTGAATACTAACATCCAGTTACAGACATCCGCTAAAAGATCAATAAAGAATAGAATTCTTTGCGTTGTAGGTAAGTTATTTGGCTATTTCATAAAGAGTGACGACATTTTTTTTAAGGTAACCTCCCTTAAGAAACTGGATGAGATTATTTTATCTTTTAAGCTTTTTCAACTTCCACAATATTGGCAAGAAATTAATTCTCCTAAAGTTGAATGCGATAGTAATCAACGCAAATGGCAGATGTCCTTAGTTAGTAGTAATAAATTTGAGACTTTTTTATTTCACATGCTACCCAGGCAAATTCCAAAAATATTCATAGAGGGATACAGTCTGCTTTTAAAAGAAGTTGAATACTTACCTTGGCCAAACCGTCCCAAGTTAATATTTACATCAATTTCATTATGGGATGATTCCATGGCAATGGCATATGCAGCAGGGAATATGGAAAAAGGTACCCCCATAGTAATCATGCAACATGGTGGAAATTATGGGACTGCCAGGTTTGAGTTTACAGAAATGCATGAAATCTCTATTTCAAATAAATTTCTAACATGGGGTCAAGCTGATAAATCAAACCCCAAAATTATTCCGGTTGGAATACCCAAGGTAAGAAAAAAAATATCTGGCCCATTTAATGGAAAGAATACCTTGCTATTGGTATGTTGGACTGATCACAGGTATGCAAGAGGTAGAGGCAGCAGTGATAACAATATTAATATGCTGGGGCATATTAATATTGTTTTTCAACTGGCAGGGTTGCTACCAGAAAAAATTAAAAATAAGTGTCTAGTTCGACTTCATCGACATGAATTTGGATGGTTCTTGCCGAATCGCTGGAGAGAAAAATTCCCCAGCATCAATCTTGATCTTGGACAAAGTAAGATAGAAAAACTAATAATTAATTCACGTCTGTCTATCTTTACATATAACTCAACTGGTATTCTCGAGGCCTTAGCACTGGGAGTCCCTTCATTATTATATTGCGACCTAGCTCTGACCCCTTTAAGGGAGACTGCAGTCCCCTACTTTGAGGATCTTAAAAAGGTGGGAATATTTCATGACGACCCAATTTCAGCTGCTCAGCACATTAGTGCTGTATGGGATGATGTAGATCTTTGGTGGGGAAGTAGGGATGTTAAAAACGTAGTTGAAAAATTCACCAAGCAGTACTGCAACCAGCCAACAGATTTTTTAGAAGCATTTGAGTTAATAATTCGCAATACAGCAAAAGACCATAAATAAATTGCTATAGATTTTCGATTTTAATGTGAATAGGGGTTGTTAGCGCTTCAAACATCTTCACATGCAGCATGAAGATCAAATAAGATTGAGAAGAAGGTTAGAGCCATTAAATAATTTTGGAGACATGATGAAAATAGTTGCCTTAATTCCGTTTTGGGATAGCTATGAAACAAATGAATTTAGACTAAAAAAAATAGCAGGAAGATATTTATTATCTTACACTTTGGAGAAATTAAATTCGATTGAGTCTATTCAGAATTCATTTATTTACTCTTCTTCCGATTCAGTTAAAAAATATCTTGAATCACATCTTAAGTACACGTATCTTGAGAGGTCAATAACTTTAGATGATATTAATGTAAGTATAGAAACAGTGATCGAATCATTTTTGCATAAGGTTGATGCAGATATTGTAATATTGCTCCACCCAACTTCTCCCCTGCTATCTGAAAATTCGATACAAAAAGGATTAGATTATATTCTACATGAGAAATTTGACTCTTGCTTTGCTGCTGTTAAGCATAAGAAATTTGCTTGGTTTCAATCAAAACCACTTAATTACGATCTAAAAAAAGATGTGCCTGCAATTAAGTCTCTTGATCCAGTATTTTTTGAGCAATCATCTCTTTATATATTTACAGTGAAATCATTTTTAAAAAGTAAACATAGGCTTTCGGGCTCAATTAAGGCAATTGAAATCAATCATTTGGAAGGCATAGAGGTTAGGAGTGAAATCGATTCCGAACTAGTCCAGTTGATTGTTAACTCCGGCATGAATAGTAGGATATCTTGATGAAAATTTACAAGAGAATGGATATCTCCCTAGACAATTCAAGCTACGAATTATTAATTGGCCGTGGCTTGTTGGATGATATTAGTAAGCTAGTTAGGCTAAAAACTAAAAATAACAAAATAATCATAGTTGCAGATCAATATTTCTCTGCAAAAGATGGCAGATTTCTGAAAGAAAAATTACAAGAGGCAAATTTTTCATGCTTTGAGTATTACATGGATGCAGGAAAGGAGAGTAAAAACTTTAATGAAGTACTAAAGATTTATGGAATTCTCGAAGAGAATGACTTCGCCAGAGATTCCACGCTTATAGCGTTGGGCGGTGGTGTCATAGGCGATCTCGCTGGGTTTGTTGCAAGCACATGGTTGAGGGGGATGAACTTAGTGCATATTCCCACAACATTATTGGCAATGGTTGATAGTAGCATTGGTGGAAAGGTTGCAATTAACTTTAGAAAGACTATTAACGGAATAGGAAACTACTACCACCCTATTTTTACTTTAATCGATTTAAATTTAGTGGACAGCTTATCTGACAGAGATTTTCGATCAGGTATGGCCGAGGTGTTAAAGTGTGCAATTATTGATGATAAAGATTTTTATAGTTACCTTTGTTTAAGTCGCGAATTAATTCTTTGTAGAAATGAACTAGCCGTAGTAGAGTGTATTTTTAATTCAATAAAAATAAAGATGAAGTATGTTCAAGGTGATGTACGTGAGGGAAATAAGCGTTTAAACCTGAACTATGGGCATACCTTGGGCCATTCAATTGAAATTTCAACCGAAAGAAACGGCAGAGAGCAGTTGCGTCATGGAGAGGGTGTGTCTATTGGGATAGTTGCAGTGGCGCATATTGCTGATAAATACCTATCAGAAACTTCAACGCTTAATGAATACATTGAATTATTTAGTATGTTTGGATTGCCAGTATTTGTAGATTCAATAAGTTTAGGTTTTGAGAGGGGTGAATTAATTAAAGAGTGTATTAAAAATGTTAATAAAGATAAAAAAAGAATAAATAATAATTTAAGGTTAATACTTTCAAGTCAACCTGGAAAATCAGATGTTTACGTCGATGTTCCGTTTTCGTATGTTGAAGAAGCATTTAATTACATAATTAGATAAAAAATGAATATTCAGCTTGCCAATAAAGTTGTGGTTATTACCGGTGCGGGTAAGGGCATTGGTTATGAAACGGCTAAAATGTTCTACAAGTGCGGAGCTAAGATTGCCCTAATTAGTAGGGATGCAGGTGATTTAGTGCGACTGCAAAATAATTTGCGTGCTGAAGACGATAGATTCTTTTTTATCGAAGGGGATGCATCACTGGAAATTATTGTTCTAAATTTTATTGAACAAGTCTTCCAAAAATTTGGTAGGATTGATTGCTTGGTAAATAATGCGGGAATTAGATTTAGAAAAAGTTTTCTTGAGACTACCCAACAAGAATGGCAGGAAGTGATTAATGTTAATCTTGGAAGCGTTATATTAAACACAAAAGCTGTATTACCACATATGATCGCTCAAAAAAGTGGAAGAATAATTAATATTGCTTCTATTGTTGGTGCGTTAGGTTTGCCTGATTTATCTATTTATGGTGCGTCAAAGGGGGCAATAATTAGCCTAACCAAATCACTTGCGCTTGAGTTTTCAAGTTTTAATATTAATGTAAATTCAATTGCACCTGGATTTTGCAATACGTCTTATGCTGATAAATTTAAGGATAATAAAAAATTATATGACTTTACAATTGAAAGAACTCCGCTAAAGAAGTGGGGTGAGTCAGAGGACATTGCTAAGGCGTGCCTATATCTTGCCTCTGATCTTTCTAATTATGTTACTGGAGAAGTGATTAATGTTGATGGTGGTTGGTCAGCGTGGTAGTTTTTAAATTGAAAGGCAATAAAAAAAGCGATGAAAATTTCAGTCTTAGGTGTTATCCCTGCTAGATATAAATCTACTAGATTTGAAGGAAAGCCGTTAATTGAGATAGATGGTATCGCAATGCTGCAGCGAACTTTTATGCAGGCAGAGAAATGCAACCTTCTTAATGATGTAATCGTCGCAACTGATGATTGCAGAATATATGATTTTTGCACTAAAAGATCTATTCCTGTACATATGACGTCAGAGGGCTGTCTAACGGGAACGGATAGAGTTGCAGAAATATCGAGAGAATTCAGCTATGATTTTTATATCAATATTCAGGGTGATGAGCCAGTAATTGATCCAACTGCCATCTCACAGATAATAAATGAATATATTAAATATAATGATAAATATATCATATATAACCTATATAAAATTATTGATAATCCATTAGAAGTGAATAGCAATACTATTATTAAAGTGATAGTTAATCGACAAGATGAGTTGATGTATATGTCGCGTCTCCCCATACCATTTTCTAATGGCAGTAATGTATCAATTTATAAACAGCAAATCCCAGTTTATGGATTTACTAAGGCTGCTTTGGAGATATTTTCGGGGCAAGAGAAGACCATTAATGAGCGATTTGAGGATATAGAACTATTACGTTTTATTGACCTTGGGTATAAAGTAAAGATGTCAGAAACTAAGGCGAGTTCTATTTCGGTTGATGTTCCGTCGGATATTAAAAAAGTAGAATTTTTTTTGAATAAAAGTAAGGTTATCTGATTTTTAAATTAAATGTTTAAATACCATCCAAAAATAACAATCAATGACATTTTTTGTAAATTATTTGGTATGTATAGGAACTTACAAAGCTTGTATATATCGACCATCTTCTTTTATATTAAGATTGCATTAATTGGAGTTGATGTAGGGCGCATGGTTAGGTGTTTTGGTCGAGTCCATCTCATTAGAGCTCCTAGAAGTGAGATAAAAATAGGAGTTAAGGTCCTATTAATATCAACCAGCGAAAGATGTACTTCCTCTGCAATTTATTCCCCGATAATGTTGAAAACATTATCTGCATCATCTAAAATTATTATTGGAGATGGTGTCAGCTTGAATGGTACTTCAATTGTTGCTAGATCTAAAACGATAATGATTGGTGAGGGAACTATGATTGCGCCAAATGTAACAATTATGGACTCTGACTTTCATTCAACGTGGCCACCAAAAAATAGAGAATTAAATCCAAACTTTGAAGGTGATGGGGATGTTTCAATAGGGGCCAATGTTTGGATTGGCTCCCGTTCAATCATTCTAAAGGGAGTATCAATAGGTGATAATTCAATTGTTGCTGCTGGTAGTGTTGTGACTAGAGCAGTGCCCCCCAATGTTTTAGTTGGCGGGGTTCCAGCAGCCATTATTAAATGTCTAAATTAGTTAATTGCAGTGACTTGCAGTCTCTGCATAAATGTACTACTGCATATATTTTTGACGATGGCATAGTATCAAAAAAAGGTGATTGGTTTGCAGTTGTTTGGAGGGGTAACTATTCTGAATCACTTGATTGTGATGTTAGTATTTCTGACTTTTTGGAAAAAAATTCTGAAGCCCTTAAAAAGACTTATCTTAAGTGGATTTATGACCTGGGTAGATCTGATGTCTTAGGTATGAATTTGGTTGATCACTTGGAATTGCGCCCTGGCTTGAGTTATTGGTGGATGACATTAATTTCCCAAAAATGTAATTTTTCAAGCTCACCCCAAATCGATGATGTAATGCGGTTTATGGCTTTTAATGAATGGGCGAACATTAATCTTATAGATAAAGTAATTATTGAGACTGCAAACCCTCCGTTGGCTGAATGCATCCGTAGTTGGTGTGAGAATTTGGGTTGTGAATTCGAATGGCGAAGAGTGGCGGTGCAGTCAGTTAATAACTCTTGGAGTAGATTTTTAAATGATGCAATGCCCCATATTTTTCAAGCACTTACAGCATTAATTTGCCATATCATAGATCGTTGGCCATTACGAGGTGCGGGACTTGAAAATTGGCGGAGCACTAAGGGAGGCGTTACCTTTTTCTCTTATCTATTTAATCTTGATCCTGACGTAGCAATAGAGGGCCAATATAAGAGTCATTATTGGGCAAACTTGCCGGAGTACTTAAAAGATGGGTCTGTAGAAACAAATTGGCTTCATATATTTGTAAAAGATAAATTACTACCAAACTCAACAATCGCTGCAAAAGTTATTTCTGCTTTTAATAGATCTAGTCATGGCGTGCAGAATCATGTCACTTTAGATACATTCCTAAGTTTTTCAGTTATTTTCCATACATTGCTTGATTGGTGTAAGTTAATTGTTCTTGGCATTTCGTTAAAAAAATCTTTACAAGAAAATATATCAGGTCTGAATCTTTGGCCTTTTTTGGTGGATGATTGGTCAAAGTCATTTTTCGGCAAAGATGCCATTATCAATCTATTAAATTTAAATTTGATTGAGGTGGCGGTAAATTCATTGCCACCTCAAAGGCGAGGGGCGTATTTGCAAGAAAATCAGGCTTGGGAGATTGGCCTTATAGCTGTCTGGAAGGCTGCTGGACATAATAATTTAATTGGAGCGCCACATTCAACCGTACGGTTTTGGGACTTCCG
>TBL_comb47_HYPODRAFT_10008039_pt1 | contig 10910 bp, 10 predicted proteins | sample TroBogypolimnion_40_FD_10682 | JGI IMG/M metagenome (IMG submission 10682) | reverse complement strand
CCAGCCCTTTCCCATCCCCAATACCGAACAGTTTCAACATTTATTTTTAGCCTCTTTGTCCCCTTGGTGTCCAGGGAGAAATAGTCGCGTACCCCAAACTTCCGGTTGATCATAAGGTACTCTTCCTGAAAGCGATTGATTCCGCTTAATAGTTCCATATTGACGAATAGCCGGTAAGGATGCCGGTTAATATAAAGAAAATTAGAAAAATAGTTGGTGCTTAGTAATATTGCCCCTTGCTGCACCCGTGAATTATTCAGGAACCCACCTAGCCCCACCTGCCATTTAAAATAGGCTCCCCCGTCAAAAATATTCGCCTGCGAATAGTTGAAGTGAAAATAAGGCCTTGTAACAGTTGGTTCAACGTCTAATCCTGCAGCCAATTCTGCATAATGGCCATAGGGAATATCTTCTGTTACGCCATAACCATAGACCTGATTATTCTTGAACAGTTCCCGTTTACTCAGCCCGATGGCGCCAAGGATAAAATCATGATTTCGGAAAATAGTGTTCTGGTATTGGAAATAGGGATTGTGATAATAATTTTGATGAAAATAACGCCCAGCTAAAATGACATTCCCGGAAGTTGAGTTACTGTTTTTATTCTTTATTCGCTGTCCATACCACAGATCGGTATTGAAATAGGATACTGCTGAATCTAACTTCGTATAGGCATAAGGTGTTTGAAAATAGTCGGAATAGGTCCTCAACAGTGAAATTCCTCCTGCCCAATCCTTTTCCGATTCTATAAATCGCTTTTCAAGAAATGTATTCCACCCTTTTTTTCGGTAATCATTTGTATATTCCAAACCGGTACTTATAAACTTTCTGTCCAGGTCGCTGATTTGGTAACGGAAGCTGCCGCCCCATTTGGGTATTTCGGCGGGATTATAATCTGCCATTACCGAAAACTGATGGCCAATCCCAAACATATTTTGATTTGTTATCTCCCAATCAGTTGATGTGGAGCTTAAATCGCCACTTATACCATATTCTAACCTTTCCTTGATAATAACCAGGATATCTACGGTACTTGGATCATGAGCCGACGGGGAAAGAATGATAGCAACATCCTGAATGTAGGGGAGATCCCTGATGTATTTTTCATTTTCTGCCAAAAGTTGAGGATTGACCAATTCTCCTGAGTTAAAAAGCAGTTGTCCCCTGAGTTTTCGTTCGGTTGTCTTTACATGCATCGCATTTCCCGTTTTTTCCAGCCAGCCTGAAGCTTGCCTGAGTGTGTCCAGCAATGTTTGTCCAAAAACACCCAGCTGCTGGATTCGAATATTCCCTATTTTCCTTCCTGCAAAGGGGGCAAAATAGAGAGAACTGTTCACTGCCATTTGCCCTTTTGATAGCTGATCTCCTTTAATGATAATTGAGAAAAAATTTCTGGCAAGGAAGTTGTTCTCCCCTTTGCTTTTTAAAGTAGACAAACCGTTTTTGTTTAAAAACTCGCTGTTTTTATCCGACGATTTTCGGATTGTATCGCGCACGATCCCCTTAATCGTTATTTGTGTATATCGAGACCGTATATAATCATTTTCTGTCTTGTCGGGTGCCGGCAAGCTGTCATTCGGGTGGGAACTTAATGAGCCATTATTGACTTTACCGGGAAGTTCCGGCAAAAAACTATCTGGTCCGCCTGGCTTTGCACCGAAAGCGGAGACAATATGGCTGAAAACCAATAGTATAAGAATGCCAATAAACCGGTATTTAAATAATTTTATTTTCAATCAGTATATTAACTTTGAATAATTCGCTGTGATTATACAAATTTTCCTGATCAAAGTGGCCAATAAATGAAAAAAAATCGGAACTAATATGCTAATTTGGCCGTTATATAATTTGGTACTTAAATAAGAGCTGTATTTCAATTGATTTATGAGAAAACCGGAAGCCGTAATTTTTGATATGGATGGCGTACTAATTGATAGCGAACCTATTCATGTTGACATTGAGAGGAAACTTTTTGATAAACTTGGAATTTCTGTTTCCACCGAAATTCATCGAAGCTATCTGGGAACTGCCACTGAATATATGTATCGGGACCTGATATCGAGATTTGGATTGTCTGCTTCTGTCAGTGAGCTGCTGCAATTTGATGATTTATTTCGTTGCGATTATTTTAGACAGCTCAAGGAATTAAACTTGAATGTGGGAGTGTTGAATTGGATCCGGGAGATCAGGGAGTCTGGGTTGAAATTAGGAGTAGCTACCTCTTCATCTCCCTCGTTGGCTGCGATCTTACTTGAAAGATGCGAAATCAACTCCCTATTTGATGTCATCGTTACAACTTCCGATGCAGGCAAGAGTAAGCCGTTTCCCGATGTTTACCTGCTGGCAGCCCGGAAAATGAGCGTCTCTCCGGCCAATTGTATTGTTTTTGAAGATTCACCGAATGGCTTATCTGCAGCCAATAAAGCAGGGATGTTTTGCGTGGGCGTTCAAACAAACAGCGTTGATATTCACGAACTTTCGGCAGCTGAATTTTTGATCCAATCATTTGAGAAGACTTCCCTCACGCAAATAGCTGAATTATTCGCTAAGAATCTTTTCGTAAAATAAAATTTCGAATAATAATGAAGAAATTTTTCTCAGGCGACGCATTTGTTGTTGTCCGCAACAAAAGCTTCAGCCTCTTTTTATCTTACCGGTTTTTGATCTCAGTGGCAACATTGATGCAGTCAGTCATTGTTGGATGGCAATTATATAATATTACACATGATGTCCTTTCACTTGGATTAATCGGCTTAACAGAGGTGATTCCTCAGGTATGCATTGCGTTATTTGCAGGGCATTTTGTCGATATCTGGGACCGGAAGCGGATTATATTTTACACTACGTTTCTCCTTTTGATTGGTTCTCTTATTCTTACCGTCTACAGTATTCCGTCGTTAAATATTCAGCAATTATGGGGAGTAACTCCAATTTTTGTGACCATTTTTATCACAGGTCTGGTGCGGGGAATTATAAACCCGGCTAATACGGCATTGATAGGGCAGCTTGTGCCAAGGGAGGAGCTAACTGCGGCATCTACATGGAGCAGCACGGCCTGGCATATTGCCGCAGTTACAGGACCGGCGATAGGTGGGTTGGTTTATGGTTTTTTCGGAATTATTCCTGCATATTCACTGGTTTTTTTATTCTACTTTATTGGAATAGTTATTCTTATATTCATTAAAAGTCCGGGGAAAGTTGTCCAGATACAAGGGGCTGCTGAAGGTATTTTCGAGCGGATTAAAGAGGGGATTTACTATGTGTTCCAAAGGAAGGTATTATTGAATGCGTTTGCCCTCGATATGTTTGCTGTTTTTTTTGGCGGGGCAGTGGCAATGCTTCCTGTTTTTGCATCCGATATCCTGAAGGTAGGCCCTGAGGGACTTGGGTTTTTAAGAGCCTGCCCGGCTATCGGGGCAATATTGATGTCGGTAATTCTCACCCTCAGACCGCCGGTCTCACGCTCAGGGGCCCAGATGCTTTACAGCGTCTTTGGATTCGGGGTTTGTATGATTGTTTTTGCCTTTTCGAAAAGCTTTCTCCTTTCTGCTTTTTGCCTTTTTATGAGCGGGGTGTTTGATAATGTCAGCGTTATTATCCGTGCCAGTATTCTTCAGCTATTTACTTCTGACCAAATGAAAGGACGGGTAGCGGCTGTAAACAGCATATTTATCGGGTCGTCCAATGAATTGGGAGCATTCGAATCGGGTGTTGCTGCCCGTTTTATGGGTCTTATTCCATCGGTGGTTTTCGGGGGAGTAATGACCCTGATCATTGTTTCGGTAACAGCCTGGAATTCCCCGACTCTGCGTAAACTTGCCCTTAAAGATCACGATATCGTAGTGAAAGCCTGACTCTTCCGGACCTGATGATTCTTCATTTTCCAGATCGCATCAAAATTTCACTAACCTCCGGCCATGATAATCGGTTGAGGGAATAAGTTTTTTAATCTGTTCAAAATTTTCATAGGTAACTTTCCCAGCTACAATTATTTTTAGCTGATTATCAGCGATTTTTATCATTTCATTTAGTACGTTACTTCCTTCGCGAGCGGTGTCTTCTCCTCCAGATGTGAGAATGCGGTTTACTCCCAGGGTTTTCAGTTGACTGACCGCCAGCAGTAAATCGGACGATTCATCTATCGCCTTGTGAAAGGTGACCTGCATGGGTTGAGCAAGCTGAACCAGTTCGGCAGTTCTTTCCAGATCGATGGTATGGTTAGGATTTAATAGGCCAAAGACTACCCCTGTCGCTTTTAGTTGCCGGCATATCTGAATGTCGCTTTTCATAATTTCGTATTCTTCTTCCGAGTAGCAGAAATCTCCTCCCCGAGGCCTGATCATGACCATGACAGGAATTTGCAGTTTTTCGGTTACCCGTTTTATAGTCCCGTAGGATGGGGTAGTTCCACCACAGGATAAGTTTTCACATAGCTCAATGCGGGTAGCTCCTGCTAATACTGCGGCCACTGTTTCCTGATAGGACTCAACACATACTTCTTTGACAGGATTCATTTGCATATAATTTGTATTTTTAGTGGCCAAATGGAATCGAAGATCAGCGAAGCTAATAGCCATGATGATTTATTCATTTCGGTTGGCGATTTCTCAATCATGGCTATTCCGTCACAATCAATTTTGAAGTAAAAATACAAAAAATAGAATCCCTTCACCCTTTTAGATCTGCAGTTATTAAATCACACCATTGTTTAACCGCTTTTTTTGTAACGAAAATTTGAATAGTTTTATCAGATTAAATTTTCAATTATGGAAAGACGAAAGTTTTTTTGGCGGTTGGGGAAAGGGACACTAGTTTCTTTTTTGGCAACACCTTTAATTTCAGGTGCAAAGACGGCTTCATTGCCTAACGGGAGTAGCAATTTGTTGAAAGATCAGGAGATCCAACATATGGTCATTTTTAATCTGAATCATGATTAAGGATCCGAATTGATTTTAAATATCTGTAGATTAATGGAATATGGGAATTGAAATTGAACGTAAATTCTTAGTCAGGAATGACCATTGGAGTGGTCTGGGTACACCGGTTCATTATGCGCAGGGATATCTTGTTGCGGATGGTTTACGGACAGTTCGTGTGCGCATAGCCGGGGAGGATGGATATCTGACCATAAAAGGGAAAACCCAAGGGATGAGCCGGCTTGAGTTTGAGTATCCGATTCCTGTCAATGAAGCATTCGAATTGCTTAATTTGTGTCCGATTCCTGTTATTGAAAAGTATCGTACAAAAGTCTTATTCGGGGGTAAAACCTGGGAAATAGATGAATTTGAGGGGGAAAATAAGGGATTGGTCATCGCTGAGATTGAACTGAAATCAGAAGATGAACCTTTCGAATTACCTTCCTGGATCGGGGAAGAGGTTACAGGTGATCTGAAATATTATAACTCCCGACTGGCAACCCATCCTTTTCGGACGTGGTAGTCCATGATTTGAACCATTAAAATTTATAAAGCCAAAATTTCCACATATGTTTAAAATGTTTTTGACGCTTATCTTCGGATTAACCTTCCCATTGTTTGTTTTGGCGCAAGGTCATACTACCCTCTCTGCAAATACGCCCCGACTGGTTGTTGGCATTGTCATCGAGGATTTTAATCCGGACTATATCGAGCGCTTTTGGGCCAGATTTGGAGATGGAGGGTTTCAGAGGTTGTACCGAGCGGGCTTTATCTGTGCCAATCATCACTATGATAATCTGATACAACGACCATCTGTAAATATGGCTACACTTTCAACCGGAACCTCTCCGTCCCATCATGGTATTATCAACGACAATTGGATCGACCGGCTGAAGAATAAAGAGGTGAATGCGATTAGAGACGACTATTATACCACTGTCGGGTCAGACTCGGACGAAGGGGCTCGCTCGGCGAAGTGGCTAATGACTCCAACACTTGGAGACCAGTTAAAACTGGTTACTAAAGGAAAGGCAAAAGTGTTCAGCATTGCTCTCAATGATATCTCTGCTGTACTTGCAGCCGGTCACGCTGCTGATGGGGCCTTTTGGCTCGATAATACCTCAGGAAAAATGATTTCAAGTTCCTTTTATGTCGAAACTTTCCCTAAATGGGCATTTGAGTATAACGGATTTAAAATTGCAGACAATTACCTGGGGCTAAAATGGGAAACTTTAAAGGATAAAAACACCTATTCAGAGAGTTATTCAGGAGACAACACCGGCGGAAACGGATATCTTGGAAAATACAAATTGTTCCCTTATGATTTGGGTAAACTAAAGAAAGAATCCGGCGGAAGCTATAAAATACTGAAAACTACACCCTGGGGGAATACGATGGTAAAAGATTTTGCACTTCAGATGATTCCCAAAGAACAACTCGGAAATGATCTTACCCCTGATCTATTGACTGTTGTTTTCTCATCGATGGACTATGAAAGGTATTCATTTGGCGCTTTTTCAGTTGAAATGGAGGATACCTATATTCGTCTGGATAAAGAGATTGCAGAGCTGCTCAAATACGTTGAGACGGGTTTTGGAACGGAAAACATCCTGATTTATCTCACCGGCTTGACCAGTACCTCATATCCTGCTGAATACCTAAAAGAAAAGTATCATATGACTGCAGGGATTTTCAATCCTGATAGCGCCATCGCGTTATTGAAATCGTACCTGAATATTAAATATGGAGAAGCCAATTGGATTGAGCTTTTTGCCAGCCAGACGATTTATTTGGATCATGAACTGATTGAAAAGAAGAAGGTAAATCTTCATGAGATGCAACTTGCTGTGGCATCTTTTCTGAATCAGTTTGAAGGTATAGCTTATGCCAAGGGTGCACTCGAGATGGAAGCGAATAATTTTCCAGGCGGTGTACTCGAATCGTTTCAGAATAATTTTCACATCAAACGTTCGGGTGACGTACTGATTAAATATGAGGACGGCTGGCAACCAAAAGACAAGTTTAATCCCCTCGATTACACCGATAATAATCAGGTTCCTTTAATCTGGTACGGTGCCGGAATCCGAAAAGGGACGACCATGCAGCGAACAAATGCAACCGATATCGCTCCAACAATAGCCGCTTTTCTAGGTATAGCACCTGCTTCGTCCGTGACCGGGAAGGTGATTGAAGAGGTGATCAAACATTAATCTTTCAGAGCTGTTCTATCTTGTTAGCAACTTCTGAATAACTATTGTAGGAAATTATTTTATCAATTGGCTTTCGGATTTTGGTCCTTGTTTTCACGTTTGAATAGCCCAGTGTAATAATAAGTTGCACCCTTTTTGAGTCGGGTACCCCACAAATTTTCTTCACCTTTGCCTCATCAAACCATCCGATCATACAGCTTCCAAGCCCCTCTTCAGCTGCCGCAAGGCAAATATGGCTGGCAAGAATTCCTATGTCGATCAGCGGATAGTGTTTCCGTTTTATCCAGCTTCCTACACTTGAGGTGAAATTTGCCGGTTCTTCAACCAAAACGAGGTGGATCGGAGCCTGTTTGGTAAAATGGTTCATCCCCAGTATCTTTTCTGAGGTTGCATCTGCCAGCTGATCCCTGATTTCCCCCTTATCGATCACAATAATATGCCAGGGCTGGGCGTTACAGGCAGAAGGTGACAAACGGGCACACTGCAGAATTCGCAGCAGTTTATCCTCTTCAACAGGCTTGTCATGGTAGCTGCGGTCGCTTTGTCTGTTTACTACTAAAGCGTTGAAATCCATTGTTTTTATTTTAAGTTAGTGGTGCTGTAAATTTACAGAATCTTAAACAACAAAGGCGGAACATTCCTGCTCCGCCTTTATTTATTAGGATTGGAAAATTAATTCATCAAATCAAGCTTTACCATATCCTGAATATCAAGCATTCCGATTGGAAGACCGTTTTCAGTCACGATAATATTATCAACCTGGTTGGCATTAAAGATGTCTGCGGCTTTTTGCAAAAAAGCGTCCCCTTCAATTGAAATAGGATTTGCGGTCATACATTCTCCAACAGAAGCTGTATTAATATGGTCTCCCAGTTTGCGCATCTGGCGCCGGAGATCTCCGTCGGTGAAAATGCCGGTAAGCTTGCCATCTTTAGTGACAACAGAAACTGCACCCATTCCTGAATCTGTCATTTTCAAGAGTGCATCCAACACTTTACAGTCGGTATCTACGACCGGATTTGCTTCTGAGATAACACTTTTTACCTGTATCGTCATCAACCGGGTATGCTGAAAAAACTGATCAGTGCCCAATTTGGTGAGGTGATTGTCTGCCAGCTTTTTCATGATGCTCCATGGAAGAGTAATATTGTGAGCCCCAAGAGCTAGTGCATCCTTTACATGCTCGGGGTATCTGACGGATGAAAACATCACCTTGCAATCGTAATTGTACTCTTTAATGACCCCAACAATTTGTTTTACCAGACCAAGGGCATCGTGACCCTGATCCTGCATCCGGCCTACCAATACACAGACATAATTTGCTCCTGCAGTTAATGCCATGTAGGCTTGCTGAATATTGTAAACCAGGTGCAAATTAATCATAAATCCCTCATCGTGGAGTTTTTTACACGCTTTAACACCTTCAAAATTGACCGGGATTTTGAAAACTGTTTTTTTCTTGTCCAATCCCAAGTCTAATAAACGATGGGCTTCGGCAACAATTTGTTCTGAGGTTTCGCCTAAAGCTTCAATCATCAGCACAGGGACCATCTTCGATAATCTGATGATGGCTCCGTCGATATCGGTAATCCCGTTTTTGTGCATAAAGGTAGGTGTTGTTGTCACACCATCAATGATCCCCAGTTTCAGGGCTTCTTCAATTTCAGCAAGATTAGCCGAGTCAAGAAAAAATTCCATAAATTATTAGTTTTAATTTTTAGATCTGTATTTAACTTCAATATTATGAATGTCGATCAGAGGTTCGAGGAACCCGATCACATCTGCAATACACATTTGACTGGCAGCATCGCATAAAGCGCGCGATGGATCAGGATGAACCTCAAGAAATAATCCGTCGATTCCGGCTGCGACCCCGGCGCGGGCCAGGGTTGGGATAAACTCCCGGGAGCCTCCTCTAGGATCTGAACTCGGAATGCCATATTTACGAATGGAGTGGGTAACATCGAATATCACCGGATAACCGGTATTTCTTAAGTGGTAGAAACTTCGCGGATCTACAATAAGGTCGTTATAACCAAAGGCATAGCCCCGCTCTGTTACCATGATATTGTAATTACCGGCTTGCTCCGCTTTTTGTACTGGTTTGATCATATTTTCAGGCGAGAGATACTGAGCATGTTTCAGATTGAGTACTTTGCCCGTTTTGGCAGCCTCAACAACCAACGTCGTCTGCATCACCAGATATGCCGGTATTTGAAGCACATCAACAACTTCAGCTGCGGCTGCAATCTGATCGGGATAATGGATATCGGTAATCAAGGGAACCTTGAACTGATCTTTAATTTTTTGAAGTATAGCTAGCCCTTTCTCTATCCCGGGTCCGGAATAAAAGTCAGCTGAGCTGCGGTTATCCTTCTGAAATGAGGACTTGAAAATAAGTGGAAGATCGAGTTTTTCGGACAAACCAACCAGGAATTCTGCTGTATCCATCATTGTCTTCTCATCTTCAACCACACAAGGGCCTGCAATCAGGAACAGCTTGTCCGCACCACATTCAATATTTCCTACCTTAATTATTTTCGTCATCCTGATTGTTTTACATTTTCATAAACAGTCCGCGGAGTTTATCCCGGGTGATAATTTTCTCCCAATCAGGCCCGCAGGCATGCTGCCACATAAAGATCAGGGTCAGAGAAACATCAATCATCTTATCAATTTCTTCAGGAGTGCAACCGGCAGTTACACCTTGCGGAATTTCAATGTTGTTAATCCGCATCATCTCCCTGAACTCTTTTACTGCTTCGGGATAGAACTCGTCTAACTGATTAAATACAATACAGTTGCCTACGCCATGATGGATGTCTGTAACTGTGGCAAGTCCGTAAGATATCGCATGGCATGCCCCGACTTCCGAATAGGTCAGGGAAAGTCCGCCAAGATAGGATGCGATCATGAGTTTCTCTTCATTTTCTGGTGAACGGCTGTCATTCCCTAAATAGATATCCCTGAAAATGCGAAGTGACTCCATTCCTAAAGAATCACCCATTATTGTTTTCCGGTACCCATTTAATGCTTCAATATTATGGATATAGCAATCCATCGCTGTATAGAATCTGATAGGTTCAGGTACTGACTTAATCAATTCCGGATCAAGTACCAACTGGTCGGCAGCCGTGAAGTTGCCTTTGATTCCTAATTTTTTTACAGGACCTGTGAGTACAGTTGTCATAGATACTTCAGCACCTGTTCCCGAAATGGTGGGGATTACCGTGCAATGAACTCCCTTGTTCTTAATGAAATCGAGTCCCTGATATTGTACTGAAGATCCTTCATTGGTAAGCATCAAACGGATTGCCTTTGCATAATCCATTACTGTACCACCTCCGATTCCAACCACCGAAACTGGAAGACCCTTATTGAGTCCTTTAATTTCGGTAACCATTTGATCGACAGTTTTTGTCTTTGGTTCGTCAATGGTATCAATCATTTTGAGAATATCCTGAGGGAGAGATGGAATCCTTTTGAGAAAATCTTTCCCTTCAAAATATTTATCCACAAGGAAAAGAACATATGATTCATTTTCAATGCGCAATTCACTGAGGATATCCCCGAGTTGGTCAAAACTATTCCGACCATATAAAATCCGTCCGACTGGTTTTAAATTTCTGAACATAACCGTTTATTTAAGTGCTTTTTTAATTGCCAACCTCATTTTGGAGGCTAGTGTATTTAACTCATCTTCACTCCAGTTTACCATAATCTGGGTCATCATAAGACGTTGCATTATGCCATCCGATTGAGGGACTTCCAAGTTCCTATAGTC
>TBL_comb47_HYPODRAFT_10008038_pt1 | contig 10910 bp, 6 predicted proteins | sample TroBogypolimnion_40_FD_10682 | JGI IMG/M metagenome (IMG submission 10682) | reverse complement strand
AGAACTGATTTTGATTGGTCGCGGCAGAGTTCGTGTATTGGTAGTGACCCGAACCCGCAGGTACTTCAACCGCCTGGCCCACTACCGGCCACGTTGCCACGGGAGCGGTTAGGTTGTTGGTGGACAACACGGAGCAGCTAAAGCCCGTGGCATTGGTGAAGGACAGTTTGAAGACACCGTTGGGGCTGTACGAGGTCCCGCCAACTTGCAGAGTGGGATTGATCGTCTGTACCACGGAATCGGCGCTGTAACCATTGGCGGTGACAACGATGTTCAAGGTGCCAGCCGTCTGTAACAAGCTGGATTGAGCCGGGAGAAACACGATCTTGCCCGTTTGCGTCGTGTCATAGGCTGACGTCGGCAACGCCGTGCCGTTCACCGTGATGCTCGAGACCGCGCTGCGCCAACCGGCGTCATCCGGGCTGGTGGCGACGCTGAACGGACTGCCGGCAAAGGCCACGGCTTGGGCGGTAAGGACCGGCGGCGGAGTGAGCCAAGCGGTGTTGGCATCCGGCCGCGGTACGAAGGTGATACCAACGATCGTTTTGCCGGCCGCAGCCGTATAGATGGTATTGGTCGAGATGATGCGGAGAGCACCCATGAGATTCGCGTCCGTTACGCGGATGATGCTATTCGCGGCCCCGCTGCCATTGGCGTAATAGAGATAAATACCGCCGTTGCCATTGGTGGTGGCAAACAACGTGTTGCCGGTATCCGCGTTGGTCCAAGAGCCAATGGCGGTCCAAGAATCGTCCGCGTTCCGGGCGAACTTATTAATCGCGGCACCATTCAGGGTGTAGAGGACGCCGAAGGAAGCCGGATCTTGAGTTCCGTTGGTGGAAACCATATAGAAATCAACCACCGCGCCATCCGGTGGCGGCGTGGCGGCCGTGATGTTGCGCGGGCCGTCATTGCCTGAGTTGTTATAATCCAACTGCGCAAGATTGCCGTTGTCAAATTGGAAGACGGCGGGGCTGGGCAAATTGGCCACTACTTTTTGCGTCAACGACCACGCGGCGCCACCGAAGGAACGCACGCAATAATTGTTCTGCTCATAGACGTTATAGTAGTAATCAGGATTGCCGGGATTGTAGACATACAAACCGCCTTTGTCATCAATCAGGAAATCCACATTGTCCGGGCTGCACGCCGCGCGCACCGCACTGCCGCCAAGCGAGTTGGAGATATACTTGCCGGTCTTGGTGAACTGGTTGGTGTAGTTGATGGTTCCCACCGCGCGGTTCAGATTGAAGGTTTCGTCCACGGTCGCGGAACTGCCGTCATCATAAGCTCCGAATACGAGGAAGGTGCCATCATCGCTGAGCGCCAAGTGACCCGCGCCGCTGGCGGCGGTGAGTCGCAGGGCATTGGTGCCTGTGGCCGAGATGGGGTTGATGTTCACCGGCGTCGTTTGGCCGACGGTCGAGGGTTTAACCTCAATCATGCTGAAGGTCGAGTTCGCACCGGCTGTATCAATTTGAATTGCCGCAAGATTGCCTTGCGTAAACTGACTCGGCGGCGCGCCGATCGTGAAAATCGCAGAATAGATATTCGTGGTCGAAGTATGATTGGCCGCGTTGGTGTATCCGGTCACCGTGAAGTTGATGGCTGCGTTGGAAACTGCCGCCGAGCCAGTGACGGTGGCGGTCAAATCGGTGAAGGTGCAGGAGCCGTTCAGAATCGGCTGCACGGTTGCGCCGCCTAGGGTCCATGCCACCGAATTGCTCACCGTGGCGGTCACGACCATGTTCGCGTAGGGGTTCGTGGTGCCGTTGCCGTATTGGTCGGTAACCGTAAATGCCGGATTGGCCGTCAAAGTACCGCCGCTGGCGGTCGGGCCGGCGACTGGGGTAAAGGCCAACTTCGTAGCCACGCCCGGAGCGACTAACTGCGTCACTTTGGTGGAGGTGTAATTGGTGGCGAAAATGACGATGTTATCATATCCGGCTACGGTCAATACGAAAGGATTGGTGGATGGCGGCGCTGGGTTGAAGACGATGTTGGACGCGGTCACGGTATAAGCCGAGTTCGTCAATTTGACACCATTCACATAGACGCTGCTGATGTTGGTGTGCCAGCCGACGCTCACGCCGGCGACTTCGCTAAAGGTGTTCGTGAAGGGATGATCCACAGTGGCAACCAAAGCGTTGGTGAGCGTTGGGGCGATATGACCATTAAACTGGCCGCTGACCGCGACGTTATCAACGCGCGCATTGCCGGAGTTGTTGTTATACGCCTGGTGCAGGAAGTTTACGCATTGACCGTTCTGGGCGGCATTCACCACGCGGAAACCAAAGCCGGGATTGTTGGCCACGCCGGGAACGCCCGTGAAATCAACGCTCATGTAGTTGTAAAAGAGCGAACCAATCGTATTATCAATGAATACGCCGTTCACAATGTCTGAACTATATCCTTGCACTTCGCTCGCAAAGGCGGGCGTATTGGTTTGAATCAGCGTGGGATAAGTGCTGCAAGCCAGATTGGCCACATTCGTGGTCACCCAGCTATCCGTCGTGTACAGGACGCACATTCTCGCTTCGCCTTGGGTTGTGAAATAGAGATCGAAGGTCACAATAATATTAGTGTAATTCACCGTGCTCACATCAAACTCGCCGCCTTGGCTGCCGATGGGTTGGGTCGAAAGCCAGCCATTTCCTTTTTGTCCGCGCAGACGCCATACATTGGCGCCGGCCGGTCCAGTCGAGCTATACGGTCCCGGATTGGCGCTGACCACATCCGCAGAGTTGGTGCTGAAGCCTGAAGCGCCCGTGCCGAAGGTGGCCGAGACCAAGTGATTGGCCGGGGTGCCGAAACCAAAGCACGCCGCCGTCGCCAGATTGTTGGAAATCGCCGGCGTCGGGTTGTTGATCGTGGCGGCGGTGAGGTTATCAAACGTCCAGCTGGCCACGGTGTCGAAAGAAACGCCGCTGACGGCGACGTTGTCCAACGTCCAGTCGCCGCCGCTGGCGTTGTTGTAGAGCGTTCCGGCGACATTGAGGCAATTCGTGCCCGTCGCCGCGTTCACAATGCGCAGGGTGAATTTCGGATCATTCGCTACCCCGGGAATGCCGGTCAAATCCACCTTCACCCCATTGTTCCAACCGCTCGCAACTTGCAAGTAGGAGATGCCAGCAACGATCCCATTCGTGGGATTGGTGTTGGTAACCAAGATGCCGGCCGAGCCGGCGGCAGTGATGTTTGCATTCTGCCAATAAACTCCGTCTTGCGAGTATTGCACCAGCAAGGCCGCCTCGGAACTGCTCGTCGCATAAACGTCGAAGGAAACTTGCACTTGATAATAACCAAAGGTGCTCGCCGCAAACTGCGCTCCTTGTGCGCCGATGGCCGCACTCGTGCTCCAGCCAACCGTCGCGCCGCCGGTGTTGCCGACACTCCACGCATTGGCACCCGCCGCCGAACCGCCGGCTTGGGTCACCACGGTGGGGCTGCTGCTCCCGCCGAAGCCGACAGCCGCCGCCGCGCCGATGCCGGTCGCGGGAGCCGGATTGGCCAGCACGCCGGTCGCGGCATTTTCAAAATTCCAGGAAGTGAGAGTGGTGGCGGCGTTCGCTCCTGATAGCGAGGCGACCAGTATCGAGGCAATACAGGTTAAGTTTTTCAATTTCATGGCACTGGTTTTGGTTTTTGTTTTTTCGTTTGTCACGCGGTCAGCACTTTGATTTGTGCTCCGAACATTATCTACATGCAGGTTACGAGCCGGGGGAGAACGGATGACAATCGTGTGACATCCCGCCTTAGGCTGAAGTCCAACGGGCCGGGGTTGGATCGAGGAAGAGCGGCGGCGGGTGGCAAGTAACCCGATTGTAACTTGTCCGCCATTTGACTGTCACGGGATTGCAGCATTCTGTCCCCGCCGGAAAGACAACCGCTTTCCGCATTTTATTATGCAACTTGCAAACTATTCGCAGACCCCGTGCCCGTCCAAGAGGGCGGGCTTCACCCTGATTGAACTATTGGTCGTAATCGCGATCATTGCGATTCTGGCCGCAATGTTGTTGCCGGCCCTGGCCAAGGCCAAAGCTAAGGCGCAACAGACGGTGTGCTTGAACAATTTGAAACAATGGGGGTTAGCCGACTCAATCTATGTGGATGACAACCTCCAGTTTTTCCCCAGTCCGCGTTACCAATCCAGCTACGCCGTCGGCTCGGATCAAGACAACCCGACGTGGACGGATATCGCCGCGTATCATTATAATGTGAATCCGTCGGTGGGCGATGATGTGTGGTTCAATGCCCTGCCGCCGCTGGTGGCGAGCAAGCCTTTGTATGAATGGGCCATCGGCGGGAATAAATTGCAGTTCAACGATTCCATTGGGCGGAATATTTTCAGCTGCCCGACGACGATTGCGCAAGGCATTGACCCGAATGATCAGCCACAAGGTCATGGCTATATGCAACAAGGACAACGGCCGCTGTTTTCCTTCGGCATGAATTCCAAAGGCCCGGCTAATGTGAATCTCACCGCCAATCCGCCCATCGTCAATGTCAAGGTTTCCATGGTTGCACATCCCTCGGCGTATGTGTTGTTTTCCGACACGCGCAACCGTTCCACGGAACAGCCGTATTATCCGTATAATACCAGTCCTTCCACCGGCGACAACCAGTTGGTTTTGGGTACCCCGCAATCCTACACCACGCGTTTCTCCTCCCGACACAATCAAGGCGGACAAATTACCTTTAGCGATGGCCATGCTTCGTTTTACAAATATAATTACGTGGTCTCCGATGGGACGGCCGTGCTCACTTCCGGACCGACAGCCGGACAAACGGCGGCAGCGGGCAAAGACCCCGGCCGGTCGGATATTAACTGGGATATGCAAGGCAACCCTGTTATTAATTAATTTCAAAAAATAATTCCTTAACCCAACCCGCATCCTCATGAAACTTATCCGCCAGCCATTACGTTTTGTCGCCCTAGTCTTGGTGAGTACGTTCTTCCTAAGCGCCGCCGTCGCCAAGGAATCCGCGCTCAACTATCTCAAGTCCGGCAAACCCAGCGCCGACGAAATTCTCCCGCCGCCGCCGGCGCCCGCTTCCGCCGAGCAAGCGGCCGATATGGCGACGGTTCATGCCGTTTACCACGCGGCCTCCGAGGCAGACAAACAGGCGGCGTACGATGAAAAGAAATTTTCCGTCTTCAATTTCACCGGTGCCGTCGGCGCGTATTTTGTGGAAACCAATTTGCCAAAGACCGCAGCGTTTTTTGAAAAAGTCCAACTCGATGCCGAAACCGTGACCGATCTCGGTAAAGATTATTTTCACCGCCCGCGCCCGTTCACCACCGACACCAACCTGATGAATGGCAAGCTGGAAAAATCCTTTAGCTATCCCAGCGGCCATTCAACCGAGTCCATGGTGCTCGCGCTCGTGCTCGCCGAATTAGTGTCCGCTCAACACGACGCCATCCTGGAACACGCGCGGTTGATGGGCTGGCATCGCGTGCAGATTGCGCGCCATTATCCGACGGATATTTATGCCGGTCGCGTTCTCGCGCAGGCCATTGTGAAGCAGTTCAAAAAGAGCGAAGTGTTCCAGAAGGATTTTGCCGCCGCGAAAGCCGAAGTCGCCGCCGCGCAAGCTGCCGCCAAGAATTAGCGCACGGTTTCGACGGCGATTTTTTCCGGCTCGTTCACGCCGAGTTGCAGCAGCGCGGCGGTGCTGAAAATTTCCCGGTTCGCATGGGGCGAGAGCCGGCCCGCCGCCTTGCTTTCGCGCTCTAATTCCCGCAACGCCAGCACGTCCAGCGCCACCGGATCGCGGCTGAACCACAGTTGGTTCACCACCGTGGAAAATTGCAGAAAGCCCGCCGGCCCGCCCTCGGATTGACCCAGCAAGGCGTCAGTCACATGCAACACCACGCGGTCGCCGATGACCGGCAGCGCGTCAATCTCCGGCAACGCCCGCGCCAGCCGCTCGCCGCCGTTCGCCTCGAAGCGCCGCGTGTTGTCCACGCTGCCCAAGCCGAGGCTAAACAAATGACCGCACACGCCGGCGGCGTTTTCATTGATCAGCGGCGCGACGGAAATAATTTTCGTCATTTGCCGGCTGACTAGTTTGGCGACGAACGATTTTTTTCCTGCCGCCGGATCTTTTTCCGTTTTGCCGAATTCCAGATCGCCCCACACCAGTGCGCCGATGACTGGCGAATCCGGCAAATAAAAAGAATCCGCATCGTAACCCGTCTCCGCCGCGCCCGCCACACGCACGCCGAGTTCGGTTCCCAATTCAAAAAATCCCGCTGCGCGCAAATCATCCGCGTGCTTGTCCCAAATCACAATCTGCTGCGGCGGCAATCCGGCAGCCAGCAAACCGCGCACGATGGCCGCCACGACTGCGGCGTGCGTGCCGCACAGCGGACCGGGCGCGGAGAAAACTTTTATGCCCACCGTGTCGTTAGTCGTCAGCAGCCCTCGCCACGCGGTCGCCACGCCGGCAGTGCGGGTGAAATTGGTCAGCCCGCGATTGAAGGCCGTTTCCACACGCGCCGCGTCCGGCAGGAAGGCGGACAATAAATTTTCTCCCTGCACGACCACGACGCGCGCCGTGGCCCCGGCGGTCGGTGGCGGAAAAGTTTCCGCCGCGCTGGCCGGTCGGGTGAGGACCAGCAGCGCCAGCAGGAGGAATTGGCGGCTTGCGTTTCTTGACACTTTCGGGCGCGGATGCTAACACCATCGGCGATGTTGGCCAAAATAAATTCTCTTCGGGTCGCGCTTTTTCTGGCGGTGCTGGTGCTGGTGGCCGGCGGCTGCACGCCGGCGGGACCGCGCGCCTTGCTCGCGGGCAAAAAATATCTCGACGCCGGCGATGATGCGGCGGCGGCGGCGCAGTTCCAAATCGCCACGACACTGCTGGTGACGAATGCCGGCGCGTGGAATTATTACGGCGTCGCGTTGCAGCGCACCGGCCAGCCGGCCGATGCGGCGCACGCTTACCAGATGGCGTTGAAATATGACCGCGACCTCGTCGAGGCGCATTTTAATCTCGGCAGCCTGTGGTTGGAGCAAGGCAAGGCCGACGGCGCCGCCGCCGAATTCACCGCCTACACACTGCACCGGCCCAACGATGTGGAAGGCTGGCGCAAACTCGGGGCCGCGCAATTGAAACTCGGTCAAACCATTCCCGCCGAGCGCAGTTTCAGTTCCGTGCTAACGTTGAAAAAAGAAGATGCCGAAGCCTATCACGGCCTTGGCCTCGCGCGTGTCCAGCGCGGAAAATATCACGATGCCGCGCTGTTTTTCGCCGCCGCCGTGAAACAGCAGCCGGATTTCGCGCCGGCGCTGTTGGACCTTGCCATTGTGAACCAACAATATCTGCGCGATCCCAAAACGGCGCTGGTTCATTACCGCGCCTGGCTTGCACTCACGCCGCGCGCGGCGAATTGGGATGAGGTCAACACGCTGGCGAATGGATTGGAACAAAGTCTCGCGGCCGTTCCCGCGCCGGTCGCGGTGGCGCCGCCGCCGCCGAAAAATATGGTCGTGACCACGGCCGCCCCGCCGGTAATGGCCCGCGTGCCGGTGCCGGTGCCCAATCCCGTGGTGCCCAAAACTTCGCCGCCGCCGGCGCATCCGGTGGTGGCTACGAATTCGTTGCCCATGCAGGTTGTCACCGTGCCGCCGGCGCCGCAAATCGTTGCGGTGGCGCCGCCGAAAGTGATTGCCGCCGCCGCGCCGGAAGAAATTCCGCTGCCGGAACCCGAGCCGAAGAAATCCGGTTTTTGGCACAAACTTTTTAGTCCCGAAAAATCGGCGACCGCGCCCCGGCCGGAATTTTTGGAAAAGGGGCTGACGCCCTTGCCATCGCCCGAAGAAACTGCCGCGCGGGCGCGGCGCGCGGCCGAGCCGCCGGCGCCGGCAAGTTTTGCGCGCTACCAATATCTTTCGCCGCGTCCGGCGGCGGCGGGCAATCACGCGGCGGCGGCGGGCGCGTTCACGAAAGCGCAACTGGCCGAGCAGGCGGAGAAATGGCTGGACGCGGAGCAGTGGTACCAGCAGGCGGCGGAGTTTGATCCGGCGTGGTTCGAGGCGCAGTTCAACTCGGCGGCGATCGCACACCGGCTGCGGAATTATTCGCTGGCGCTGATGCGGTACGAGCAGGCATTGGCGCTGCGGCCCGGTTCCGTGGATGCGCGGTATAATTTTGCGCTGGCGCTGGCGGCGGCGGGACACGTGCCGGACGCGGTGACGGAGTTCAAGAAAATTCTCGCGGCGGAGCCGAATGAGATCCGCGCGCATCTGGCGCTGGCCAATCTCTACGCACAGACGCTGAAGCAGCCGGCGGCGGCGCGGCCGCATTACCAGCAGGTGCTGGCGCTGGACCCGCAGCATCCGGCGGCGGCGGATATCCGGTTCTGGCTCGGGGCGAATCCAGAGTGATCGCGGTTTGGGCATTGACTTTGGGCGGGGAAAAATTATCCTCCGCGTTCCTAAAAATTGTTTAGCGGGAACTGCCCGTGGCAGGTGTCACCCGCCCCCGGAAGGATGTGAGTGCAATGACAGAGATTAAACTGAAAAAAGGCGAGCCTGTGGAACGTGCTTTGCGTCGGCTGAAGAAAAAAGTCGACCGCGAAGGCACGCTCAAGGCCGTGCGTACGCGGCGGCAATTTGAAAAGCCGAGCGCCGTCCGCCGCCGCAAGGAGAAAGTCGCCCGGTTCTCCGCCATGCTTGCCGCGCGCCATGCTGATGACTAGGCCGTGATTTGCATTTCCCCCGCCGGGCGTGTCCGCTAGGATGCGCCCGGTTTTTATTTTTTCCCGTTGCGGGAATGGACCTCAAACATGTATTCGCTTTCAACCTGTTGGAATTCCGGTCGCCACACCGACGGCCGGGCAATGCTCCGCGAAATCCGCGAGCTGGGCTTTGAGTATGCCGAGCTGAGCCACGGCATCCGCCTCGCGCTGGTGCCGGGCATTCTCGACGCCGTTGCGGCCGGCGAGATCAAGATTTCCAGCCTGCATAATTTTTGTCCGCTGCCCATCGGCGTGGATCATCCCGCGCCGAACCTCTACGAATTTTCCGCCGACCGCGACCGCGACCGCCAGCTCGCGGTGAAGCACACGCTGAACACGCTCGATTTCGCCAAACGCGTCGGCGCGCCGCTGGTGGTGCTGCATTTCGGCCGCATGGATTTGAAGGATTACACCGGCAAACTCAAGGAGCTGCTGGAGCGCGGCGAACGCGGCACGCCGAAATTTCAAAAACTCGTCGTCGAGGCCAGCACCGCGCGCGAGGCGAAAAAAAAGGCGTTCTGGGACCGCTCCCGCGCGACCTTGCGCGAGCTGCTGCCGGCGGCGAAAGTTCGCGGCGTGAAATTCGGCATTGAAATTCGCGAGGCGGTGGAGGAGTTGCCGGTGGATGGCGATTTTCCGGCGCTGTTGGCGGAGTTTCCGGCCCCGGATGTGTTTTACTGGCACGATGTGGGGCACGCGCAGATCAAGCAGGACTTGGGCTTCATCAGCCACGCGCCGCACCTGGCCGCGCTGGCGCCGCGCCTGGCGGGCTTTCACATTCATGATGTGAAATTTCCCGCGCGCGACCATTTTCCGCCCGGCGGCGGCGACATTGATTTTGCCGCGCTCCAGCCGTACGTGAAACCCGAGCATATCAAAGTCTTCGAACTCAGCCCGAAAGTGCCGGTGGATGCCGTCAAACGCGGCGTCGCGCATCTGAAAAGCATCTGGGGCGAGGGAGAATAATTCCTTTGCGCCAGCGCGCCTTTGCGTGAGAATGACTGCGTGAATTCACCGCGCGAGTCTGCCCGAAAAATCGTCGAGTGCTTGCACCGCGCCGGCTTCGCCGCGTATTGGGTGGGCGGCTGCGTGCGCGATTTTTTGCTGGGCCGCGTGCCGCAGGATTTTGACCTCGCCACGGATGCCCGGCCGGAGCAGGTGGAAAAACTCTTTCGCAAAACCATTCCCGTCGGCAAAAAATTCGGCGTCGTCATCGTCGTCGAAAACGGCCAGCACTTTCAAGTGGCCACCTTCCGCGCCGAGGCGGATTACCGCGATGGCCGGCGGCCGACGACGGTCGTGTTTGCCCCTGCGGAAGCCGATGCGCGCCGGCGCGATTTCACGGTGAACGGACTGTTCTTCGATCCGCTTACGGAAAAAATTCACGATTGGGTCGGCGGCGAAACGGATTTACGCGCGGGCATCATCCGCACCATCGGCCGGCCGGCGGAACGCTTCGGCGAAGATCATCTGCGGCTGCTGCGCGCCGTGCGCTTCGCGGCCCAACTTGGTTTCGCCATCGAGCCGGAAACGTTTGCCGCAGTCCAATTGCTCGCGCCGAAAATCGAACGCATCAGCGCCGAGCGGGTGCGGGATGAACTGGTGAAATTATTCCAGCCACCGCACGCCGCGCGCGGCTTGGCGCTGCTGCGCGCGAGCGGGTTGCTGGCCCACGTCCTGCCGGAATTGGCGGCGACCATCACCTGCGAACAATCGCCGGATTTTCATCCCGAAGGCAGCGTGTTCAATCATATTTGCCTGATGCTCGAAAAATTGCCGGCGGATGCGGACCCGCTTTTGCCGTGGGCGGTCCTGTTGCACGACATCGCCAAGCCGGTGACCGCCGCGCGCGATGCGGCGACGGGCAAAATTCATTTTTACGGCCACGAAAAAGTCGGCGCGGACTTGGCGGAGATGATTTTGCGGCGGCTGAAATTTTCCAACCAGGAAATCGCCGGCATCGTCGCGGCGGTGCGGCATCACATGCAATTCAAGGACGTGCGGCAAATGCGCAAGGCGACGCTGCGGCGGCTGCTGCTGCGCGCGACGTTCCCGCTGGAACTGGCGCTGCACCGGCTGGATTGCCTCGGCTCGAACGGCGATTTGACGCAGTACGATTTTTGCGTGGCGGCAGCGGCGGAGTTGCAGCGGCAGCCGGAAA
>TBL_comb47_HYPODRAFT_10008036_pt1 | contig 10915 bp, 12 predicted proteins | sample TroBogypolimnion_40_FD_10682 | JGI IMG/M metagenome (IMG submission 10682) | reverse complement strand
AGAACTCAGACATTACTTCGGCCATGAAAACTGTAGAGGCAGGCGTTGTATCACTTGGCTTAAGAACGACGGTATTTCCAGCAGCGATAGCAGGTGCCCATTTCCAGACAGCCATCATCATTGGATAATTCCAAGGAGTTACTTGCGCACAGACGCCGATGGGTTCGCGACGAATAAATGAGGTCATGCCGCGCATGTATTCGCCGGCCGATTTACCTTCTAGATGACGCGCTGCTCCTGCGAAGAAGCGGATCTCGTCGATCATCGGTGGAACTTCTTCAGAGAGAGTTAGACCGATCGGCTTGCCAGTATTTTCAGATTCAATGGCAACAATCTCATCGGCCCGTGACTCCAGAGCATCGGCGATCTTAAGCAGAGCGCGTTGGCGTTCGCCCGGGGTGGTCTCGCGCCACTCCTCAAATGCTGCAGCGGCGGCCTCGAGGGCTCGGTCAACATCGGCGGCATTAGAGAGTTGGGCGGTTGCATATGCCTGGCCAGTCGATGGGTTGATGATTTCGGTTGTTGCGCCAGAGCTAGATTCTGTAGAGGCGCCAGCGATAAAGTTGTTGAGGCTTTTCATGCCCCCACTCTATCCCCGTCGTAAACGAACTCCCAAGAGGTACATCTTGCATCCCAAGCAGTAGCCGAAAGCTGAATTTAGGAAGGCGGCAAAGAGGGCAAAGGATGTGGCGATTGTGAAAAGCGGCCAGACGTNGCTTAGAGCCCCAACTGTTGCCAAAAGTGCAAAGAGAAATCCGACAAATTGTGCGAATTGGGGTGGGCGAACATCCTCTGACTCAAACTCCTTTGAGAGTCTTGGTTGTACGAATCGCTTGTATAACCAGGCATAAGGAGACTTTGGTGGACCGGCAAAAGCACCAAATGCAAATTGCACCAACTGAATGATGATAAGAATCGGTGAGCGTGTAATGAGCGCAGCGATTAAAAGAATTGCGGTAAGTCCCGCTGACCAACGTGGTCCTCTGGCATCAATCATCTCTCTACCCTTCTAGATTCTCTCAAGTGCGTTAACAACTTGATCACGCTTTGGAGCACCGACCGCACGAGCAATTTCTTTACCAGAAGAATTCAAAAATATTGTTGTTGGAGTTTGTCGAATATCTAATCTGCGGACCAAATCCAAATTGCTCTCTGCATCAACTTCAACATGTTTGATCTTTGGATAATGTGAAACAACAGAAGAGAGAGTGCTTCGAGTCGCACGACATGGTGTGCAGAATGCACTCGAGAACTGGAGAACTGTTGCCTCTTCTCCCAATTCACTTCCAATTTCTGATGCACTCACTGAATGACGCAAATCTTCTTTCACGGTAACTCTCCCGCTGCGTCGCTTGTCCCAAATTCCAAATGCAGTCGCAAAGGCAAGTACAAGTGCGACAAGGGCAAGGGTTTGCATGGCGTAATTTTCACATTCGACTCCGTTGAAACCTAAACGCGATTTGTTTGCAGAAGCGAAGTAGTTTTACGCGCTAGAGAAAAGCCTTTGATCTTCATTCAAATAGTGGGACGAGAGCCCACGATCTCTACACATTTAGCAGCAAGGGTTGTGCCAGACTCCAGCGCCGCCGTTAAATCCTTATCTTCGATCCAAGCACGAATAAATCCTGCAGCGAAGGCATCACCGGCACCTGTCGTATCAACGACACTCACATCGATCGCAGGAATTTGAACAAGTGCAGATCCACGCGCTTGAGCTAGTGCGCCATTGCCTCCACGTTTAATGACAACCAACGGCGTGAGAGTTAGTAACTCTGCTGCTGCATCGATGGGATTGTTCTTGCCACTCAAGAAGTGCGCCTCTTCCTCATTGAGCACAACCACATCAACCATGGTCAACCATTCACGTACTTGGTTGAGTCCAACTTCAAGCAAGACTCCAACTGTTGAGGGATCAAAAATCACTGGAAGTCCACGATCATTAACGATTCCCAGAATTTCTAAAGCGCCTCTTCGTGAAGCTGGATTCACCAGCGGATATCCAGATAGGTAGACCGCGGTGATCTCATCAAGTGGTGGAAGATCTGCAGGGCTCAGTCCTGAGTTCGCTCCAGAATCGGGAAACATGGTGCGCTCTCCGAGGGCGTCCACCAAGACGATCACCACACCAGTACGAGCTCCCGGCACAACGATGTGGGAATGCTCTACTCCGAATTTATCTAGCTCTGCAAGAACTGTTTTTCCAGCTGGATCATCACCAACACGTGCAATGAGATGCGCTGGGGTGCCACTGACTGCAAGCCAAGAAGCTACGTTCGCTGCAGCGCCGCCGCCTTGGGTGGAGATCGCTGCGCGGGTCTCTACGCCTTGTTTGATAGGTGCGCCAACAACGGCGGTGACATCAAGCATGATGTCACCCAAGCAAAGGATCTTGCTCATCGCTTTAGTTCAGTGCAGCTTTGTTCAGCGAGATTGCAATCTGAGTTGCAAGGGCGGTATTCGCCTTAATGATGTCGATATTCACCCGCAGCGACTCACCTTTACTTTGTGTATGGAAATACTCAAGCAAGAAAGGAGTTACCGCTTTACCGGTGATGTGATTATCTTCCGCCGCTTTTAATCCTGTTTCCAGAATTTGATTGTGGAGAGCGAGGTCCATCTGGTTAACGACTGGATTGGCGATGACAATTGCACGATCACTAGTTTTGAGGGCAAAACGGTTATTCCAAATCTGGGAGATTTCCTCTACGGAATCCACGCGATGCTCAATCTCGTAACCGGATTCGGTGAGATAGAAACCTGGAAACTTGTGGGTGCCGTAACCCAATACTGGAACCGCAAATGTTTCGAGTCTTTCTAAAGTTCCTGGTACATCGAGAATGGATTTAACTCCGGCGCAGACGATCACGATCGGGGTTTCTGCCAAAGCAATAAGGTCGGCCGATTCATCGTAGGAATGACCACGGTGTACGCCGCCAAGTCCGCCGGTAGCAAAAACTGAAATGCCAGCGAGATGAGCAATGTGGGCGGTTGCCGCCACAGTAGTCGCAGCAGATTTCTTCGTCGCCTCAATGACAGCAAGATCCCGGGTCGATGCCTTCACGACCCCATCATCATTTGCAATGCGATCGAGTTCGTGGCTTTCAAGACCTACGTGAACCACACCATCAATAAGAGCGATGGTTGCTGGAACTGCTCCAGCCTCTCGAACGATCGCCTCAACTTCTAGAGCCACCTCAAGATTGCGCGGGCGTGGAAGTCCATGGCTAATGATGGTGGACTCCAGCGCAACGATCGGCTTTCCAGCCTGCTTCGCTGCGCTGACTTCTGCGGAGAAATTAATCATGCTGAAGTTTAGAAGGCCACCAAACTTTTGGCCCAATGCTGTGAACAAGCGCTGGGACCAGGATGGAACGAACGAGTAGGGTGTCGAGCAGAACGCCAAAAGCGACGGCAAAACCTAATTCAGCCAAGAAGACCAGTGGCAAGATGCCAAGGACGCTAAATGTCGCGGCCAAGACAATTCCAGCAGAGGTAATCACTCCACCCGTCACGGTTACGCCCTTAGTCATACCAGCACGGGTGCCGGCCTTGATTGTCTCTTCACGTACGCGGGTCATCAGGAAGATGTTGTAATCAATACCCAACGCCACCAAAAAGACGAAGGCGAAGAGTGGGAAGGATGAATCCTCGCCAGCAAAGTGGAACATGTGATGGAAGACAATTGAGCAAGCTCCGAGGGTCGCGTAGTACGAGATTACGACTGAACCTAGAAGTAGGAGCGAAGCAGCGATGGAGCGAAGCAAGAGTCCCAAGATGATCGCGATCAAGAGCAAGATCATTGGGATGATCACCTTCTGATCGTGGCGAGTGGCCGCATCAATGTCGTAGTACACCGCCGTAGTGCCACCGACGAGCGATGTTGAATCAACGCTATGTGCTGCTGCGCGCATAGGAGGAACCAACTTAATTGCAGCTGCAGTATCGGGACCGTAGGCCAAGGTGACATCTAAGATCTCTTTGCCATCTACAACCTTGGCTGATGGATCACTGATGCTTGCTGGTTGTGGCGCTACGGTGCTAATTCCCTTGATAGTGAGGAGTTTGTCGGTCACTGCTTGCGCCTTATCGGTGCTCACAACAACTTGTGTTGGTTGACCTTGACCACCAGGGAAGTAGGTCGTCAACTGTTCCTGGCCAATGACCGAGTCGGTGCGCTTAGTAAATGACTGCGCCGTTGAAAGACCATTTGGATGCAAGGTCGAGGCAAATGCCGCAAGAATCACGAGAATGAGAATCGCTGCAGACCAATATTTGCGAGGGCTGCGTTCTGTGGACTTTGCAACCTTCGACCAAATACCAGATAACTTCTCATCCTCAGTATTGTTTTTAGGACGCTTTGGCCAGAAGATCCAACGTCCAAAGATGACAAGAAGTGCAGGGAGAAGTGTCAAAATCGTGACCATCGCGCAGGCGATACCAATTGCACCAACAGGTCCAAGGCCGCGGTTGTTTGTAAGTTGTGAGAGCAGAAGAACAAGAAGACCAAGTGCCACAGTTGTACCGGATGCCACGATTGGCTCAACAACTCCACGCCAAGCGACCTTCATTGCATCCACGCGATGCTCATAATGGTGCAACTCTTCGCGATAGCGCGCAATTAATAGGAGCGCATAGTCAGTGGCCGCACCTAGAACAAGCACCGAGAGAATTCCTTGTGACTGTCCATCAAGAGTGATGATGTTGTGCTTAGCGAGTTCGTAGATAACTCCGCCCGCAAGGGTCAGTGCAAAGCCTGCAGAGATAAGCGGCAAAATCCAGAGTACGGGTGAGCGATAAACAAAGATCAAAATCAAGGCGATCACGCCGCCAGTAACGAGCAGCAAACTTGAATCGAGTCCGCTAAATGCATCAAACAGATCTGCAAAGAGTCCGCCAAGACCCGTTGTATGCGTAACAAAACCATTGGCACTCGCATATTGAGCCGCGTAGTAACGAATCGTTGTAACGATCGCAGGCAGCACCGGCTTCTTGTTTGGAAGGATGTCACCTGCAGTTTTAGAGTCAAGCGGAACGTTTGCCAAAATCGCATCGCTCTTCGCCGATGGGAATGCTCCGATTTGTGCACCTGGTGCGAGATAGGAAGAGATAGAAATAGAAGTTGGGTTACCGTTAACATCCTTAATCGGGTTTCCCTTTGAATCCACCAGATTCTTGTGGACTACTCCTTGCACGAAGACGTTCGCAGATGCGATCTTCGCGGCATCAACTTTTCCTTCAAAGAGGATCAACGTTGGGAATTGATTGTTTGTGGTGTTGTCGGAAAATTTGAGAATTGCATCTGCGGCTTTTGACGATTCAGTGCCAGCGGGAAGGAACTTGGAGTTATCGTTCTTTTGAACCGTGGAAAGGTTTCCGAAGAGGGGTCCAGTGGCGCTGCTGATGAAGAGCCAGAGAATGGCTACAACCGAAGCTGCAAAAATCAGGCGACGGTGAGAGCGCGTTGCGGTGGATTTTTCTGACACTCATTTCCCCTTTTGTTTGATGAACGGGGTAATCCTAAGGAAGGGACAATCTCGGTGCAATTGGAGCTTTCCTACGCTTATTAGGTGCTCTTATCCCCAGCGAAAAAGAAGGAGTCGAAGAGGCGACTAAGAACTTTGACCCATTCATTCACATCCATCTGGACACTGGACATTTCGTCGAGAACCCGGCCAATAAAACTCGATTGCATCAGAATGGCTACACAGCGGGGATCCATCGTCGGGTCGGCCCATCCCTTATCGAGACAGATTTGATAAGCCTTCATCCATTCCTGGGTCAAGGCCTCTTGGGTGTTATTTAATTTCTCTCGAAGATTCGGCATCGAGGCAGCATTGTGGATGATTCCAACCCTTTGACGAAGTAACGTATAAGTAATGCGCCTGGATCTATTCTCAACAAAGCTGTGTAATTCCCTACGTGCATTTTCTAAATCGTCTGTGGCTTCGAAAACTTTTACCAATTGTGAAATCACATCAAATGCAAAAGATTTATATAGCTGAATCTGCGCAGTTTGAATAAGATCATCAAAATCCGCGAAGTGATGATAAAGCGGACCGCGCGTGATTCCACTACGGGCTAAAACATTCTCAGATTTAATGTGGCTATAGGCAGTTGTTTGCAACATCTCGATGACCGTATCCACCAACTTTTGTGCGGTGGGATGTAGGGGAACGTCATCAGCAAAACTCATCTTTTTATAGTACGCCTAAGCGTTTCATGCATAAACCGAAATTTTTTAGCTCACGCTCGCAGTGAATAATTTATTCAATTTATTAAATATCACATCATATTCTCGTATTTTTCTTAACTGGTGGCCTCGTAAGGTAATCGCAAGGAACTCAAGCCTGATTATTTCCCTTAATCCATGACCCATCCGCCATCGACGTTGAGACTTTGGCCAGTAATGAATCCCGACTCTTCCAAGATAAAAAAGAGAAGTGCATTCACGATGTCAGCAGGTGTTCCTCTTCGCTTGATCGCCTGACTTGAAATTATTCTATTTGTGTACGCCGCTAAATCAGGATGTATCTTCTCTGCATCAGTCGGAAAGGCACCTGGCGCTACACAGTTCACGGTAATGCCGTGCTGGCCAAATTCACGAGCCCATGTCCGGGCTAATCCTAAAAGGGTTCCTTTTGAGGCAACATATGGCGAAAGATTTTCCCAACCACCACTGAAAGTGATGCTGGTGATATTGATGATCCTGCCAAACTCTTGAGCTTTCATGCCCGGTAAAAGAAGTTGCGTACAAATAACTGCAGACTCGACGTTTACCCTTTGAATCAACTGATACTCCTCTAGGGAATACTCTTCAAAGGGTTTCGATGGATAGATCGCTGCATTGTTTACAAGGGTGTCGAAATCCCCGACCTCACGGATTAGTTGGGTTACAACATCGCGAAGTTCTGTAGCATTTGAAAGATCGACCTCTTTGATCGTGAGCGTTCCTGGTAAGCCCCGGGCTGCCTCTTGAAGGGCCGCGATTTTTACTAGATCGCGATCTAACACGGCGACATCGGCGCCTAGAGTGAGAAACTCAATCACAGCGGGAATCGCTAAGCCCCCGGCCCCACCCGTTATCAATATTCTGCGGGATTCCAAGCTGTCTGTCTGTGCCATAACGCCCACATTAGTTGAATGATCTTTATTTCACTAGAAGTGGGCCCCGTCGGGCTCGAACCGACGACCCGCGAATTAAAAGTCCTAATCAAGGGCAAACTCTGGCCCAGCACAGCCAGATTTCACGCGGGAAATAGCGCAGAGAACCTCATTAAATTCTCGGCTGGTATTCTTTTGGTATGAGTGAACGCATGGCATTTCTTAAAGAAAATAGCGACGCTATTAAGGCTATTGCCGCACGCCATAAAGGCCTCAAGATCGCAGTCTTTGGAAGTGTTGCCAGGGGCGAGGATGGACCAGATAGTGATGTCGATTTTCTGGTGACCTTTGACAAAGAGGTTTCAGTACTCGATTGGCTTTTGCTCAATGAAGAATTGGAGCAATTTCTAAAATTACCGGTAGATGTAATTTCAATAAATGGCCTAAAGCCTCGTGATGTTCGCATTCGTGAAGAGGCAATTTTGCTATGAGCAGGTCTGATGAAGAAAGGGTTGAGGATATTCTCGAAATAGCAATCTCCTTGCAAATACTCGTGGCAAAGGGCGAAGAGTTCTTTCTTGCGGATATAACCCATCAATGGGGAATTGAAAGAGCGTTGCAAAATATTGGTGAGGCCTGCACAAAGATGTCTGATTCTATAAAATTGAAGTATTCAGATGTGGATTGGAAGTCAATTATTGGCATGAGGACATACCTGGCACATGCCTACCACCGAATAGATTCAGATATCGTGTGGAAGGCTGCAAGTATAAGTGTCCCAGCTCTGGTCAAGGCTTTAAAGAAAACTTCGTGACCCCGCCATTTACAAAGGCATAGCGCCACCATCCTTGAACATTCTTACTCACCATACTTTTGCGAAGCCGATATGTATTGTGGTGTCGCATAATGCCAAGATAAGAGTTGGCACTGGATTGAAAACTCTGACGAGTCAAGAGATCTGGTTTAGCCTCACCTAATTTCTCTAGTTGAAGATTATGTTTTTTGATAGCGCCATAAAAGTTACCCTTGATGCGATTTCCCATATAGATCCGCCCAGGTTTTATTATCGCCCCTAAATAGGCAACGCCCTTCTCGCATCTTTGTAAGTAGATCTTCTTGGGGTGGAGCACAAGCCCTAGCTCTTGATAGAGATAACTTCGAATAATAGGGATAAGTGAGCGCAAAAAATGACCATCGGGGTGAACCAAGACAAAGTCATCAACGTAGCGACCGTAGAATTTGATGCCGCAATCTTTCTTAATAAAGTGATCAAAACCGTTCAGATAAAAGTTAGCAAATACTTGGCTACTAAGATTTCCAATTGGTAGTCCGCAATTAAGGGGTGAATAAAATAGGCTCTTATCTTTGGGTAAGCCATCCCATCCACTTTTTGCTCCTTTGATAACACAGTTCTGGCTGGGGTTATTAAAGAGCACCACTTGTGTCAGGCTCAGTAATAACTCTTTATCTGCGCTTTCATATCGCTGGTGGATAAACTCAACTAATTTGGCGTAGAGGATCTGCACATTGATATGCATAAAAAATCCCCGGATATCGAGTTTGAGAATGTATGCATCTTGGGTGTAGCTAGAGGATGCTCTTCGGATAAAGCGATCAAGGCGCCGGATACCAAAGAGGGTGCCTTTGCCTGTTCGACAGGCGTATGAGTCATAAATAAAGACAGATTCAAAGAGTGGATTGAGTTTGGAGATAATCAGGTGGTGAACAATGCGATCCCTAAAATCTGCGGCAAAGATTTCTCGCTTGACCGGCTGATTGACAATAAAGGCAATCGATTTACCAGGTCGGTAGGTGCCATCATTTATCTCATTCCAGAGAGTTACTAAATTAGCCTCATAATCGAGCTCAAAGGCCAGAGCGTTATGAGTACGACGCTTATTTTTACGACAACGAAAATAAGCCTCAAGGAGCTCATCAAACTCGATGCGAGAGGAATTGGTGGCCGATATTGGTGGCTCTAGCCCTTCACCCATCAAGAGATCACGGTAAAGGGACTAGAGCCCCAAGCAGTCATTACTAGAGCGCGTTGAAAACCCCGTACTGGCCGAACGTAGTTGGTGTTGTTCTTATTGTTGTTGTTCTGGTTGCCATTGTTGAAGTTCTGGTTCCAGGCGTTGTTCGTGTCGTTCTCAGTCGAGGACCAGTAGTTGTTCTCCACGAACCCTCCAACACCGATATCTATAGAGATGTTTTGGCAACTATTAGGAATCTAGAAGTTGCACTCCTTAACTTCCTCTGGCCTTGGGAAATTCATCCCAGCACTACTTGAAAGTCTCGCTATCGCTTTTCAAACGCGAAATCATTGCTCGCTCTCACCAGCCGTAACCGGTGAAATTCTGGCCCTCAGACTGGCATTGCGCCAGCCTGTGATCTGCTTCCCAATGCTATCTGTGAGCAGTATCAACTCGCCATGCTTTTTGCTAGGCAATAACTTTAAATCACCCGATAGCCGAATCTCTAACTTGAGTAGCTCAAACTCATCCAAAAAAGCCTCAAGATGGGCAACCTTGTCGGTGGATTTATTAATTCGATAAATAGAGCGCAGCAAGACCAGGCAATCTCGCTTCATATCCTGACCCAAGGTGAATTTATATTCGCGGGGGTAGTCCTGAGTATAGAGAAAGACCTTATGGGTCAGGGCATAGATGTCGGCAAAGACGGGCAGATCTTGATACAGGGCCATAGGAAATTATCTATCCATTTCAGCCTGAAAAAATAAAAAAAATTAAATGGATGAATAGGTAAATAGATGAAGGGCTAAAAAGCCCGGACTGGCCGAACGTAGGTGGGGTAGTTCTTATTGGTGAAGTACTGGAAGCCATCGCTGAAGTCCTGGAGCCAGGCGTCGTTCGGGTCGTCCTCAGTCGAGGACCAGTAGCCGTCCTCCACGAACCCTCCAACACCGAGCAAGTTGTCATACATCAATTTCATCTCACCAAGTGAGCCCAAGAACCAGTCAGACTTGCCACCTGCCGAACACGAAGTGGCAAAATACGCTGCATTGTTGGTACTATTGTCAGCCGTAAAAACCGCCTTAATAGCAGCTGTATTTGCTTGACCAGCACCGACAGCACGCGCTGCCCAGCCTCGGGCCGCAGTCACATCCGTATTTGCCGAAGACCAAGTTTTCGAAGCGCTCTCACAGGATGTGGGCGCTGCCTCCAGATAGTTGAACGTCGGATAAATGTCGTTGTAATCAACGAAAAAGATCGTTCCACCACCAGGGCCAGTGTCACCAACCTTGTACGTGCACTTTGTTCCAATGCAATTTGTTCCCGTTGCGATGGGAGCAGCTACTCCATTTGCACCTGCAGGACCAGCTGGGCCTTGTGGTCCCGCAGGTCCACTTCCGCCAGGACCTTGAGGACCCTGAGGGCCTGTTGCACCGGTTAGCCCAATGGGCCCTTGATCTCCTTTTGCTCCCACCATAGAAACTCCAACTGGCCAAGTTCCGTCCAAATTCTTTGGCCCAAACAATGTCTTAGTGACAGAGTTTATGAACATATCCCCCGGAGCGCCCAAAGTACTTTCAGGATCCTCCACACCGTTCCATAAAGTTTTTCCATCTTTTCCATTTAAACCATCTTTGCCCGCAATACCGGCTGCACCTTGTGCACCGAGAATCAATTTGTCACTTCCCTTTGGACAGCTAGTAGTTCCAGGGTGAGTGACAACCTTTGTTTTTGAATTAACGCAGACGAGATAGCCACCTGATGAGGTATTGAGAACTCCTGCCGCCTGCACACTGACTCCGCCGATTAATAGGGCAAAGACAAGAAGTGCAAGGGATGTT
>TBL_comb47_HYPODRAFT_10008035_pt1 | contig 10915 bp, 8 predicted proteins | sample TroBogypolimnion_40_FD_10682 | JGI IMG/M metagenome (IMG submission 10682) | reverse complement strand
TACAAAACTCAGAATAAAATTCTCTCATTGATAATAAAAGACTTACAAATTTTAGAAAAATGCAAAAATCAGATTTTGAGGGAGAAAAAAATCTTCGCACTTTTTAGTCCGCGGAAGTTGGGCTAAATCTAAAGTTTTCGTGTTTTTTTGCACTGTTTTAACACTTTTTTGATTTTATGCCGTCCAAATTTGTCTAGCGATGTCAAACTGAACTGTGTAAATACTTTGAAGTAAAATGTTTTTTTCACTCTCATCGTGTTATTAAGGGGTAAAATCCTCATTGTATCTGACGTTGCTGGAAATGCGGAATTCATCAATCACAGCTTCCGGTCCGCTGTCGCTTAAAGAATTCCATAGACCACCTATCAGGAAAGATTCCTTGCATACTGACTGCTTGCCTTCAAAAAGTCCGCCTTTCAGCGGTTTGCTCCCGATTTTCCTGCCATCGAGAAAGAGAGAGGTTTCTGTTTCATTCCATGTTATCGCGATATGATGCCACTCGTCCGGCTGCCATGTTACAATGGATGTGATGGCCCCCCCGGTTCCCATGAAATAATGGAATACCTTCTTTCCCGGGACTTTTTCAAGCGGCTTGCCTTTTATTTCCTGGACTACAAGAGTCACTCTTTTCTGCAAACCCTTTTCATCGGTAAGGTTTGTCGGTATGTCAATGAAATAGTACAGGCTGAAATCTTTGCCTTCCGGAAGTTTTCTGGAAAAGTCCATCTTTGTCCAGAATTCAAGAGTGCCTTCTTTTAAATTGATGTTTCCCGCCATTGGGAAATCAATCTGGTAATAAGGCGTGTCTATGCCTAATGTTGTCGCAACCATGCCTTTCCTGCATATCAGCCCTTCGCCGTATTTCCCGCCGTTGCCCTCAGTTATACCCGCATTGCCTTTCAGATGTCCTGTGGTGCCTCTCGCAAAATCGGCGTCGATTTTGTCGTTGAAGTGACATAAAAAGAGTGTCTTATCGTCAGGAGCGGATTCACCCGAAAACACAGTCCCTGTCAGCATCAGCACAATTGAAGCACAACAAATTGTTTTTTTATTCATCTATTACCTTCCCCGCCAATCCGGCCTTTTTTCTCATTTCGATGGTTGCTTGTGACTGCGGGACAGTGCCAAGTCCGACAACTGAAAAATCGGACAGCGTTCCATAATAAATGTATTTTTTATCCCATATCCTCATCAGAGTGTCCACGATGTTTCTTTTTGCGGAATCGGTCTTGCCATAAATCAACATTATGTTATTGTCGATTATTTTTAAAGCGCAATCCGAGGACAGCATTTGTTTTCCTTCCTGTGATTCGATATCAATAAACCGGGACAGCATTTCTTTTCCGCCGATGACTATTATGCTTTTCTTTTCAGTCAGGTTCTTTATTGATATCTGCGGCAGGAGAACATTAAGTTTTTTGACTTCCTTGCAATAAACTCTGAAATAATCCTGTATCCACCAGGCGGCGGCGCTTTCATCCCAAGTCGGATTTTCCGGGACAACTATTGACGCGGCGGCTTTGCCGCCTTCCGAAAACGCCGGGAAGTTCAAAATCTGATTTTCCGGGGAAAGGATTTGCGTGGAATAAGATGCCGCCTCAACGATAAGATTGCCTTGCGAATCAGGAGCCGCGTCAAAACTGAATTTTCCGTTTGCCGCTGATTCCGGCGCAATTAATCCGCCATTTATTTTTATTTCTTTTAAGCACATATTTTCAGGTATTCTCAGGACATATTTCGCTTTATTTTTCAACCCGTTCATTCTGACGGCAACAATGCTCTGATGTGAGTCCGCCTGTTCTTGGGCTGAAGCCTTGAAATTGTCTTTCGAGTCTGTTTCAAGGATGCACTTGTAAACGGCATACTCCTTTACCGGCAATTTGTAATTAATGGAAGTTAGTTTTCCTTCTATGCCGTTTTCGGTCTCATTTCCTTCCCAGATGGTGAAGACATGTTTCATGTTGTTGAGGTAGGAGTTGTCGATGTCCAGTTTCCCTGCCGCCTGCGTATTGCCGGGGTTTCCGGCAAATATGTAAGTTGAAAGCCCGTTACCGTAACGTGACAGCCAGATATTTTTACTATCTGTTTTTGCGGCGGGAATCACTTCCCATCCCGCCTTGCTCAGTTCTATGCGCATCGGCATACTTTTAATGATGTTTTTAGAGCCTGTGCAGAAATCCGCCGTGTAATACATGTTGCATTTAAACCCCAGCATCGCCACGGACTTGAAAAACACCCTGTATACATCCCTTATCTGCTGAGGGGACATGTTTTTCCAGTCCACCTGTTCGCCGAGTTTGTCTGTATAGTAATTGACCTGGTAAATGCATCTTGGTTTGGTTCCGACAAGGTTCTGTTTGAGTTCTGCTTGCTTGAGATTGGTAAGGTTTTCAATGGCGCCGCGTTCCGCGATATAATTGTCGGAACGGAATGCCGTCTGATAATATTCGGCGGCGCCGTTGGCCACAATGGACATGGTCTGTCCGTCTCGTTTAAGGGTATGTATGAAATCCATCATTTTAGCTTCGCCGATGGCTTCGGAGATGTAAACGCCTTTTTCGTCGTAGGCTCTGCCCGGTGATTGATTCATCCCCGCTCCGGAATGCCTGGCCTGGCCTTCGGCGCAATCTATGGAGAAACCGCCAAACTGCCTGAAAGGTTCCTTCATCAAATCCCGCATATCCCGCATGGAGTTATCCGCAAACTTGTTGCCCCAGAAGTAAGTGCGGATGCTTGCGAGATAGGCATGCACCCACGGGTCAATTCGCATCGGGTTGTCGGGGTCGTTTATTTCTGTTCCGGGAAACACCTCTTTGGACATTTTCTCCTCTACCCAGTTTACGATATAGAACATGGGAATGATATTATACTTCCAAGCCCGGTCAAAACACACAATCCTTCTGCCGCGGGCATCAGCCGGACTGCCTTTGAAGTTATTGTTTTCATCCGCTTGTTTGTTGCCCCAGTTCCAGTATTCCTCACGGCAGAAGATGTCGCCCGGTCTTTTGAAAGGCGCATACATCCACTCCCATCCGCAAAAACTTCTTCTCAGGATTTCCCGCTGAACAGTCTTATCATAATCCAGAACAAATCCCCAGCAACTGTATCCCGTGGCACAGTTGCTGTAAATGGAACGGAGGTCGATGCCCGGCGTCGGGTTGAAGAGTTCCGGAAATGTCTTGTGATACACGTTCACCGCATTGGCGTAGCCGTATTCCGGTTTAAAAGCAAAGGTTATGTATTCCACGGAATCTTTTTGTCCAGGGTCAAGCACGATTTTTGCCCCCCAGCGGAATGTCCTGGTCTTTTCGTTGTCGATTCCGGTATCAAGCCATGTGAAAAGTTGATGCGGTTCAATGCCGAGCGCCGTCCCGCAGGCATTGTTATATAAACAGGACATTGGAAATCCGCCCTGGATCTTCTTTTCTATATTAAGGCCGGATAGCTGGTTGAATATGCTCTCGCCGTTCCAGTAACTGCTGGAGTCTGAAGGAACCGGCAGGGAAAACTTCACATAAAGCCATCTTTGTTCGCGGCCGGTATTTCTGATTTCGGTTTTGAAAGAGAGGTAATTGTCGGCAGGGGTTGCTGTAAATATGACGTCCAGTCCGTTTCCTGAAAATGAATATTGGTAAAGGTCTTGGTCATTGCCGGCTTTCCCCCCTGAAATATCAAGCGTCGCGCCGCTCTTGCCGTCGGTGATTCCGACCCCGGCGGCGGACGCGGTCGAAACATTACCGGAAAGTTCATTTTTCAGAGAGGATATTCCCGCGTTTTTATTGAATGTTACTGAAATATTGCCGCCTTTTACTGTTGAATCAGCGGCTTCGCAGAACGTGAAGCTGAAAAGGAGTCCGGGCAGAAAGATTGCAAGTACGGGGAAGATTCTATTTTTCATTCTTATTTCCTGTTTTTATTATTCAACGGTGATTTTTATTCCGAGAATTACGGATGATTCAAGTTCTTTGCCGGCGGAGTCTTTTAAGATGAATTTTACCCCGTATTCGCCTTTCGGGATTTCAGGACTTGCGGGGATGTCGAATTGTGCCGTTACCGCCGATAAAGGGGTGAGAGAAACAGTTTGAGCGGCGATGGCATGAACGCTTTTGCCCGTTCCGTCAATCAGTTCCAACTGTATTGAGCAGTCTGTAAGCGTACATGCCGAATTCATCCGCACCGGCATCTTTTGACCGCTTTTCACGGATTTACAAGGGCTGTAGAGACATATATTTTTCCCGGCATAACTCAGACCATCCAAGCCGGATGTCTGCAACATTGACAGTTCCAGCTCGACGCTTTTATTCGGATTGATGGTCAGGGCAGGGAAAACAGTTTCCGAGGTAAGCAGCGATACCGGGTTACCCAATTCGCCTCCTTTTTGTCCTTTCCAGAAGTCGAAGAATCCGTCGTTTTCAATCTCACTGAAAGGCATCACTTCGCAGTACAATGCCTTTTTCTCTTTATTCAGCACGCCTTTCCAGCCTTGCGCCGGGATAAAAGATGCGCTGGCGCACTCCGCGGCGGTGTTGACGGTTTCATTCACGGTGGTCGATGCTGATTTCAGGCAGCCATTTCTTCTGACGCAGGTTTTATTTGCGGCTACCGGCACATAGAAAACCTCTCTGTTTTTCACCAGCCCCGCGGGAGTGATAAGGGTATGCGCCCAGTAGGAAAATTTACAGGGTTGGTCCGTGATGTTTGTTACAGTTAAAATGATGTCGAGCAGAGTGCTTTTATCATGGATGGTCATTACGCGGCGCAGGTTTACATAGCTGGAGTACGAGACTTCCACCGAGGCGGATTCTCCGGATTTTTTAAGTATTTTAAAATCGTATTTTTTTTCCGTTTTAACCACGCCTGTCTCAAGCGTCCAGTCCTTGTACCCGCCGAAATTTGTGTCCACCACGGCGACTTCCGGCATGAGAGAGAATTTTTTGGATTCGATCGGGGCAATTGCGTTGAAGCCTTCCTGTTTGAAGAAATATTCCGCGATCATGCCGTTGGATTCAGGGATTATGGAGACTCTGACGAGGTCGTTCTCCATCACGATTGATTTGTAGTCATCCCATTGGGATTCGTAAACTTTGCACTCGGCCCCGGCGTTCCATGGCAGGAACGCCAACAACGCAGTTGCCGCCGCGCATGTTTTCCACTTGGAAATGTTCTTCATTAAAAACTCCTTTGGACCTTTTGGGTTTTGATAAAGCCTTTTTATTTAAAAGGGTTAAAATATGTATAACTTCCATTTTGTAAACTATTCATTGCGTTTTTGTACCATGACACATGGCCGTCCACCCACGCTATATTAGCGCCTTGGTAATGTCTGTCATGAATACAAAGCGCAGTTGTAGACGCAATGTTACCGCCTATCCAACATTCCCCCGCGGTAGGATTCGTGCCGTTGTAACTATCTGCGGTCATGATAGTCGTTGAAGGTTTTTTTATCATGCTGAATTTTACAAGGGGCAATTGTGACGCCGGGCCTGCCCATCCGCCATAATTGCTGCCAAGGAATTGATAGTTATAACCATAGCCTACGTATCCATAGGTCCATGCTGAGTTGGGGTATACAGTGCTGTCACTGGAACCGTTGGTGTATATGCTTGTAAGTAAACGTGATGCGGCAGGGCATTTATAAATATTATTGTTCGTCAGATAATGATTAATATAAAAAGTATAGGCCCAAATCATGGTACTGTCATAAGGCGGAAAATAATCGTTCAGGTCATTTGCATATTGAGCAAACGCCAGTGCGATATTTTTTTGATTATTGACACACTGTGAAGCCCTTGCTTTTTCCCTGGCTTGGTTTAAGGCCGGCAACAACATTGAAACTAGTATCGCGATGATGGCGATCACAACCAGCAATTCGATGAGCGTAAAATTTTGTTTCTTGTTCCTGTTCATGTTCAACCTCCTGTTTGCTTTGCCGTTTCTTAGTTCATCTTTCATATTCAACCTCCTTTTTGTCTTTTCTGGCATTTTATGATTAATTTCTAAAAAGTTCCCGAAGTCGACTGTAACTGCATTGTAACCTGTTTCTGTTTGATATTTGCATGTTTCCGCGAATTGAGAAGTTGTTCCGGGATTTCTACGGTATTGGCTGCTGTCGAGCCACGCTCAATAAGTTCCTGTGCAATTTTTACTGTTGCTTTAGACGGAGGCCATGCTTCCATTGCATCAAAGATAAACTCCGTGGCTTTCTCGGCCATGAGATCCAAACGCCGGTGCATAGCAGTAATTTTCGGCAATGCCCCCAACAGGATGTCGTAGTCAATCAGGCACATTACCGAAACATCCCGCGGAATATTTTTGCCTTTTTCAGACAAATACCTGACAACGTCCATGCAAATGGCAGGATGTTCCACAATAATCGCGGTCAGTTCCGGATTGGCGTCAAGATAGTCGCGAGCCGGAATCCAGATCGGGTTCATCTGCCATTCTTGAATTGAGCCGGAAAAAGGAACATTCACAAGCATTTTCGGATTCCAGCCGGGAATAAGTCCGGCTATTGCCAAATGTTTGCGCAACCTTTCTTTATCGGTATAATATCCAATTATGCCGATTTTGCTGTGTCCAAGCCGCCTTAGATAATCCAGTGCGTCAGTGAAAGCTCTTTCAATATCGTTTATGACCAGCGAAGAACAGAAATCCTCATTGAAAGCATTGTTCGAAATCCTGACTATCGGAAAATTCATCTTTTCAAGTTTGAGCAGCGCGTCTCTGGCGTTTTTATTGAAAGGAACTACAATCATCGCTCCGTCAAGCCTCTTGCGCCTGACTTCGGCTGTAAAGTCGTTTTCCTGGAAATAAGTTTTATTGTAACCGATAATTTTAAGATCGATATCACGGGCGGCAAGATACAGTTGAATCTGTTCGCCGACACTCATTATCGGAAAGTTTTCAACGGGATAGAAAAAACCCACCGTTTTGTTCCTGGATGGTATCGGACAGGCAAAAGTTCCGGCTTTGCGGATCCTTTTCAACAGACCTTTCCGGTATAATACGGTTAGCGCCTTTTGTACTGTACGCGCGTTAAGGTTAAGCGCTTCGCTGAATTCTGTTTCGCAGGGAAGTTTCTCATTCGGAGCAATCGTTCCATTGCGCATCATTTGTTCCAGGGAATTGTGCAACTGCTGGTATAACGGCAGGGTATTGGTCTTGCAAACGACCTTTTTAAGCTCTTCAAGAAGCAAACTATTTTTTTCTTCCGTCATACTGTATCCCATCATAATGTTTTAGTTTGTGATATACAGTATACGTGCAGTTAATAATAAAAGCAATAGGTAATTCTGATTTTTACATAAAATTAATGGACCTTTTCTTTTAAGGGTAAAATGTCCGGGAATGGTGAAAAGTCGTTGCAGTATCTATGCATGGCGTGGCGGCGGTTGCGCTGAAAGGACTTTCCTTCTGTATTCGCGGGGAGTGGTTCCGGTGTATTTTTTGAAGACCGAGGCGAAATACTGACTGGAGGAAAAACCAAGATCAAACGCGATGGCGGTGATTGCCGCTTTAGGTGCTGTCAGCCGCCTTCTGGCTTCCTCAACCTTTATGCGCTGGAAGAAATCCGCCGGAGTCAGGCCGGTTTCGTATTTAAACCGTTTGATAAATCCGGTGGCGCTGAGCCCGAGTTCTTCCGCAATGTCGGTCATGTTCAAATCACGTCCGAGCCTTGTCCGCATGACTTTTTCCGCCTTGCCCGCGATCCTGGCGTCCGGACGCTCTGTTCCGGCGGAACCGCGGAAAACTTCGGCTGTGTCAATAATCATCCGGCAAAGAGTGTTGCGCAAAGACGCGCACTGTAAGAAATCCGGTTGTTCCAAGTTGGCGAACTGCTCAAGCAGCCTCTCCGCCTGGAACTCATAATGATCAGGGGCTCGCCGGACACAGTTGCCGGCATCTTCGAAAATCCTTTTCAGCTCTGTGATATCCGATGCGGAGAACGGCGTATTCAGCCGGCAGTCCGCCGTTTCCAGGTCAAGCACAAACCAGAACAGCCAGCACGGACTGATAATGTTGCCCTGGCCCTGATGCGGGATATCCGGTTGAATCGCCGCCAGCGTTCCGCCGGAAAGGAAGAGTTCTGTCCCGTCTTCCAGCAGCCAGCAGGCGTCGCCTTTCATCACATAAGTAATCTCCACCCCCTGCGGATGGGTATGCGGCAAAAGGCGCACCGTATGCAGATAATTATGAAAGCCGCCGGAGAAAATCATCGGCAGCCCGATATCCCGGCCGTTGAAGCCATAATGCAGATTCGCCATTTGTATAAAATCCTGCGGTTAATTTTTATGAACGCATTATACATGAATATAATGTATTTTATAATATATTTCCATAATAATAATTTTTTTTGAAAGGATTTAGTATTATGATGACCGCGAAAGAAAACATGATCAGGACTATTAAGTTTCAGAATCCGGAACGGGTGGCGCATACCCTGACGGAGTCTTATGGCGACGACATTGCCGGTATCAGTATGAGCCCGAATGTTGACGCCCGTTCCAGCGGCAAAGGCGGCAATAGTACCGATGAATGGGGCGCGGTCTGGGAAAATATCGGGGTCTGCAACCTCGGTGAAGTCAAGGAATACCCGCTGAAAGACTGGGCGGATTTCGCCCGGTTGAATATTCCCGATGTTGAGGCGGAATCCCGCTGGGCGTCGCTGCCGGAACAGCTTGCCAAGGCGGACAAGACTAAGTTCCTGATGGCCGGCGGCGTTTCCCTCTATGAGCGGATCCACTTCATCCGCAGCCTGGAAAACACCTGGACGGACATCTATCTGGAACCGGAAAACCTGCAAACGCTGATTGATATTCTGGTGGAGATGAACCTGAAGGCAATCAAACGCTATGCCGCTTTCGGGACCGACGGCTACATGTTCTGCGATGACTGGGGCCTCCAGAACAAGCTGATGATCTCCCCGGACAAGTGGCGCGAATTCTGGAAGCCGGCCTATGCCAAAGTCTATAAAGCCGCCCATGACGCGGGAATGCTGACTTTCCTGCACAGTTGCGGTTATATCCTGGAGATCATGGACGACCTGATCGACATCGGGCTGGATGTGGCCCAGTTGGACCAGCAGTTGAACATGGGACTGGATGCCTTGAGCTCATATAAAGGCAGAATCGCGTTCTGGTGTCCGGTGGATATTCAGGCGGTCATGCCTCATGGTTCGATGGCTGAAATCAGGCGTTACTGCCATGAGATGTTTGAAAAGCTGGCCACGCCGCACGGCGGCTTTATCGCGAAATGGTACAGCGACCCGAAGGGAGCCGGACATTCCCAGGAGGCGATTGACGCCATGTGCCAGGAATTTCTGACCCTGGACTACCGCAAACTGTAAGTTGTGATATTTTTTATATGTAAATACTTTTCAATGAAGTAGTTACATAAATAAATCAACTTCAGGCCAGTTCCAGGCGGTATGGCACAAAAACCTTTACCGGCTGTTCGCCGAAGCATTGCAGCGCTTTGATAATTTCCCTGCCCATCCCGGCGTAATCCTGAACCGCGGAAACCGTTTTGACGCCGGTGGTTATCAGTGAATGCGCATTGTCAAAGTCGGAATAAAACAGGTTTTTATTGAAAACCAGCCCCCGTTCGGCGGCCATTTTTATCACCGCCCCGGTGAAACTTAACACTGGCGAGGTCAGCACAATCTTCTTATTTTTATCGAACGGCAACTTCAGCAGTGCATTCAATATATCATTATACTCATTGCCGGGGAAATCGCAGATGCGGTAAAACAGCCCTTTGGCGGCGCAGGCGTCAACAAACCCCTCGCGCCGCTCCTGGACCACGAAATCCTGTCTTGCCGGAGACAGGAAAAATATCTGACAGTCGCCGCCGGCTTGTTCGATATTGTACTCGGTCAGTTCGCGCACCGCCTGACGGTGGTTGGTGGAAACGAAATTCAATTCATCCATATATCGGTTGACCAGCAATACCCGGTCTTTATATTCAGGCAGACGGTTAAGCAGGGCGACATCCGGCTGAATCACGACCACGCAGTCATAATTTTCAATCAGCGCCAGATTCTGACGCAGCTTCTGCTCTTCAATAAAGTCAAAATTATAGTCATGGTCCTGCGCCAGCAGAATGCTCCACATCGCATTGCCTTCATTGTCAACCGGACTGTGGTCCACCGCCGGGATTGAGCTGGATACAATCGCGGTTTTCAACCGCATCTTTTTGCCGGTGACCACCGTTCCGCCGCGTTTGGAAGTCGCCAGTATCCCGGTGCTGACCAGTTCCTTTAGCGCCTGATTGATGGTCGTGCGGGTGACCGAATACTGTATAATCAGTTCCTCGCGGGTCGGTATCCGTTCGCCGGGCTGGTACATGCCGGAGCGGATATTCGCCAGAATATCATTTTTTACCTTGCTGTATTTCGGTACATGCGCCATAGTGCTTCTTTCATTATTTAACTGATCCAACGATTGCCGGAACATCTGTCCGGCAATACCCCGATATGTCATTTTATTAAAATTACACAAAATTTTACAAAGGTCAAATAAAAACCGGTTGATTTTGATGCTTTTATTAGATTTTACGGTTTATATATTAAAATGCCGGACATTATGGACATTATGGACATTATGGACATTATGGACATTATGGACATTATGGACAGCCATTAACCACAGAGACATTTACCCGCCGGAGGCGTGGCAAAGTCACAGAGATTTACCCGCCGAAGGCGTGGAATCCTTTTCTTGATTTTGAACACCATTTCCGAGCCGATAGAGACTCCTTTGAGGTTATTGCCTTTTTGTTTTTCAATTTTCCTCCGCACTCCGAGACTCTGGAGACCGCTTTGAGCTCGCTATTATTTTGTTTTCTCATTTTCAATTTTCAATTTTCCACTTTCCACTTTCAATTTTCAATTATTACTTGTCCCTACATATATAGT
>TBL_comb47_HYPODRAFT_10008034_pt1 | contig 10915 bp, 10 predicted proteins | sample TroBogypolimnion_40_FD_10682 | JGI IMG/M metagenome (IMG submission 10682) | reverse complement strand
CCCTGCCCCAGAAATTGACTGTTTTATCCCAGGGATAATAGATGTAAGTGTCGGGAAACAGTTTAGCCAGAACAGGTTTAAAATACTCGTGTTGTCTGCCTGACCAGCCATAACTGCACATCAGTGCATATTCAGGTGTCGGGCATCCGTAAGGACCCGGTACAAGGAATTTTATGGCATTTTTTTCTATTGTTTGCAAATAGTGCAATGCGGGCATTTTCTGTGCCTGTTCCTGGTCAAGATGTTCTGAAAGACTAACGATGACGGGTAATTGATTCGTAAAATAGATCGAGACAAATAAAACGATTACTACCTGCGGAATTTTATACTGTGAAATCATAGTATATAATGGCCTTACAAATTCCATGATCAGCATAACTGAAAGAGGCAGGAGCATCAGTGCAGGAATGAAATACCGGAATTCGAATTGTTTGCAGACAATAGCTACCTGAATAGCTGTTGCGGCAAGGATTCCGAGTGAAATCCGCTGCAGCAGCGTAAAACTGTTATCCTTTCGCAGGAAGTATGAGATGATCAGAACGACCAGCAAAATCAGGATAATACAGAAGAAATAGGTGTTTTCATTCCACAAATACCTGAAGTTTGGAACGATGGTTTCCCATTTTAAAATGTTACTTTCTCCTTTTCCATATTGTCCGCTATGCAGAAATAAACCTTTAATCCATCCCCAGAAAATATGTATCTGAAGTGTTACCGGCAATGCCATGACAAAGAATGACCCGATTGCTGTTGCCGAATACCACATTTTATTACGCCAGGTTTTAATGACTATTAATGGAATGATCCAGATTGGGAAATAGGTGAGTTTAATGGATAAACCAAAGGCAGAAATTAAACCAAACCAGATGCTATGCTTTTTCGAATCCTCCTCTTCTTCAGGCTGATAAATAAGTTTTAACAGAAGGAGCGATAGAAACATGACTGGAATGGGAATCAGGTTTTCAGGAGTAATTCTTCCGATATTTCCAAAGATAATGTTTGTGAATAAGGGTGAAAGCTGCAGCATAAATGCATAGGATATACTGTTTGTAATTCGATAAGCAATTTTTCCAACGTAATATATAAAGACGACAACAACTCCTGTTAAAACAAGATTCAAAACCCTAAGGTACAGATCGGCATTGGCCAGAACATCTTCATTAAAGGGGACCTGATGAGCCCTGAACAAATACAACCCTCTGAAAACAAGTGCAGCAAGATACTGAAGCGGTGTGCCTGGATTATCAATGTGTCCGAGCATGAATTTACCGTCAGCGATACTCAGTCCGCTGATGAAATATATGTATTCGGGATCGGCTGAGCGTAGTGAAAAAAGCCCTGTAACCTGATGAATGTAACTTCCCAGAAAAAAATAGGCAAATGGAGCAATCAGCAACAAAAGTATCTTTTTTGAATCCATGGTTTTTATTTTTTGAAGATTGGGAAGTTCATAATTCCCCATTTCTGAAGTCGGTATTGAATCGAAGTTTTTAACACACCCAGTCCGTATACAGAGCTGTTTTTAATGTTAATGCTGGATGCATCGTCGAAATATTTAGTGGGGCAGGTAATCTCGGCAATCTCGAAACCTGCAAACCAGATCTGTGCAAGCATCTGGTTGTCGAATACAAAGTTATCTGAATTGGCATTGTAGTTCACCTTTTCAAGCACTTCACGCGAGAATGCACGATATCCGGTATGATATTCCGATAGCTTGGCATTCATCAGGGTATTCTGGAACAGTGTCAGCAGACGATTGGCAACGTATTTGTACCAGGGCATTCCTCCTGCCAGAGCGCCTTTACCTAAAATGCGGGAGCCAAGCACTACATGGTATAGGTCATTAGCTATCAAATGACTCATCGATGGAATTAGTTTTGGAGTGTATTGATAATCAGGGTGAAGCATAATGACAATGTCAGCTCCCAGTTCCAACGCCTTGTTGTAACAGGACTTCTGGTTTCCACCATATCCCTTGTTTTTCTCGTGACGGATGATATGCTGAATACCAAGTCTCTGGGCTTCATTAATGGTCTCGTCTTTACTATTATCGTCAACCAAAATAACTTCGTCTACAATTGTAAAGTCAATTTCCTGATAAGTTATTTCGAGAGTTTTTGCTGCATTATATGCCGGTAGAACTACCACAACTTTCTTGCCGTTAATCATTCTTGTTTTTTCTGTAAATATAGACGGATTTAAATAAAACTGAAAGACTGTGAGGAAAGTAATAACAACAAAAAAACCCTGACTAACGGAAAGCAAAATATTAACCTAAGTTAATATTTCCGCGCGCCATGACATTAACGCAAACCTTCCGCAATCAGAGTTTTATATCTTAATTTGACTGATCCGATCAGTCAGGAAGTTATAACAACTCAAATACGGACTTGTTTGCTGCCTGTTGTTCTTATTGCCGGGGAAGGGCATAATTCAATACATCTTCCCTTGTAATGACTTTATCACAAAGAATAATCAGTCGTTCTATGACATTTCGGAATTCACGGATGTTACCCGTCCAGCGCATATTCTGCAACTCACTGATGGCATCAGGTTCAATCGATTTCTGGGGAATCCCGTATTCGGAACAGATCAGGTCGATGAAATAATCACTCAACAGGGGAATGTCTTCAATGCGTTCGTTCAGATCGGGAACGTGAATTAGGATAACACTCAGCCGATGATATAAATCTTCCCTGAAGTTATTCATTTCAATCTCTCTTGAAAGGTTTTTATTGGTTGCGGCAACTACCCTTACGTCAACTTTGATTTGTACATCTCCACCCACCCTGTTGATGACGCTATCCTGCAAGACGCGTAACACTTTTGCCTGTGCCGAAAGACTCATATCCCCGATTTCGTCCAGGAAGATGGTTCCCCCGGTGGCCTGTTCGAACTTGCCTTTACGCTGTTTGATGGCCGAAGTAAATGCACCTTTTTCGTGTCCGAACAATTCACTCTCGATTAATTCGGAAGGAATGGCTGCACAGTTCACCTCGATGAAAGGTCCCTCTGCTCGGTTACTCTTTTCATGTAGTCTTCTTGCTACCAATTCTTTTCCTGTGCCATTCGAGCCGGTAATCAATACCCGTGCATCGGTGGCTGCAACCCGGTCTACCATATCTTTAACCTTTTGGATGAGGGGTGATTGTCCAACAATATCGTATCGCTTCCCAACTTTCTTCCGCAAAACCTTTGTTTCGGTTAGCAGGTTCGACTTATCCAATGCATTCCGCAGTGTAATCAGCAAACGGTTTAAGTCAAGAGGTTTCTCAATAAAATCGAAAGCACCTTTTTTGATCGATTCTACTGCTGTATCTATGTTCCCGTGTCCTGAAATCATCACAACAGGGGTGTCATGGTTCAGTTCTTCGATCTTCTGCAAAACCTCGATGCCATCCATACCCGGCATTTTTATATCGCACAGGATCACATCAAAATCATTGGTCTTCAGAAGTTCCAGTGCTTTAATCCCGTCTTCGGCCAGCTCTACCTGGTATTTTTCAAATTCCAGGATCTCTTTTAAGGTATTGCGTATGCTGCGTTCGTCGTCGATGACCAATATTCTTGACATGCTGCTTATTTAAGTAATAATTATTGCCCGAATTTAACTGAAAATAAGTTCGTATAAAAGACCTTCTCTCAGTGCATAATCAGTTTGATATATTTTCTGAATGTTTAAACGTTCAATTACCAGTTTTATGAAAATTACCGAAGGAACGATCATCTCTATGCGGATCGATTCGAGGCCTTTCATCTTTGTTCGTTCAGAAGTTGTTGATTGAATCAGTAATTGGTAAATCCTTTCGAAATCTTCCAGCCCAATCTCCTGTCGTATTCTTGTCTTTGAACCTGGATCAGTCTGATCGATCAGATCAGCCAGGGAATCGAAAGCTCCTGAGCAGCCGATCAGCATGGAGACCCGAGTATGTCCCAACTGTTTCCATAAGGGTTCAAGACGTTCAGAAAACCACTTTATAATTTCTTGAGTTTCTGATAGAGTAATAGGGTCTGAGGGAGGTATTTGTTCAATGATCCTGGCCATCCCGAGTGGAAAGCTTTGTTTCCAGGTAGGTTTCCCGGCTTCAGTCAGTATAAATTCATTGCTTCCTCCTCCGATATCCAGAATAAGCGAATGATCCTCAATTTCACCAAAGGCCAGTTTAACACCCTTGAATATCAGATCAGCTTCGTGATCTCCTGAAATAATCTGCAAATCTATTCCTGTTTTCGCCTTGACTTCCTGCAAAAACCATTCCTTGTTCATAGCTTCGCGGATTGCAGAAGTTGCAAGTGCAATAATCTCTTTTGTACCGTATTCTGTTATTCTGATCTGATGTGCACGGATGGCCTGAATGGCCCTCTGCAAACCATCTTCTGACAGCTTGTTCTTTTCAATTCCTTCCTTGCCGAGTTTTACAACCTCCTTCCTCTGGTAAAGAATCTGATAGGATTGATTGCAGTATTCTGCAATCAGCAAATTGCAGGTATTGGTTCCAAGGTCGATAATTGCTACACGTTTGTTCATGAGTTTTAGAGTAGTTGCAACTTCTTATTCAGATAGAAACTAATCCCTACCCGGTCGATGTGTTCCACTAATTCTTTAGTACTGAGGGTATGATAATTTAAAACGTCAATTTTATATGGCAGGATTGTTTCTTCATTGAGCTCGTAACTGATGCGGGTCACTATATCGGCATGCAGGTACTCTCCTTTTAAGGCTATGTCAACATCGCTGCCGCTACGGAATATTCCCTTTGCACGGCTTCCGAATAGGATTGCTTCGTTAACTTCAGGGTATTGAATGAGAACAGAAACAATGATTTTCAGATCATCCTGTTGCAATCCAAGGGATTCAGTCATTAATTTTTTGTTTTAAGTTTTGATACAACTGCATCAATAATGGAAAATACCGCTCATGAATCAATTCTTCCACTTCGGTGGCTTTTTCTTCGTCATAGGTATGAGCAGTTAGGTTCCGATCAAGCAACAAATTCATCCAGACATGCCCATTTTCAATCAAGCCCACTTCAAAGGCCTTTTTTATTGCACTTCGTGGTGAATTTACCTCGATGAAACCCTGTTCTTCCAGATAATCCTTCAGCACATTCCATGCCAATTCATAGCTCATCTCGAAAAACTGAATGATCCCTGCTATTTGTAACAAATCGGGATTTACAATCTCCAAAGCATCTTTTAGATGCCCCATTGCTTTTTCGAAGTTCTGAAATCGTTGTTTCCAGCGAATATCATCGTTTTCCATGACCTTCACTATTATTTTGATCAAAATAAATTACCTTAGTTAATAATCGCTACAAGTTAATCCATTTAAATTAATTTTCAAATTACAAGCTTCAGGAATGACTAAATGATGTCCTTCATTATCTCAAATATCAATCCAGATATTATGCATTATGATGATCAAATATTGCTGAGGATTGGAATCCGGGTAAACAATTCAGAAATAATTATACATTTTTTCCCTTTCAGATTAACAAGATATGCAGTTTTGTATATAGGACAATATATTATTTTGCACTATTCATTTTGAATATTCATTTTGATTATTAATTTTGATACGTTTTGATTGATTTAATAGATACGTTGACAGTTAGATCAGTCATTTGTTGCCTAAAAATATATTATAATTAAAGTGGAGAGCATAAACCATTCTCCATTTTAAAATGGAGTTTAAGCGAAAACCTAACAAGTAGTAATCTAATCTTATCTATGGGAAAAATAAAAGTATTTATCGTCGGGGTGATTACAGTTATTCTTTTTGTTTCGCTTATCATTTTAAAAGTTGCTCATTCTTCAACAGTATTAAGTTTCATTGAAAACAAATATCCGCTCAATTTGCCAAAATATCAGCAAGTATCATTCTACGTTGCGGCACACCAGGATGATTGGCAAATATTCATGGGTGTTAATGCCTATAACGACATTTTAAATCAAAATGCCAAAACAGTTTTTATTTATGTTACCGCCGGCGATGAAGGCAGTGGCTCTGGTTTTGGGCATTGCACCAATTGTACTATGCCTCATTTCAGGTCAAGAGAGGAAGGTGCAATAAGTTCTGTACAATTGGTGGCCAGGCAATCATGGCCTTATCCCAAGATGACCCATGATACGATTCAAATTAGCGGGAAAATTATCTTTATTCATAAATACATTTACAGTAATACTATTTCATATTTCATAAGATTGCCAAACCGATCCATTAAGCCAAACCTGGCAACCTTTTTCTATTCTAAAGATGCGTTAACTGCATTAGTGGATTCTACTGAAGAACCCTTGAAAGATCAATTGAATACCTTTCAGAATAAAGATGAACTAATTGGACTTGTAAAGCGGATTTTATTAAGAGAATCAGGAGAAGCAACAACTCTTTGGATAAATACCTCCGATCCAGATTCATTGAAAGAAAATAATCCTTATGACCATGCTGAACATTATATTACTGGAAAGATTTGCAGACAAGCAGCAGCTTCAATTGGAAATTCAAAGAAAATAATAATGGCATATTACAAGGAATACTGTACTGAGAATATGCCACATAATGTAAGTACAGAGGGAGCAATAATGCAGGCAGGACTTTTTGCTGCCTACAATAAAGCGAAAATTGATGCAGGATGGTGGCCTGAATGGGAAGTATGTAAGAAATATTGTTCAACCAATTATTTAAGAGTTGAGATAAGCGGAAATAATTATATAGCGATGAAGGATACAAGTAACAATTTATGCCCTGCTAATTTATTCTCCATTGATTGCTCACCTATACAAAACACTTCTATGTTAAAAATTAGTTATTCTATTCCGTTAGATTTGAGCAAGGATGAGGCAGTTTATTTGGAATTTGTCAATTCAAATATGGAAATTGTAAAACGGGTTGCTGAAAGTTCAAAGAAAGGAATATTTTCTACAGATTTAGATATCAACACCTATACTGATGGAATCTATTTCCTTAGGTTAAGGATGAGAAACCATAGCGAGAGTGAAGTATTTACAACATTTAAAGTCTTATTGAAAAAGTCGGAAAATAACGAATTGAATGCAAATAATGGAAACATTAAACTTTAATATTATCACGCTCCCTTCCATTATTAATGAACATCTTGTTTGATGAATACTTTATAATAAAATGCATAACATCGTTCAATGATATACGAAGAAAGGCCGGTAAAAACCAGCCTTTCTTCGTATTGTATGATTAGACCTGACAGGTTTTCGAAACCTGTCAGGTCTAAAGTATGTCGTTAAAACAATCCGTCAATCGAAAGATATCGTTCACCTGTATCGTAAGTAAAGGTGAGTATCTTTGATCCTACAGGCAGTTCTTTAATTTTCTTTGCAACGGCAGCAAATGATGCCCCGGAGGATATTCCTACAAATAACCCTTCTTCTTTGGCAGCGCGGCGTGCATAGTCAAACGCTTCATCTTTCGATACCTGTATGGTTCCGTCAAGTGTATCAGTGTGCAGGTTAACCGGGATAAAACCGGCACCAATTCCCTGGATCGGATGTGGTCCCGGAGCACCACCACTGATTACTGGTGACAATTCAGGCTCAACGGCAAAGGTTTTAAGGTTTGGAAAGTGGCGTTTCAGAATTTCGGATACTCCTGTAATATGACCTCCTGTGCCAACACCTGTGATGAGGTAGTCAAATCCTTCGGGAAAATCATTCAGAATTTCCTGTGCAGTTTTCAGTTTATGGACATCAATGTTGGCAGGATTATCAAACTGAGATGGAATCCATGCATCTGGTGTTTCGGCTGCCAGTTCATTAGCCTTGGCAATAGCGCCTTTCATGCCCAGCTCACGGGGAGTCAATACCAATTCGGCACCATAGGCGGTAAGAATTCTCCGACGTTCAACACTCATCGATTCAGGCATTACCAAAATCAACTTATATTTCTTTACTGCGGCAACAAGGGCCAATCCTATGCCCGTATTTCCTGAAGTAGGTTCAATCAGGACACTTCCTGTTCTTAAAATACCTTTTGATTCAGCATCTTCGACCATCGAAAGGGCGATACGGTCCTTGATACTACCACCCGGATTGGTTTTTTCGAGCTTTACATACACTTCGTATCCTTCAGGATACAGATTGTTAATGCGGACCAGTGGACTATTCCCAATGGTTTCCAGAATGTTGTTTACTTTCATTTTAGTGTCTTTTTTTAGGGTTATAAACAAAAAAAGCCTTCCGGTGTTCGGAAGGCTTCGATATATTATCTCTTTTACTTGTTTCAAATCGGATTTGAAAGCATACCTTCTCCTGTCTGTCTGTAACAGCAGCACATATACAGGATTGAGGAATTTGCTTTCATCGTTATTTTATTGTTGGTACAATTATAATAAAAAAAATTAATAAAATACATTTTCGTCTTTTATATTAATTTTTATAGAATAACCATTTAACGATTTCTTTAAGATTCACTTTCTTTCCGTACATCAATATGCCTGTACGGTATATTTTCCCTGCCATCCAGATGCTGCCCATAATGGATCCCAACAATATAGCCATCGACAGGATGATTTGCCAGGCAGGCACCCCAAAAGGTATTCGTGCCACCATGATAATCGGCGAAGTAAACGGAATGATGGAAGCCCAAAAAGCCAGAGGTCCCTCCGGATTTTTAGCCACGGCAAAGAGTATGATGATCGAAAAGATTAAGGGCATCATTACAGGCATCATCATTTGTTGTGCATCCTCATCGCTGTCGACCGCGGAACCAATTGCTCCGTAAAATGATGCATAAAGTATAAATCCGCAGATAAAATAGAAGAACATGGCGAAGATAATCAACGGGATGTTCAGCCCTCCGATCATGTGAAGAATCTCAAGAGTCGCATTTGTTTTTTCAGGGGCAGCTGCAGCTATCTGATCCACGCCTTGCGACGCCATGATGTTTTGCGCCTGCACCACCGTTTCATGCGATCCGTGTCCCACGAATGAGCCCACTCCGGTGGCTATTGCAATGGATAGAATGATCCAGATGGATATTTGAGTCAGGCCTACCAGACCGATCCCGACAATTTTCCCGAAGAGAAGCTGAAAAGGTTTGACAGAGGAGATAATCACTTCAACAATGCGGTTTGTTTTTTCTTCCATGACTCCCCTCATAACCATAAGGCCATACATAAGAACAAAAAAGTACATCAGGAATCCGGCCACATAGCCAATAGCCATTGCAATCTCAGTGGAGCTTTTTACTGCCTTTCCCTCTTCACCCAGCTTAATGGTTTCTACCGTAATACTGGTCTTCGTTGCAGCAAGTTTCTTTTCAAGGTCAGGCACTCCGGTTTGATCAACCACTGCCTTACGCTTATCTCCTTCTATAATGTTTTCAATGCGATTGGTAACCAGGTTTTTAATATCGAAGGTGATTTGTTTGTCGGAGATCATTTCAGCACGGCTGGTCGTAATTATATTTTCAGGAATATATAAGATGGCATAATACTTTCCTGATTTGAAATCAGTTTTTAATCCCTGGTATTCCTGCTCCGGGATATAATGGAACTTGGTGAACTGGTTGCTCTCAAGCTTGTTAAGGACAAGGCTGGTTGGATCATAAACGGCAATGGTACGTTCTTCCTTGTCGTCCATCGTGGCCAGGTAAGTGGGTAAAACGGTCAGTGCACCCATAATCAGGGGGAATAGAAGAGTCATAATGATAAATGACTTTTTCTTTACACGGGTCAGGTATTCGCGTTTTAAAATTAAGAGTGATTTATTCATGGCTTACAGTTTGATTTCACGGTTATTTTGTTCGACTACCTGGATAAAGACATCGTTCATGCTCGGAATGATTTCCTTGAACGAAACGATTTCGAACTGATTCATGAGTATTTTTAATAACTCGTTATTCGAATTACCATTCAAAAACTTAACCTTCATTTGTTTCTGATGTTCATTGGTTATATGCTCAAGTACTTTGAAATTGGCGCCAAGATGATTGTCCAGATCAGGTGTATCTCCACGGTAAATCACTTCAAAGGTATTCGTCTTGAATTTTTCCCTGACCTGGTCAATCTGTCCGTCAAGGATTTTTTTCGATTGGTTGATCAATGCAATGTGGTCACAGATCTCTTCTACCGACGACATGTTGTGAGTCGAAAAAATTATGGTTGTCCCGTTCTTTTTCAGTTCAAGGATTTCATTCTTGATCAGGTTGGTATTGATCGGGTCAAAGCCTGTAAAGGGTTCATCAAAAATCAAAAGCCGTGGTTCGTGAATGACAGTTGTGATAAACTGAACCTTCTGCGCCATCCCTTTCGATAACTCTTCCACCTTTTTACCCCACCAGGCCTGTATCTCAAATTTCTCGAACCAGTACTTCAGGCTTTTCAGGGCATCCCGTTTCGACATCCCTTTCAGTTGGGCCAGGTAGAGCGCCTGTTCGCCAACCTTCATTTTTTTATACAATCCACGTTCTTCGGGCAGATAGCCTATCTGAGAAATATCCTCCGACCGTATGGGCCTGCCTTCAAAAAAGAGTTCGCCACTGTCGGGAGCGGTTATCTGGTTGATGATGCGGATCAGGGTAGTTTTCCCTGCCCCGTTTGGCCCCAGCAATCCAAAGATTGATGCTTCCTTCACTGTTATGCTGACCGAGCTTAATGCCACATGACCAACAAACTCCTTGACCACATTATTTGCCTGAAATATATCCATGATTGAAAATTTGAAAACTTTGTTATCAGTATTGAATGCGCGAATAATGTTACAAAGAAAAAAATGCTTTTCAAAAAAAAATGAATCAAAACATCCCCGTGTATCCTGTATGCACGGATATTAACAGAATAACCTCTAAAAAAGTGCAACATTCGAATTTACTAATTCTTTTCACGAAAACTAAATGCCATGATTCCTGCTGGCTTGATATTAAGTGTCCCAACTTTGCTCAGTC
>TBL_comb47_HYPODRAFT_10008032_pt1 | contig 10916 bp, 4 predicted proteins | sample TroBogypolimnion_40_FD_10682 | JGI IMG/M metagenome (IMG submission 10682) | reverse complement strand
TTTCTTTTTGGTAGACGAAGCACCACCACCCTTCAATGGTGTAAGAACATATTCAGCGGCACGTTTGCTCACATAGATTTGGTATTGGGTTTCAAATACATTCAATTCACGTAACCACATTTGTTCAATCGTAGTTTGTTTTAATTCATTTAATTCTGCCGTGGTCTCGGCACATTCTTTACGTAATTTTTCCACATTTTCCGAAGATACCGAAACCATGGGCATTTTAATCAAATAGTCAAATGAAGCATCCACATGTGCCAAGCCGACCCCTACTAACATGGCTTCAATTTCAGCAGAAGATTTACGACGCAAATCTACGGTTCCGTTCAGCACATATTCAATGTATTTTGCCTTGTTAGACAATTTCATCAGGATGTTTTCCAATACAGAAATTTGGTAAATTTTGCGTTTAAAATAAGTAGCCAGTCGCACGGTAGCAAATGTATCCATAATTTCATGTATGTGATTGTATTTTTTCAATTTACACTGGTCGTCAAACAGATGCATGTTGGTGGTAGACACGGTAGTCGCCAATTTCAATAATTTCTCCAAACCATTGACACCGGGTTGACCCCCACTCATGGCTTCCAATTCAGCAATACGACCTTTGGTAAAGGTCACCACAATGTCTACAATTTTTTCCGTGGAATTGGACACGAAATCTTTGATAGTTGGTGCCACACGTTTTCCCTGTTTGTCTACACCACCATCGGCCAAATTTTCCAATACAGTAATATAGGGCATAGTCCACGTTCCTACGGGCAATTCTGTGATACGAATTTGGTCAGAATCTAACCGTTCATACACTCCCTTGATTAAGAATTTGTGCGTTTCACCTTCTACAGGATGTACTGTCCCACGGAAGTTCTCATAATAAGGTACAAAATTTGTACATTGGTCCGTTTTTCCCATCAATTTATTACGCAAATATTCTACCAATTTCAAAGGATGAAACGAAGGAATGGAGGACGAGAATCCGGTACCGATGCCGGAAATACCGTTGACCAATACCAAAGGTAAAATGGGCACATAATATTCAGGTTCAATGGAAGTACCGTCTTCGTTCAAATAACAAAGTATAGGGTCATCCTTTTCCGGAAACAAACATCGTGTCAATGGATTCAATTGGGTAAAGATATATCTTTCGGATGCACTATCATCTCCCCCCATTTGTCTGGTTCCAAATTGTCCATTGGGTTCTAACAAGTTGATATTATTGGATCCTACAAAATTTTGTGCCATGCCTACCACGGCACCATTAAGGCTTGCCTCACCATGATGATACTCACTGTGCTCCGAAATATAACCAGTAAATTGTGCTACTTTGACTTCCGTAGTCAATCTACGTTTAAATGCACAGTACAAGATTTTACGCAACGAAGTTTTCAATCCGTCTACTAAATTCGGAATACTACGTTCACAATCATATACACTGAAATGAATGAGTTCTTTGTCCACAAAATCATCATAGGATACGTTGGTTTCACTTGTAATCATATGAATATTTTTATCGTATTGTTCCAACCACGTTTTACGTTCGTCGGGACGTTTTTTATTGAATATTTTATCTACAACATCGTCACTGGTCATAGAATGATAGGTAAAATCTATAATGCGTTTGTTGGCGAAATATTCTTTGAATTCTACCGCAGTAGATGTACCCAATCCTTTGAAATATTTGATCGTCCATCCGTGAGGTTGTCCATCGGGAAATCCACGTTTCCAAGTTTCATATTCACCTTCGTGATAAAATATTTGACATTGTGCACCTTTTTTTGCACGTAAAATCGGAGTATTCATAAATGAAATAAACCCATTCAACCGAAACAAAGAAGCCCATTCACTATGAAACAAATTCACACACAAACCTTTGATATGGGATCCGTCCAAATCTTGATCTACCAATAACATGACTTTTCCATATCTCAAATTTCGGTGTACATCTTCTAGATTGGTATATTCACGACCTGTTTCCAATCCCAAAATTTTTTTCAAATCCGTGATTTCCTTGTTTTCGGAAATCTTTTTAATAGTTTCTCCACGTACATTGAGCAATTTACCTTTGAGAGGATAAATACCATAATGATTGCGATCCGTACTAGACAAACCACTCACAACACCCGACATGGCCGACAATCCCTCACATAGAATCAGTACACAGTCTTTGGATTGCGCTGTTCCGGCATGATTGGCGTCTATGAAATTCGCAATACCACGAATGGTTCGTGTCTTGGTACCATCTGTTTTTTTCGCGGCAATACTTCGTTCTTTGAGTTCAGTCAAAGAACATGCCGCATCCATCACACCCATTTTGGCCACCTTTTCAATAAAGGAATCACTGACAGTGCATGAAGAACCAAACCGATTGGAGGGAGTATTCATGAAATCTTTGGTTTGACTATCAAAGGCGGGATTTTCAATATCACACCGCATAAACAACATGAGTTGTTCTTTGATCGTATTGGGATTCACAGTAATCTTTTTCTTTTTCTCAATATAAGCCGACAATTTACGTGTAATTTGTCCTAAAATATAATCCACATGTTTCCCACCTTTGTGGGTACAAATACCATTGACAAAGGAAATCTGTTCAAATTGATGTGTAGGTGATAAAACCACGGCATATTCCCAACGGTCTGAATCGGCTTCATATACACGTTTTACACCACCCGCTGGCGCACCACTTTCATCCGGTGAAGACGCGCCACTAGCACGCGCAGAGGCAGTACGTGAACCTAAATACAAGTCCATATACTGTTGGAAATTGCGTACAGGAATGGTTTCACCATTAAAACTCACCTTTATTTTTTTATGATTGTGATCAGTTACGCCTGCAATATCACATACACGTTTACGAAACAATGAAATCATATCAGGTGTGAGACCACCAGGAATCCCAAAACGTGTATAATCGGGTCTGAAAGATACACGTGTATATGGTTTGGCAGATTTTACTGATTTGATGATCGGTTCACTCATTTGTTCCAAATTGTTGTGAAATTCTTGGGTATATTTCAATCCGCGAATATGGTCAACGGTTTCTACTTTTCCATACGTAGACCAAATCAACACCAATTTAAATCCAAAACCATTTTTACCTCCTACAATACGTTTTTCTTCTTGGTTATAATTGGTAGAAGTACGTAAATGTCCGAATATCATTTCAGGAATCCAAATTTGATATTCTGGATGTTTGGCCACATCAATACCATTACCATCATTTTCCATCGTAATTGTGCCATCATCTGAAATTGAAATATCAATATAGGATACACAACGATGATCAGGAACAGTATTAGATACTGATTTCTGAATCATACGAATGACATGATCACGACAATTAACAATTCCTTCATCAAACAATTTGTACAATCCTGGCAAATATTCAATTTGTTTTAATACAATTTTTTTTGAACAGTTTTCGTCATCATTATGTAACCATAAATTTGCATCCACCAATTCTACCGATCCAATATAGGTATCAGGATTTTCCAAAATATGTTGTTTGTCAGTTTTTTGTTGATATTGTTGAGCAAGAGCCGAGGAAGCAATTTCTGCGGTAGAAGTTTTGGATGACGATTTGGTAGACATATTTGAAAAACGGATAATAGATAATACTGTATTATATGTTATCTTTGTTACACGCGGTGTTTTTAATCAATTTTTATTTATGAACATCTTGTAAAATACTTGACAATATTTGTGTCTTTCACTTTATCTTCAAAAATAGGTAACCCCAAATCTTTTCGTAATGAAAAGCATAACTGAAATACATAAATAGTAATGGTCTGAAAAACATATTTATTTTGTTCATTATGTTCTATTTTTTTTAGTGTATCTAATAATCGTAATTTAGTAGTTGAAGTGCCATAATTATTATCTATTTCACCAAATGTTGTCATAGAATTTATATCACAAATATGTTGATTGGTATAAAAATAATCATAAAAATCTTCAATCACACGTTTCATTTGTGCTTCACTGGCGGGATTATTGCAATTCAATACATTCGCTATAAAATGACTGTAATCACATGTATGTGAACTTGTGCTATTCTCATCACATAGTAAAATCAAGGTTTTCATCCACATTTCAATTGCAAAAACTAACTGATAATGTTCTTTTTCCATTGCTTAAATTATATAAATATATGATTTTATATAACTATTTTTTATTCTACATAGAAGAACCTTATGAGGGCACCGCACGTAGTGTGGTGTCCTCGTTACTTGAGGGAGGTTTTAATGGAACTGTAGGTTCTAATAGATAAATATACTGTTGATATATAGGGATTTTTGTTACATCATAAAAATATAAGAATATATGTTTAATTTATCTACGAATCAATCCAAACCAATTTATAATCCATATATTACTGGTGGAAATGATCCAACCACAACAAATGCTCAAAAATATGCTCAAATAGTTCAAAATAGTCAAGGTAATGTTTTTTATCGTGGTGTTCCGAATCTTGCCACCACATCCTATACTGCTATCAATCCCATTTTTTCAGGGGATGTATTGATACAAGGTAACATTGATTTATATCCAAGTTTGGGAACAGGAGCGAGCACTACCGGATGGTTGAATGTGAATCAAAATGTGAATGTTAGTGAAACTATTTATACAAACAATATTTGCGTATCAGGTATTTTACAATTACAACCTGATGCATATTTTAGTACGTTGAATATTGGTTCATTAAATATTGTTTCCTATACTGCCAATGTTGGTTATACAAATATACTAAATGTGAGTAGAAAAACAGCATATCCTGTGTTAATTATGCTGGGAAATAGTTCTATAATACCAATTTATTATTCTACTGACATTGGTACAACATGGACAAAATGTTTTTTTTTGCCGAATGGATCCAATAATACATATATTACTTTAGCACGCAGTGTTTCATTCAATGGACTGTATTGGATTTCGGTAGGAAGTAAACTTAATGGTCCAAATACGAATTATGCGTCTATTATGTATTCTTCTGATGCAATTACTTGGATTCCAGTAGATGATGGAAATTTATTTAGTGATACTGGTGGATATGGAATTGCCTGGAACGGGACAAAATGGATTGCATGTGGTGATGGAATCAAAACAAACAATGGAACATGTTTAATTTCGTCTATAGACGGTAAAAATTGGTCTGATATTACTTCTTCCTCCTTTTTATTTGGTGCTGGATTCGCAAAATCCATTGTTTTCAATAATAAATTATGGGTTGTTGGTGGTGGAAGTATGAATACGGTTACATTAATCAATTCCATAGACGGAATCACATGGAATAAAGTGGATTCTAATGATGAACAATTGTTGAGTGGTGGTTGTACATGTGTGGCATGGAATGGTTCTTTATGGTTGGCTAGTGGTGGTGGTACAAACATTTCTACCAATAATTTTGCCTATTCGTATGACGGTTTCATTTGGATTTCATATTCGTCCTCTTTGTTTGTTAATCCGATAGTAGGAATTCATTGGAGTGATCTTTTAAATCAATGGATGGCAATCGGTTGCTACTCACAAAATGGTAGTATTTTAGCTTTTTCAAATGATGGTTTTACTTGGACTGATGTGAGTGGTATTCGTTCTTTTGTAACCTATCTAGTGGACGTTTTGTGGGAAAGTAGTTCTAAATTATGGATTGCGACTGGTGTTCTTAGATCCATGATTTCTACAAATACTTCGGTAACAAACGTATTAGTAACTTCACCAGACGGACAAAAATGGACTCTTTTGTCCAACACAAACAACAATAGTATCAGTACAATGGTTAGTCAAATAACATGTAATTCCATTGCATCAAGTTATTCAGTTACTGGTATTTTAAATGTGGCAGGAAAAGCATATTTTGCGGATACGATAGAAATAGTAAAAACATTGACCATTCAGGGAAATATAAATTCCGTTTCACAAAATACAGGAACACTTGTGGTTCAGGGTGGAGTCGGTATACAACAAACCATGTATGTCGGAGGAGATACCTATGTCACTGGTAAAGTATGGTATAAAAATAATCCAACGGATATTTCTTGGGTACAACTTGTGAATCAAAACCAAACAGGTATATTCAATACACCGATTACCATCTCCGCCACCAACCACAATTTTTCCGTTGACAACAATGCTTTGTCTGTTTATGGTGGTCTTGGTGTACAAAACACGGTATTTGTTGCGAGTATAAACGATAGTATTGATATTAATTCTGGTGCAATTGTGGTAAAAGGAGGTGCTGGAATTGGTGGAAATATGAATATTGGAAATAATTTGGGAGTAAATGGACTCATAACTTCGGCAAACATGACAACGGGTACTGTGAATGTAACAGGAGAAATGGACATTTCGGGAAATATAAATATACAAAATATTGGAAACAATGCACTCACCATTGCCGGAGGTGCTAATATTACAAGAAATATACTTGTCGGTGGAAATATACAAATCAATGGTACACAAACGAGTACCGGATATACATCGGGTGCATTAACTGTGGCCGGAGGAATCGGTATTGGAGGACGTTCCAATTTGAATGGAGATGTCTTTATTTCCAGTATTACTTCGGCAACCAATACCAATACAGGTTCTTTGGTGGTGGCAGGAGGTATAGGTATTGGACATGATATGTATGTGGGTGGACTCGCCTATTTTCAAAATACCATAGATAGTACCTCCACAGGAAATGGTTCATTAATTATAACAGGCGGAGTGGGTATTCAAAAATCTCTGAATGTGGGTGGTGGTTTGAATACTGGTGGTGATTTTAATACTGGTGGTGATTTGAATGTAGGTGGTGCTTTGAATGCGGGTGGTGGGTTTTCAGTAGGGCCATCCACCGGTCCTAGTGTGTTTTCAATTAATAATGGGATCGTATCCATTACATCCACCAATGTAAATGCATTACAAATTGCTGGGGGTATAGGAATTGGTGGTGCAGTGAATGTTACGGGTGATATTCATCTCACGGGAGGTAATATATTTGGTACAGTCAATGGTGATACAATACAATTGTCTAATTTTGATGTTTCTGTGAATACCAATGCAATCACATATCAATCACAACTCGTGGTTAATAATACATCATCCAGTGCCTTTACAATTGCTGGTGGAATGGGTGTGAATGGTAATGCTGCAATTGGAAACAGTGTAATGACCGATATTAATTCACCACTATACAACCAATTAAGACTTTATTATCCTTTTTCAACGGCAGCTGTGGTAGATTGTTCATCCGGATTACCCAATGCAAATATCTCTTATATCAACAATGGGGGATGTGTTTTACAAAGAAATGTAATACCTCCACCACCCGTCGGTTCTGCAAATAATTCCAATGGTGATGGTAATGGATATGCATTGTATATTCCTACTACTACTTCTTCATTTATAACCAACATCTATGTACCTACATTACAAGGATTTACCATCACCTTTTGGTCAAAATATGTATATGATTGTTCCATGGCAACACCCCTGATTACTCTCTATGACAATGATAACAATCATATCAAATTGAAAACATGTAATTCATCTTCCGGACGGGGACGACAAATGATTGATTTGAAAATGGGAAATTCCAATAATTGGAGTATTTGTGATACAAGTTCCCATACATTTCCTACTGGATTATGGGTTTTTAATATGGTATCAGTATCATTGACGTCCTCTACAAGTACCGTATTTTGGCAATCTTATGGAATGAATGGTTCTAATTATCAAATAGCTACTACTTTACCGGTAATTTTCAATCCGACTTTGACACAAATGACTATTGGTAGTTATACAATAAGTGATATTAGTTATATAATATACGATACTGATATAAGTAGTTATGTATTAATTCCAACTTCAAATAGTGAATATGTCTTGAAAGATGTGAGTCAAACTATATTGACTGGAATCAATGGAGAACCCTTACCGAGTTTGGATAGTTTGCCAACAATCATTTTCAGTACGATAGATGTGAGTTATTATGTTATGAAAAATAATCAGAATGTGTATGTGGGTGATGAACAACAAATGTTAGAAACGGTCATTTCCTATACATCAATTGATATAAGTATGAATGTGTTTATTTTTGATAGTAGTATGGCATTCTGGACGGATGTGAGCGCCATTGATCATTATGTGGATACTAGTATGGAATACTGGATAGACGTGAGTGCCATTGATCATTATGTGGATACTAGTATGGCATACTGGATAGATGTGAGTTCCATTAGATATGTGGATACTAGTATGGCGTACTGGAAAGATGTGAGTGCCATTGATCATTATGTGTATACACATACACCTTACTGGATAGATGTGAGTGCTATTCATCATTATATGGATATAAGTTTGGCGTACTGGATAGATGTGAGTGCTATTCATCATTATGTGGATACTAGTATGACATACTGGATAGATGTGAGTGCCATTGATCATTATGTAGATACTAGTATGGTGTACTGGAAAGATGTGAGTATGGCGATTTTTTCCATGTTTGATTCCGGCAGTATTCCTAATCCGTATTATTCCATCATTGATTCATCCGGATTAATTATGGATTATAATTTTGATTATGGAATCAATTATAGTACATATTTGAGTAATTCTTCACAAAATTATTATCCGTGTATTGATTCGTCTGGGTTAATCATGTATTATAATTATGATTTTATGATAAATAATCAAAATATATTTATAACATCCTATATTGACGTGAGTACCATTGATCATTATGTGTATGCACATACACCATACTGGATAGACGTGAGTGCCATTGATCATTATGTGTATGCACATACACCATACTGGATAGACGTGAGTGCCATTGATCATTATGTGGATACTAGTATGGCATACTGGATAGATGTGAGTTCCATTAGATATGTGGATACTAGTATGGCGTACTGGAAAGATGTGAGTGCCATTGATCATTATGTATATACACATACGCCGTACTGGATAGATGTCAGTGCCATTGATCATTATGTATATACACATACGCCGTACTGGATAGATGTCAGTGCTATTGATCATTATGTATATACAAATACGCCGTACTGGATAGATGTCAGTGCTATTCATCATTATGTGGATATAAGTTTGGTATACTGGATAGATGTGAGTGCATATCTGGTTACAACTACACATTATTCTAAAAATCTCAATTATTACCAATTACAGGATGTGAGTGCAGCTATAACAAAAACAACACTATATGATCCTAGTACTAATTATTATGCTGCTACGAATCCATATTATTTAAGTGATTTACGTATCTATAGCATAGATATTTCCAATACGGTATCCGATTGGTTTTGTAACATACAAAATAACCAATTGATGGGTAGTGCATTTGATAATAATGTGGGTGGGTTAGTAAATTCTTATGGTGTGAATGCCATAGGTTCGGTAAATTCAGCAGTTATGAATACTGGAATTATGACGGCATCCACCGTTACAGCTTCCAATGTAAATATAAGCGGTAAATTGACAGTGAATGGAACAAATATCAATAGTACCAATCCTACTGGTAGTATGATTGCTTATGCTGGAACTATAGATCCAGTCGGTTGGGTAATATGTGATGGAATTATGAGAACCAACAATCAAGATAGTAAATACAACGGTATTGCTTCTATGGGAATTGGGTTTGGTGGTTCAGGCATATCCAATTATACACCTCCAAATATGATTATACAAGAATTAAATATTTCTAGTAGACCTATTTCTTGGATATTGAAACTCTAATATCGTATTGGAACCCAAGGTTCCAATAAAACCTCCTAGGTAACGAGGACACCTCGCAAGCTCGGCGCCCTCCTAAGATTTGTTTGAAGGATTCTTGGTGAATTAGTTGTATAGGATCCTATACAATTAATTATAACTTCCTCATAAAAAGGGAGGTTTTAAAGGATCTTATACAACTAATTTTGTTTTTACCTAGAATGTTTTTGTAGTTACGACAGAAAATAAAGTGATTGAATTAAGCATTGAAAAACACAGGGTATATGTAATCACATAGTTCAATCTTGTTATGTCCTTCTTGAGATATTTAATTTCCGCACATTCACATGGAAAAGGAACGGAAGTATTATGTTCCATTTTTGTGATCAAAGTTCTATGACCCTTGTATGTCCACAAAAGTATATTATATGTCTTGGGAAATTTTATGATGCGATGTAACATGAATTATATATAGATTGTGTCTTTTTTTTATATTTGTTATATTATATAGGATGCCTTATGCAATACGTAAAATGCCTCGTAGGTCTTGTTACCGACTATATAATACCAAGAGTAAACGAATCTTTTCCAAATGTACTACCAGGAAGCGTGCGAATCGTCAGTTACGTCTGTTAAATGCACTCAAATATAACCGAAAATTCGTCCCCCAACTCATTCGGTAGCTAAGCTACCTGTTGAGTTAGTTGTATTAGGTGACCTTCGGTCACTCCCAAGATGACTCACCGCCTCTGTGATGCGGCGAGGCATCTTTGTTGTGGTCAGGGGGCTTTTGCTGCTTCGCAAAAGCCTAGCCTCCGCACAGTGACCGAAGGTCACCTAATACAACTAACTTCAAAGGGTGCTTCGCACTTAGAACCAGCTTTGCTGGTTCCCAGTTGCTATGCCGACCCGGAGAAGTTTGGCCCAAAACGCCTTAGGGCGTTTTAGGGCCTACTGTGCGAAGGCCACATGGAACGGAGGCCATCTGACCTAATGTTTCTAGGTAAAAAAATATAGAAAATATACTATAGTATATATATATTTACTATGGGGTGTGATTATTACATTGATATATACGTAAAAATTGAACATACACAAGGTACTTGTTACATAAAATTACCTTGTGTTCGTGGGTATTATTGTGATTGTGCTTGGGGTATTTATGAAGAAAATGAAGATGAACAGCCGTATTGGCACAC
>TBL_comb47_HYPODRAFT_10008031_pt1 | contig 10919 bp, 6 predicted proteins | sample TroBogypolimnion_40_FD_10682 | JGI IMG/M metagenome (IMG submission 10682) | reverse complement strand
TCCCGCAGGTGACAATCGCGCGCACCGGCTTGTTCAGTTTTTCCGTTTCAGCTTTTACGGCAATCTGCATTGCATCAAGACAGGCGTCGAATCCGTCGCCGATATTTTTAAAAGCCTCAAACAGGATTCTGGAAAGCGGATTTTTGCCCGGCACGCATGCCTCCATCGCAAATCCCAGCTCGCCTTCGGCAAGTATCTGCTTCACCCGCTGAACCAGTTCCCTTGGATAAACGCGGTTGCGGTGAACGTGAGTAAAGACCAGCACCGCAAGATACAGCGTAATCCCGCAATTTACGAACATTGCCATCCAGACCAGAAAGCCTAAAAAGCCGCCAGCAACCAGAAATGAATGCCGCTTCGTCAGCGCATTATCGATTTTATCTTTGTTCATGCCGACAACCATGCTGACAGTTCCTTCAGTTCCAGCTCCTGATTGTTTGACCGCCGGAACCGGCGCGGTAACGTTTGCCGTTCCGGTCACATTCGCAGGAACAGACACATCCGCCGTTTGAGCATTTATGCTCAATCCGGCAAACAACAACGAGGCTAACAACAATAATCGCATTGCCAGTAACTCCTGTATTTATTTTTCTGATACTTTTTTAATTAAATCACTTTCAGGATAATCTTTTTTCAAGATATCGTAATATAACTTGTATGACTGATCATTTCTCTTTTTCAGCAGTTCCGCCAATTTGTAAACCGGTTCCGCTCTAGCCGGAATGGATTTATCGCCGTGGATCACGGCTTGCAGATAATTCAGTTCAGCCGCATCCGTCCTGCCCTGTTTCAGCGCGATGTCACCGAGCCGGCTGTAGGCGAATACAATGTATTCGCTTTTCTCCGCGTCGATCATTTCCTCCAGTACGGCAGTCGCTTTTTCATCCAGATTCTTCTGCAAATATATCCCGGCCAGCAGCCGGAACGCATCCATGTACTGCCACTGGGTGAAATCCGGGTCGGCGATATGGTCTTTGACGATCTTCTCCAGTTCAACAGCCGCCGCGTCTCCGCGCTCCCGCCTCAGCAGCGCTTTGGCCAGGCCGGATACACAAAACGCCTTCCAGCCCAGATATTCATATTTTACCGCGGCATCGCGGAACATTCTTTCCGCTTCCGCATATTTACCAGTATTCAAATTGACTTCAGCAAGTTTAATTTCGTCAGGCTTGGCCAGGCGGATATATGAATAAAATGATTTCGGCACAATGATCTGCTGCTTCCCGTCAAAACAATAAATATTCCCGTCCTTGTCCGCGGTAATTTCTGTGGCATTCAACGGCGAACTGTCTTTCAGCATTATAAGACCGCCGGCCGCCATGGCAAAGCATGAAGCCGTCAGCGATAATATGAAAACCAGTATTTTTACAGACTTTGCAATTACCTCATACTTCATGATAAACTCTGCTCCTTGAAAAACCGCACCGTAACGGTCCGCGTCCGGGGGCCGTCAAATTCACACAAATAAAGCCCCTGCCAGATGCCCATGCACAGCCGGCCCTGGCTGACCGGCAGTGTCTGGAAAAAACCCATCATGGAAGCCTTCAGATGCGCCGCGCTGTTGCCTTCGCCGTGCCGGAATGCCGGATCAACCCATGGCACCAGACGTTCCAGCGCGCCGAGAATATCCCGCTGCACATCGGGGTCGGCATTTTCATTGACCGTGAGCCCCGCAGTGGTGTGAGTGCAAAACACATGGCAGACGCCGGAATCCATGGACGCGGGAATCAGCCGGTTGACTTCGGCAGTAATATCCAGCATCTCCGCCCGTCTGTTTGTCACCACTTTCAGTTCTTTCATATATACCTTTTAAAATAATCAATATGGAAATATAATTTATCCTGCGGTAAACTCAACTGCATGAACAGGATTTTATTTAAAACCTTTTATCGGGGGACAGATATCACGGACGCAACGGACATGACGGACGCAACGGACTAACTGCTGACTCCGAGCCGATAGAGTACCTTTGAGCAGGCATATCATCTGTTTTTTCTGTTTTATCCCCATTCTTCTCATTACTCCCATTCTTCCCATCGCCTTTTCCTACCCTGCCCGACTCCGAGGAATTAGAGAGCCTTTGAGCAGAGGCTGTTTCGCCCATGCGGCCAGCATTACAGGACGGGCAGCCGCCCGACTCCGAGGAATTAGAGAGCCTTTGAGCAGAGGCTGCTTCGCCCATGCGGCCAGCATTACAGGACGGGCAGCCGCCCGACTCCTGAATTCTGACTTCCCGGCTGGCGGAATCCGCCAGCCAGTATTTTATCGCCCTAAGATTCGGCGGCAGCTGGCGTTCGGTGCATTTGCGAAAATCGCCGTCGCGATAAGTCTGAGTGACCACGGTGCATTGGCCCAGTGCGAGCGCCAGCAGTTGACGGCGCAGCCTGATGTAACATTCCTTTCTGCCGCGTTCCAGCGCGGCGGCGAAATCCGGAAACTGCTTCTTATAATTATAGAATGACGCCTGGGATATTCCCAGCCGCCCTGCGATTTGCAAATCCGTTTCTCCGACCGCGGCGTGGTGTTCGGCATCTTCAGGAAAACTTTCATCATACTTGAAATTTGCCGGGATGTTTAAAACTACCGGATCCGCATTCTGGACAACATCGTCTTCCCAGCCGTCGCCGACGGAATGCCTGTTCCGTTCCAGCCAGCGGATAATGGCGTTCAAATCCGGCGCGCGCTGGCGTATGGTTTTAATTTCGTGTCCGTTGTCGGAACGTTTGACGGTTTGAACAAAGCAGTTGCCCATTGCCAGATCCATCATGCCGTCATCAACCTTGTCTCTCACCGCCCGCCGTCCCAGTTCTACGGCCTCGGCAAACGCCGGAAACTGTTTCAGATAAACGTAAAACGTGTCCTCGGCGATGCCCAGTTCCCGCGCGATCCGGGTGTTATTAAACCCCTGCGCCGCGTATTCCCCTGCCCGTTCCGGAAAACTTTCGTCAAACTTCAGCTTACTCATGATCTTTTCTCCTGTTTTGTCGTAAATTTTTATGCCTTAAGAATTTTAACAGTTCAATACTTTCTCATTTTTATATTTTTGATTTTCAACTTTCAATTCGGTTATCTATATATAGTTGATTTGTCAACATAATATTCTTAAGTGATTTGTAATAATATTATTATGACTAAATACAAACTTATCTGTTTCAACTTATTCCACTAAAAGTGAATCCGCTATGAGTTCGTTAAAAAATGGGTGATTACTTTTTTTGTTGTTTCATTTCAGTTCAGATTGAAAATCGACAGGGGCAATTTAGGTTAATACTTGAAGCAATCGTAAAACATTAATAGAGCAAGTTCAAAAAGAATAATGATAACGTCAGAGCAAAGAGATAAGTTCGAAGCAGCCAATCTAGCCATGATTGATATTATCGATAGCTTACCCCCTTTTAAAATAGGTAACTTCGAGATCAAAACGTTAAGTTTCAAGACCAATATCTTTGATCACAAATACGTCATTGACGAACATCAACGCCCAAATTATGAGTTTTCAGTCATGTTTGCCGGGGAAATGTCTACTTTGATCGACGGCCGCAGGATATCACTGCATGTGGAGCATAAGAAAGGTTTTTTTTACCCTCCGCTTCTCTTGCATCAACATGAAATCTCCGGTGGCAGTATTGTTTTCTCAGTGTTTTTTAACTGTGAACCGATAAACAAATCAGGAATAAAGCAGTTGATGCATTTTGACAGCCTGATAAAAAAAAGCTCATATCAAGTAAAATTGCCAGGTGACTTTTTTCGTGATTTTGAATTTATTTCCAGCTATGTTGGCGATACTTCGGAATTGAGTGCAAATATTGTAAAAATGCGCTTCCAGGAACTGCTTTTGAAGATGATCAAGCTAAATTTTGATCCAGCCTTATTCAAAAACTTCCATGCCGAACTCTGGGCGCTGGACAAAACATCAAATCTCGTCGGAGAAATAAAACTGAGGATCGAAAATTATATCAACCGTCCAGTGTATCTGTCTGACTTTGAGGATATGTTTCACCTTAGCGGTCGTCAACTTAACCGTATTTTCAAAGCCTCAGAAAGTAAAACCATTAACCAATACATGCTCGAGTCGCGCCTGGAACGCGCATTGAATCTCCTGCTTAACAGCACAACTGAAATAACCGATTTAAGTAAATCTACGGGATTTAGTTCACTTCAGCAATTTTCGGTAGCATTTAAACGCAAATTTGGCATGTACCCGCGAGAATACCGTGCCACACATATGAAATAATTTTCCGACATAACTTAACAAAAAGGACAAATACAATAATTATAAATGTCTTTATAGTTAATAAGTGTCTTCTGTGTTAACAAACAGGCTATTGCTTTATGACGGATTTAATTGTAAACTTATAAACAACGAGCAATCCAAATCAATCATAAATGCAATAAAGGAGCAACTACAATGAAGATCAAGTTTAACTTATTTACACTTATAGAATTACTGGTTGTCATATCTATCATCACAATTCTGGCATCAATGCTGCTTCCGGCATTGAATAAAGCCAGGGAAAAGGCTAAAGAGACTAAGTGTTCAAACAACTTAAAACAGGTAGCCTTATATATAATAATGTATGTTGACACCTATAAACTCGTTCCGGCGAATAAGGGGAATTTTGCAAACGGCAGCAGCAACACCGCCGGGAAGTGGCAGGATGCGTTAATGAGGATTTATAATCCGACGATAAATCCTGTATTGTATACCACTGGTGGAGGGACAAAACGCCCGATTGGCCCTTTTGCCTGCCCCAGTTCGAAAGAGTTTGACGAAACCAAGGAGTCAATTCATTACGGGATCAATACCAATGTTGCGACTGAAAACAACGGCAACGGCAATAGCACCAGCGGACTGATCATTCGCAATTTTAATAAAATGAGAATGCCTACCGCAACAGCGCTGATTTTTGATATAAGTAAAGTAGGCAGCTGGCCGGACGGCATGGCCAATCAGCGTGAAACTTCGGCCGGAATGGTCGATGGTACCGGCGCATTCTGGCGCCACTTAGGTCTTTCCGGTGCCAATATCGGCTTTGTTGACGGGCATGTTGCGGCTAAACGCCGGGATGATATCCCGATAAACGGCAGCATAGCCACGGTTGGAAATGCCGCAATTTTCTGGAAAAACATGTAGAGTTGCTTTGATGAATAGATAAGCCAAAATAAAAATTCACCACTGCTGGATATCAAGGATAGTTATGAAAAAAATGTTGTTGATGACGTCAATGTCACTATTAATCTTAGCGGCGTATTCCGGGGATTTGAAGGTCGGGTTTAGCGATAATGGCAAATTGCGTATAACCGAAAATAACGCACCGGTACTGGTCGATGACACTTTGACAATCATGGATGAAAACTGGAAAAAAGTCTCTGATCCAATGTCCGGCACTCCTGATTTGCTACAAAATGCTAAAGAAATCATCCATACATGGGTGAAGCCTGAAGTTAAAGCGGTCAGAACAGTTAAATTCCTGGATGATGGCAAGTTTCTAGTATCATGGGAGTTCGAGGTAGCGGCAGGATTGTCCGCAAAATATGTTGAATTTTGCATGGTCGGCATTGCCGGCAACTGGGGAGCAGTAACTCCAACCGGCAAAAAGGACATTAAAGCATCCAAAACAGGATTTAATATTCCATTAAAAGAACACGAAATCCTGCTTGATTTCAAGGGTTCCGATGGTGAATGGACGCTGCAGGATCTTCGAGACACCGCCTGGTTGAAAAATTTCAGGATTCGCCAGCTCCGCAATTATAATGGCAACGGAATGAAGCTCAAATATCAAATCAGCTTTGGCGGAGACAAAAATGATATTACAGCTCCAGTCGTCAATCATGGCATTGAGCCGACTGAAGTCAAGTTTAAGGATCAACCCGGAGTCATTGATAATAATAAAAATGGCTGCATCATAAACTTCAATAATAATTCATTCTCAAAGCAACTGATTGCGGTAGCAGACGTAGAGCGCAAAGTAACCGCGCAGCAGAAACTTATCTTTCGCATCAAGGGCACGCCGGGCAATAATCATGTCCGCATGAATGTGACAATTGTTTACGCTGAAAACAATAAACTCGCAACCAGCGCTTCACCTTTATTCACTCTTGGAAACGGCGAATTTAAAACCGTAATATTCGGGCTGGACAGCGATTTAAAACTATCTGACGCCACTTATGATTTAAAGCAGATAAAATTTGTTCTGAATGTCATTCCAAATCAATCCGGAGCATCCACTGCGGTTGAAATCGAGGGAATTCGCATTGTTAATGCAGATGAGGTAACAAATGCCAATGCTGATTTTATTGTAATTCCCAGGCATGCATCTCCCCCAAAAACTTCCGGTCTGGTCAAAGTGTGGTTCGATTTTGACAATGATGACTTCGCGACCAAAGTTATCAGCCGCCGCGCAACAGTGCTCGATAATGCCGGCAATAACAGCTTTCGTGCCACCCTGCTGGAAAATACGGAAGATATTATCAGCATTGCCGACTCTGCCGAAAAAGCCGATGTGATTGTCTACTCTTGTGTGACTCAGGGAGAAACTCAAAATATCTTGAATGCGCTAAAATCCAATAAGCGCGTTATTGTTTACGGTATAGTTCATGACACGCAGTTAAGCGCATTACTGCCAATGGCATTGACTGATAAAAATATCAGCGGCTTCCCGGTTCGTTTACCAGTAAAGTTGATCGATAAAGGATTTTCACCGCTTAACGGTCAAATGTTGAATAATGGCGATTTCGGTCAGTATCATAATGCAAAACTTAAGCATGGGAACGTAATCCTTGCCTTTGAAGACGGAACTCCATTTCTGGTCGAAGAAGGTAAAATATTGCAATTTATCAACGGAATTGGTCCGGCAATATTACCAAGCTCGATTTACTATGATAAATTTCTACTCCGCCTGATCGCAATGGATAATCCTGCCGCACTAAAAGAACTTGATGAACGCGAACAATCCATGTTACTAAAGAATCTGGATAAAGAACGCACACTGGTTGCCGAAGTGCTGAAAAATTCAAATATCGCTCCAGACAAACGTACAGGATTTAAAGTCGGGATGTCTGAGCAGAACTTCGGGCGTTTCGGTTGGCTGATTGGCGAAGGGCTTACATGTGATAACATCGGACGCGATCTAACCGTAACCAATGGTAATCAGGCCTACCGGGTTGATATTGGCGACAAATTGATCGTTTCCGGTCTGGCCTGGAAACATAAGGTACTCAAAGGCGAAGTCAAGTTTAGTTCTTCGACACCTGAAGAAACAGATCCTACTGAAAGCTGGAGCGGCATTGGCGAAGTCGAATATTTTTGTGATGAGGTCTTTGATCCGGCATGGAAAGGTAAAAAAATCTATTTTGAAGTTAAAAAAGGTATTGACGATATTGATGTAACGTCTTTAAATAATATCGTCATCGGGAAAACCGATGAAAAAGTAAAGAATTATTGGGAAACGCCACGGCGTTACCTGATTGATGAATCAATCATCAAGTGGGGACAGCCCAATCGTCTTTCTGTAAAAGTCACAAATTTACGCGACGATGCCGGATTTAATTCGCGCCCGGCTATAACTATTGCCAATGAGGCCGAATCTCCGGTGCTGACGGTCGAAGCCGCTGACTGGATATCTAAAAAATATCAAATAAAATCCGGCAAACAAACCATCGGAATGCAGTTTACTTTGCTGGCACCATTTATTCGTTATACTTTTGCACAAAGTGAGGCACTTTTATCGCAGGATAATATTGCCGAATTTGCAGCGTATTCGACAGACCATGGTATAAAAATCGTAAATATCGCCAATAATCCGAAATTCTATGACTTAACGCGCGACGGAAAATGGAATGAACCATATTTATTTTTGTTCCGCAGTAAAAAATGTAACCCGTTATTGCTGGTGTTTGAAAAGCAGCCTGCTGCAATCAACGCAATAATGCGAAAGAATATTGTTGAGAATATTGCCATTTCTTCCGATAAAAATCTTGGGGCGATCACAATAGGCTGGCCGTGGGGTATAACGACTCAAGATGGTGCGAACCGGGTAAGTTCTTTAGACAAAGATGTACAACAGCAAATCGGAGTTGCTGTAAAAATAGCAACTAATTTACCGGTCTCTTGCGATGAGGTGTTTGCACTGCAAGGTGATGAAGTAACGATTGTCAACCGTTTCAAGTATGCGCCAATAATAAATGACTGGAATACCGCAATTGAACCATTTACCACATTGCCACCCATGATGGCGCTGGCTATGCAGCAAAAAAATCTGGTAAAATCCGACAGGGTGACTAATTTTAATATCAATACCAAATATGGACCAACCCTGGGAAAATTTGGCATCGATACCATAAGCTATACAATACCCAAACCGCCAATCGAAGATGATTATATCATCGTGGACATTAATGACAACAGTAAATTTCATGATGAAATAAATGATATTTTCAGCAAAGCGATACGGTATTCCCGAGGTGGAAAAGTCCCGTTTGATGCATTTACTCCCGGGCACCCGCTGGATGGCCTTGATGCAAAAAATATTGATTTATTTAGTTGGAATTTTGGCATGACAACCATGCTGCAAGGGTATTTTCTGATCAATCCTGAGAATAAATTAAAATTGGAAAATCGCTGCCGGATCCGTTATATCAGTCCAATTGAGTTGTATCAATATAAAGACTTTGTCCGTTTCAGGGAGGAGCCATTCACTAAGTTGAGATATCCGATCATGTTCAACAGCTTTTACACCAACAGCACAGTGTATCAGGACGGATTTGGTTCAAAGGTAATCTATGGCGACTCCAATGAAGCATGTACAGTTGCGGTCTGGGTGGCGCAGCAATTATCCGACGTTTTCGGCCAAGCTGGACTGGTGCGCAGCAACTGGAGTTTCTTCAAACAGATAATGCGGCAGAATCTGTATATCGACGACTACGCATTTCACTCCGGCAGCTGCCGTGAATTCGGAGTTGGAGCGTGGATAGATATGCTTAATTGCGAATATCCGGGAATGGTCTGCTTTGCAAGACTGGCCGCACTTGTCCAGGATAAGGACATGGAAGCACAAGCCACATACCGCGCCACCAAAAAAATGATTCCGACGTTAATGCGGTTGTCATTTAAGGAATATATTGCCCGGGCCGTGAACGAGCAGAACGTGCAGGAGCTGGGTATTGTTACCGGATTTGGCGAAGAGGGGTTTAAAAATATGCGCTTCCCATCCAATAACTTTAATTTTATCAATGCCATGGATCTCTTTGATTTTTCGCAAGGGTATCCAGGCTGCTTGAATCAGCTTTACTTAAAATACGCCGATGCAGAAGTTAAGAATTATCTTGATGAATATGCAATTCCCTCACTGGTGAAAAGCGGGAAAGGCAATATCATGACAAGTCCATATTTTCAACCGCTGGCCATGTTGTACCATAATACTAATATTCCTCTGGAGAATTGGGCTCTTGAAACATTGAAGATAAACGGGGATTTTCTCCGCAACGACTGGCCGGGAGTATGTACACCTTTCCAATTTGGCGCAGTGATTTGGAATAAGCACAATGCTCCGGCAATATCCGAAATACGCGATTCGCGATTGCTGAACGGTGTTTATGATCCAGGGTTGCAACAGATGACTTTGGAATTAGACGCCAACTCTCAGGCCATGCTGGTGCTGGGAAAGTTAAAAAGACCGCAAAGCGTAATCTGTAATGGCAGAAGTGTTGAAGTAAAGACATTGTATAATGGTTTTAAAGTACCGTTGAATGTCGGCAGAAATGAAATTTCAGTAAAATATTAGAGGTTGTCATGTTAGAGATTTATCAGCCGGAAGTTGAGTTTTTCCCGATTTATGTCCCGAAAGCAAACATGCAGCCATGCTTGCGGTATAATCATGACGTGGACATTGTAAAATTTAAAGATAAATACTTCGCCGGATGGAATGCGAATGAATTACCGAAAGAGGGGGTATCCGGGCAATATAACTTTTTAAGCATCAGCGACGATTTTCAAACATGGACTTCGCCAATAAAACTTTTCTCGTCAGAAGAAAATTGTCAAAATCCGGTAAAATGCGACAATCAGTGGCAACCCGCCTTCATCAATTTCAAGGACGAAAAACTTTTTTGTGCATGGTGCGATATGCTTACGCGCCGGGTGTTCGTATCGGAGTCAACAGACGGGGTGCATTGGAAAAATAAAGAGGTCAAAAATGCGCCTGATATTTTGGCGCACGATGAGACAGGATTTCCGACAAATCATGGATTCATAACTTCAAAGGGAGTGATGATCTTCCCATGCAGTTTACCTAACAGGAGCGGACAGTATCTCGTCGGGAATACCTGTTTTGCCGCATTGTTAATGAGTTTCGATGACGGTAATAGCTGGCAATGGAGCGAACCAATTGCGGCTCAGACCAGAACTGAAATTGGAACTTTACCGGACGGAATCGGACCAGAAAAAACTTCAATTTGGGAACCGGCGGTGTTTGAGCGCCAGGATGGCTCACTCGAATTATTGATCCGAAATTCTACAACACAGGATAACCCCGCGCTTGACCATTATGCCAGGCCGGAACAAATGCTTTTACATGCGGTCAGTTGCAACGAAGGAAAGACATGGAGCAAATGCCGGCCGGTGGAAATTGACACAATATATTCACGGAATTTCACTTTGAGCCAAATCAATGCCAGGGATTCAATTTTAATGGTCATGAATGATTGGCCGGCAGGATTGCCGCAGCGTATTCCTCACGACCGCCATAAACTTGCGTTATTTTTCGCACCTGGCGGCGAGGTTGATCTTATGCTGCCTGGACCATTGGTGCAACCGGAAAGCGGCATTGCATTCTATCCCAATGGTTTTGTTGAAAATAATTCACTATATTTGGCCTATACCTATCCAAGCACTATCATGGGGGCGAAAGTCACGCCATTGC
>TBL_comb47_HYPODRAFT_10008030_pt1 | contig 10919 bp, 12 predicted proteins | sample TroBogypolimnion_40_FD_10682 | JGI IMG/M metagenome (IMG submission 10682) | reverse complement strand
GCGTCAGCGTCAGCACGGCGAGGGCTAGCGGCCATTCGCGCCACCAGGGTTCACGGGTTGCGGTTTTATGCTTGGTCACAAAAATTCCTCGGGTTGGTGCTTCATCGCAAATCAAATTACTTTCTGATCCGGGCTAAGATGTTTTAAGTAGAAAACGGAGGGAATAAAAATTCCCTCCGTTGAACTGGCATTCCTCCAACCATCTGCCGGTCGAAGGACTATTTTGTTTCCGGGACGGGCAGCACCGGCGAGAGCGCCACGCCGAGATTGCTGAAGCTGGCTTGGAGTTGCTTGATGGAATCGCGCAACGGCACGGCATCCACCTTGGTCTTGGCGACGACGTCCTTGACGCTGGCGATCCCGCCGGTTGTCAAGTCGGTGCCGAGGTAAGTTTGGATGTCCTTCAAGTCGGAGGTGAACGGGCGCAGGGAACTCTTCACGGCGAGATAACTGGCGTCCATGTCCTTGAGCTTCGCGGTGACTTCGTTCATCCGTTCGGTGCTGCGCTGGCGAAGATCCGCACCTTGAATCTGGTTTAGCTGGTTGCTCCAATTTTCGGAGAAGGCGGTGGCCGCATCGCGCATCGCCGTGGCTTTGGCCCCGAGGGTTTCAATGGACTTGTCCAGATTCGCGATGGTGGTCACGAACGCGTCATACTGCTTGCGCAGGTCGCCCTGGGATTTGAAGGTCAGGTTGTTCAACGCGCCCAGCACGTCGGTCACCCGGGTGGAAGTCTGGGCGACGGCGGCGGCGGCGGCGGACGTGGCGTTGGCGGTGGCCGCGCCTTTGTCATAGCTCTTGGAAGCGCAGCCGGCCAGGACCGTCAGTGCGGCTGCCAGCGCCAAGTTGATGGTGATCAGTTTCATGGTGTGTGTGTTCATAATTCGGTTTCCTCTCGTTGTTCGAGTGCGGGCAAATAATAAGCCCGCTCAAACGGGGTGATTATATCCATTCCCATCATGGCATCAATCTTTTCGTGCCGGTGATTCGGAACCTTGGGACGAATAGAGCGCCACCAGCCGTGAGATGAGCACCGCCATGTAAAGGGTGCCGGTCATCGCCTCCATCATCGCCAGCGTGCGCGCCCCGTTGGAAAGCGGCGTGATGTCGCCATACCCCACCGTGCTTAGCGTGATGAAACTAAAATAATAGGCCTCGAATTGCGACAGGGAATGCGGGGCGGTCGCGCCGACCGTATAGGCGAACGGATACGGTTCCGGATGCGTCGGATTAACCGGATGCAGCTCCGACACCATCAGATAAAGCCCCGTCCACAGGATTCCCAACAGGAGATAGCCCGAAATGCCGGCACACAACACCTCCGAATTCACCCGGGGCGCGCGCAGGATAAAATGCAGCAATTGAAACTCGACAAAGCCGATGAAGATCAGGGCGGTGATGCTGTGAACTGCGGGCGGCAGCAGGCCCGGCTGCAAATGGAGGATCCAGCGGGCCACGACCGCCGGCAACATCAGCACCATGGCCAGCGCCAAGGTTCGGTGGCTGCGGCCCACGGCCAGCACGCCCAGGATCAGCACTACGGTGAGGAGGGCGGCATCAATGGCGGGACCGTAGGCGAGTTCATCCAGGAGCGGCGCCGCGAAGAGCATCAAAATCAGCGCGGCCAGAAACTGAGCCGTCGAAGACTTGAAATTGCCGATGCGAACCGGCCGGCTCGAAGGCCGTGCCGTGGTGGTGGTTTTTTCTGGCGGATTTTCGGACATAGTCCTTGGATGGTTCAGAGTCTGGATTCGAGAGTCAAGCGGCAACCAGTGAACCTTGGCTGGACAGTGGTTCATCCGGGAAATAAGCTTCAGGGGCATGGCCACCGCCAATGGCGGGAGGACGTGAAATATCAATTGGAAATACTATCATGAGTTCGTTGACCATCGCATTGATCAGTGCCGCATGTATTTTTGGCGGGGTGTTGCTGGGCTTGTGCCTGCAAAACCTGCTGCCCGATCATCATTTGAGCAATGATTCCAAGGACACCGTCAAGCTCGGCGCGGGCATGATCGCCACGCTGTCCGCGCTCGTCCTGGGCCTGCTGGTCAGTTCGGCCAAAAGCACCTTTGACACGATGAATGCCGAGATCACACTCAGCGGCGCAAAAATCGTCTATCTGGACCGCGTGTTGGCAGACTACGGCCCCGAGACCCAGCCTGCCCGCGAACTATTGCGCCACTGTGTCATCGCCTCCATTCAGATGTTCTGGCCCGAAGAAAAAAACGCAGCTTCCGGAATGGCTGCTTTTGAGCGCGCGAATGGCATGGAAGTTCTCCAAATGAAACTCCTGGAACTCAAGCCGGCAACCGAGATCCAGCGCCAGATGTTCCAGCAGTCCCAGCAGATTTGCAGCGAACTGCGACAATCCCGCTGGCTGCTGATTGAGCAGGCGCAAAACGTCCTGCCGAAGCCGTTCCTGGTGATGCTGCTCTTCTGGCTCACGGCGCTGCACATGAGCTTCGGCCTGTTTGCACCCCGCAATGCAATGGTGATTGTTGTTCTGTTCATCTGCGCGCTGTCGGTGTCCGGCGCGGTGTTTCTGATTCTGGAGATGAACCATCCGCTGTCGGGCATCATCAAGGTTTCCAGCGCGCCGATGCTCAAGGCGCTCGAGCATCTCGGCCAATAGTCCCCGGCGACCTATTTCCCAAAGAAAAAGGCCGGAGTCACCAATGACTCCGGCCTGGTCGAAATACTATGGAGAGGTTACTTCTTCCCCGCTTTGCGCGCCGCCCACAACGCTTTCATTTTGGCGGAGAGCTTGGCTTTGGCCGCCGGGCTCATTTTGCCCTTGGCTTTCTTGGCGACCACAGGTTTCGCCGCCGCTTTAGCGACCGGGGCGGTGCCTTTGACCTTGGCCCAGCGCAACTTGGCCGCCGCAGAAATCTTGGCTTTGGCCGCCGCGCTCATTTTGAACTTCTTTTGCTTGGGTGCCGGAGCCGCCGGAGCCGCCGCAGGTGAGCCGAGCAATTGATTAAGCTCTTTTTCGAGCGATTGGATTTTTTCCTTCAACGTAGCGGCATTGCGCAACTGTTGAACCGATAGGTTAGATATAGAACTCATAAGTGAGGCAAGTTAAACACTAATTGGAGGAGTTTGTCAATAAGTATGAAAGTAGGATACCAGGTAACCGCTACGGCTTCTCCAGTAGAATCACCGCGGCTTCGGTCGATTGCACGGAAACACTATCACCGATACTGACATCGGCTAGATTGACGGCTTCGCCGACTTTGATGGTCTTGGTCAGGCCATCGGGTAACTGTAAGGTGACACTATCATCCCAGTCATTGATGGCAGTGACCTTGGCGCTAAACACCAGCAGCCCCACTTCGGTGGTGAAGGCTTCGGTGCGACTCGGTATTTTGACATGGAGTTTGGCCGTATCCGCGGCGGCGCTCGCCGGCACACTGTTACGGCCGAGGAACACGGCCAGTTCTTCCGCCACAGAAACCTTCACCTCGTCACCCGCCTTGATGTCCTCGAAGCCAAACGCGCCGGGTGCCGCCTTGTAGGTGACGCTGCTGCCATCGGCGCGCTTCAGCACAACCAGCCGTTTGGTGTGATCCACGGAGACCACCGTCGCTGTCGTCGAACTGGCGTCGGTCATGATCTCGCCGCCGAAGCCGGAATTATCGGCCAAAGCTCCGGGGGCGACGGCCGTGCCGCCGGTGGTTGGGCCCTTGGTTGAACAAGCGGTCAGCAAAGTCAGCGGCAACAGTGTCAGGACGACGAACTTCAAAGTATGGGGGAGGGAGGTTTTTTTAAGCGTCATAAAATTGAGGGGTGATTGGACCTATGATTTTCTGATGGTGATCGCCGTCACTTCGTTGGAGCGCATCACCACGTCGTCGCCAGGCGCCATTTTTTCCAGCAGCACGTCCGGGCCAGCTTTGATGGTCATGGTGCGGTCGTTGATGAACAGCAGGGTCAACAGACGATGGTCCGGGTCCACCTTGAGCACCCGGGCGTTGAAATTTTTGGTCTTGGGCCGGGTGGTGCCGTTCGCGCCCGGCAGCCGCCCATGATCTAAAATGTAGACACTGAGTTCCGCCTTCACCGTGGCACTGAGGGTGTCACCCGTTTTCACTTGATCAAAATTATGGACGTCGGGGCTCACATTAAAAGTCTTCATGGATCCGTCATTGTGCTTGAGGGTGAGGAGGCGTCGGCCGGCATCGATGGATGCGACGGTCACCGGTTCCTGAATGATGGCAACGGGGATGCTACCTTGGATCAAGCCGGGTTTGCCCACGGGTTGGACATTGGCTTTGGATGCCGTCGTGCATCCCGTTGCGGTGAGTAGGATGGCCGGCAACAGCGCGGCCACGAGTGCGAGACTTCTACTTGTATTTTTCATCAAATTGGTGTTGTTACTGCTGAATCCAGCCTTGACTGAGGACATGGGTTTTAAGTTGCCGGGTGATGATCTTGGCCGTGCAGTCCGCATCGGCTTCGACATGAGCAGAGAAGGCTTCAGTGCCCACCTGCACTCCACCCCTCACGCCCGCCAAAGTCGCCAGATGGTTGGCCAGGGCACCGGCAACTTCCGAACGGGTTTGAATTTTCATGGTCAGTGTGCTGGTTCGGATAATAAGTAGCCGAGCTGAAATTATCGCTACTCAAACAGTCTCGTCCATATAAATTTCCCGCCTCCCGCCGCCTCGTCGCACGCCTCAACCCAGCGAGTTGCTGACGATTTCCCGCGCTTCCTTGACGATGGCATTCAAATGCGCCGCGTCCTTGAAACTCTCCGCGTAGATTTTGTAGATGTTCTCCGTGCCGGACGGACGCGCCGCGAACCAGCCGCTGGCCGTCACCACTTTCAAGCCGCCGATGGCGGCGTGGTTGCCTGGCGCGCGCGTGAGCTTGGCGGTGATCGCATCGCCCGCCAGCTTCGATTCCTTCACGGCTTCAGGCGAAAGCTTGGAAAGCTTCGCCTTTTGTTCCGGCGTCGCCGCCGCGTCAATGCGCGTGTAGTAGGGGGTGCCGAACTCCGCCGTCAGCGCGCGGAAATGTTCGCCCGGATCCTGGCCGGTGACGGCAGTGATCTCCGCTGCAAGCAAGTTCATGATCGGGCCGTCCTTGTCGGTCGTCCACACGCTGCCGTTGCGCCGCAGAAAACTCGCGCCCGCACTCTCTTCGCCGCCGAAGCTGAACGAGCCGTCGAACAGTCCGGGGGCGAACCATTTGAAACCCACCGGTGTTTCGCACAACTTGCGGCCAAGTTTATTGACCACGCGATCAATCATGCTGCTGCTCACGAGCGTCTTTCCAATCGCCACATTGGACGACCACTCTGGACGATGCGTGAGCAGGTAGCTGATCGCCACGGCGAGATAATGATTCGGATTCATCAAGCCCGCCGAGGGCGTGACGATGCCGTGCCGGTCGGAGTCGGGATCATTGGCGAAGGCGAGACGGAATTTGTCTTTGAGGCTGACGAGGCTGGCCATCGCGTAGGGACTGGAGCAGTCCATGCGGATTTTTCCGTCGTGATCCACCGTCATGAAGGCGAATTGCGGGTCGAGTTTCGGGTTCACGACCGTGATGTCCAGTTTGTAGATGGAGTTGATCGGTTCCCAATACGGCAGCGCCGCGCCGCCGAGCGGATCCACGCCGAGTTTCAAACCGGCGGCGCGGATGGCTTCCATGTCCACGACGTTTTTCAAATCCTCAACGTAAGGCAAAATGAAATCAATCTCATGGGTGGTCGCGGCTTTTAGCGCGGCGGCGAATGGCAAGCGTTTCACGCCGGCATTGTTGCCGCGCAGCAATTCATTCGCGCGATCCTGCACCCAGCGCGTCACGTCGGTGTCGGCGGGGCCGCCGTTGGTCGGGTTGTATTTGAAGCCGCCGTCCTCCGGCGGGTTATGCGAGGGCGTGATGACAATGCCGTCAGCCAGCCCGGTCTTACGCCCGCGATTGTGGACGATGATGGCGCGCGAAATCACCGGCGTCGGAGTCACGCCATCGTCGCGCTGGATAACCGTCTCGACACCGTTGGCCGCGAGCACTTCGAGCGCGGTGCGCTGCGCGGGCGACGACAAGGCGTGCGTGTCCTTGCCCATTTGCAGCGGGCCATCGGTGTCATGGCTCTTGCGGTAATCGCAAATCGCCTGCGTGATGGCGAGAATGTGGGCCTCGGTGAAGGTGCCCGACAAGGACGAGCCGCGATGCCCGCTGGTGCCGAAGTTGACCAGCTGGTTCGCGTCGCTGACGTCCGGCTTGCGCTCGTAGTAGTCGCGTTCGAGCCGCGCCAGATCCACCAGCATGGATTGGGGTGCCGGTTTGCCCGCCAGAGGAGAAAGTGCCATAGGATTTATTTTTTATGCCGGGGATTTTTCGCATCGCTTATCCGCCGACGGTCGGAAATAGTTTGAACCTGAAACCGGTCGGAGCGCCACATGAATTTTCTTCCGCCTACTCGCGCTCAATGATCTTCAAGGCACCCTGGATGAAGCCTAGCGCGTAGGCCATGCCCGCGTGCCACGGCGCGGCACAACTCATCTGCGGCGCGTGATCGGGAATCAGCACGCCATGGTAATGGTTTTTCTTGAGAATCCGCAGCACGCGCACGATGTCCACGTCGCCGTCGTCAATGAACGTTTCCTTGTAGGTCGGCACTTTGCCGCGAACATTGCGCAGATGGACGTAGCCCAGCTTGTGCTGGCGGCTGTAAGTATCCACTGCGTCATAAATGTTTCCGTCCGGCATTTCCGCGAGGGTGCCGACGCAAAATTCCAGCGCGTGGCGTGGACTGGGTTTTAAGTCGATCAACTTCTGGTAAAGCTGCGGCTGCCAGACCAGTCGCGGCTGGGCGCGGACGAAGGGCAGGGGCGGATCATCCGGATGCGCGGCCAGTGTGACGCCGGCTTCTTCTGCGACGGGAATCAATTCATCGAGAAAAAATTTTAGCCGGGCCCACAGTTGTTCGTGCGTGGCGGAAGGAATCACGCCAGGCGCGGCGTCTTTGTCGAAGACCATGTTCCACGCCATGCCGTTGGGCAGCGGTTTGTCGAGCGGACCGTCCATACCCACCGCCTCGGCCGCGCCGCGCGCGAACGGGCCTTTGACGCGGCCCGCGACGCCGGCGATGGAAAAATTGTAGCCGAACACCGGAATGCCCGCGCGCCCGACATTGCGGATGATGTTCTTGAGATTCTCAATCTGCGCCAGTTTTTGCGGCCCGTCGAGCAGCACGTCGTGCCAGTGCGCCGGATCAAAGTTTTCGATGGCTTCCAATTCCAGGCCGGCGGAGTTGATTTCTTTTTTGATCGCGGCGAGTTCTTCAAAGCTCCAAATTTTTTCCGGATCGCCGGCGAAGCCCCAGCCGGTGTCGTCGCCAACGGGCTGGTCGCCGGTCTGGTTGCTGCGGGAGGAACGAAAATAGTCCACGAGGTGAACGACCAGGTGCGTGCAGCCGCATTGCCGGGCAAACCGATAATGCTCCGCGTTGAGCTGATGGCGATAAAGTCCGAGTCCGAGTTTCATGAAATGAGATGAGCCGACAGAATAATCAGATTGGACGAAGACCGCAAACCGATGGTGAAGAAAAAACTCCCGAGCGAAGTCTGTTATAAATTGGTGCCAGTGGGAGGAATTGAACCTCCGACCAAAGGCTTATGAGTCCTCTGCTCTACCCCTGAGCTACACTGGCCACCGAAACCGGTCATATAGTTTGCGGACATTTCCCGCGCTGTCAAACCCGAACCGCAAACAGAAAACGCTGGGCGCAAAAAAACCACAAAAAAGCGGGGCTTGGTTTGATCCAAGCCCCGCCCTGAAAACTGGCTATCGATTAATAGCGTTCACGACGACCGCCGCCGGCTCCGCCGCCGCCGTATTCACGACGACCGCCGCCGCCGCCGCCGGGAGCGCGTTCTTCACGGGGCTTGGCCACGTTAACGGTGAGGGCGCGACCATCCAACTGCGCGCCGTTCAAGGCGGCAATGGCTTTCTGCGCTTCTTCCGCCGTGCTCATGGTGATGAAACCGAAACCGCGCGGCCGGCCGCTCATGCGGTCCATCATCAGGTTGGTTTCGGTGACCGTGCCGTGCGCCGCAAAGGCGTCCTGCAGGTCGTTTTCAGTGGTATTGAAGGAAAGATTTCCTACGAATAATTTATTGCTCATTGATGTTTTACTGTCCGACTAACACTGCACTCACCAGACTGTTTCCGAACTTCGGATTTCAAATCATCACTGAACGACGTTCACTTGAGGATTTACCATGCCGTGGGACTGACAAGCTATCTAACAGATGGGTGTAGAATGGACTATCGTGGCGGAATAGCAAGGTTTTTCTTTGGATGCAATGTGATACAGTGCCGTCATGCGAAAGCTGGCGCGCTCATTTTATGACCGGGACACGATTACTGTCGCGCGTGAATTGCTTGGAAAACTACTAATCCACCAATCGCACGGGGTGAAGCACGTCGGCAAAATCGTGGAAGTCGAAGCCTACCTTGGCCCGCATGATCTGGCGGCGCACTCGGCCAAGGGCCTGACCAAACGAACGCAGGTCATGTTCGGCCCGCCGGGGCACGCCTATATTTATCTCATCTACGGGATGCATCACTGCATGAACGTCGTGACCGAGCGCGAAGGCCATGCGTCGGCGGTGCTGTTGCGCGCGATTGAGCCGGTGAAAAATGTCGGGGGCCGGACGCAAGGGCCGGGGCTTCTTTGCCGCGCCATGGAAATCGACCGGCGGCTCAACGCGCAGGATTTGTTGAGCGCTGATTTCTTCATCGCGTCACCGGCAGAAACCGAACCATTCACGATCGTCAAGCGTCCGCGCATCGGCGTGGATTACGCGAAACACTGGGCAAAGCGGCATCTGCGCTTTTATATCAAAGGCAATCCGTTCGTTTCCCGGTTCTGATTCCCGGAAAAATCACGCGAAAACATAGCCATTCCAAACCGGTGGGGGTTTCACCCCATGGCGGTTGGCGATGGCTGCGGGCATATTCTAAGCTGGTCAACTGGATCGCCAGACGACACAACTGAAAATGAATTCAAATGACACAACACCCAACGCGCAGCGAATTTGGTTTTTGCGCAAGCGGGTGTAGATTGAAAGCGAATGAATCCTGATGCCTCCAATTTTATGCAGTCGATTTGGCAATATAAGCCAATCATCATCGTGCTGCTGATCGGCGGGCTGATCATTCTCGTCCTGCTGGTGGTTGACACCCATCGCCATCGCAACAAACAAAAACGGCGTCACAAACGACTCCACTAGGCTCGATTTCAACAGTAACCCGCTCACTTCGGCAGAATGGCCCAATCCGGTGGTGGTGCGGTGAAGGCGGTGGACAGCTTGGTTAACGGGTGCACAAATTTAATCTGCCATGCGTGCAGGCACAGCGGCGAATCCTCCACGGCGAGGGTTTGCATATCACCGAATTTTTTATCGGCCAGATAGACCGGATCACCGCAAACCGGAAATCCGAGATGCCAGAGGTGCACACGGATTTGATTTGTGCGACCGGTCAACGGCCGCGCCTTCAGGAGCGCCGTGCCGTCGGCATTTCTTTTTAGCACGCGGAATTCCGTGCGCGCTTCCTGGCCCGATGCTTCATCCACGGTGCGCGATCCCAGTTCGCCGGACTCCGCGCTGATGGGCGCGTCGCAACTGAACATATCTTCCTTCGGCTGGCCCTGCACGCGGACCAGATACAGTTTCTCCACCGTGCCGCGCGCGAACTGCGGCTGCAGCCGGCCGGCGAAATGTTGCGTCCGCGTGACCAGCACAATCCCCGTGGTGTTCGCATCGAGCCGGTGCGCCGGATACGGCCGTTGCGGATGGTAAACTAGGCCGAGAATATGCCGGAGCGTGTTGCGATAAAAACGACCGCCTGCGTGCATTGGCAGCGGCGCGGGTTTGTTCACCACGATCAAGGCCTCGTCCTCGTGCAAAATTTCGATCTGACCGTTGACGTCCGGTTCGGTCACATTGGGAAACAGGTGCCGGTAACGCTCGCCGGCGCGGACGGTTTGCGTGGCGGCAATCGGCTCGCGTTCCAGGTTCACCACGAGGCCACGCGCACATTCATTTTCCCAATACGTTCGCGGCACCTCTTTGACCACGCGGCAAAGCGCTTCCAGCATGGTCGCGCCGTCGCACTCTTTCGGGACGTTGATGGACTTGTAATTCTCGCGCGGCTCGCTGCCCGGCAGCGGCGTGGTGAAGCGGCGGATCGCCTCGTGCCGCTGTGCGATGGTCAGCGCCATCTGCTCACCGGGCGTCTTGAAACAATACGGGCACGACTGGCCCGGCACATAGCGTTTGTCTTGCTGATCGCCTTCGCTCAACGGCGTCTGGCAGCGGAAACACTGCGTGGATTCCGTCTCCTGCAAACTCGGATCAAGCCCCACGCGCTGGTCGAACACGAAACACTCGCCGTCGTAATGCGCCCCGCCGCAGTCCTCAAAATATTTGAGGATGCCGCCGTCGAGCTGGAAAATATTTTTGAACCCTTCGCGCTCCATGAACGGCCCGGCCTTCTCGCAGCGGATGCCGCCGGTGCAAAACATGACGATCGGCTGCTCTTTCAGCGCGGGCGGCAGCTTGCGGACGGCGGCGGGAAAGTCGCGGAAATGATCCACGCCAATCGGCAGCGCATTTTTGAATGTTCCCAGCTTCACCTCGTAATCATTGCGCGTGTCGAGCAATGTCACCGGCCGGCCTTCGTCGAGCCACTGTTTCAAATCCTTCGCCGCGAGTTTCGGCGAGGTGCGCTTACCGGGCTCGATGCCTTCGACGCCGAACGCGATGATTTCCTTTTTGATCCGCACCAGCATCTTCGTAAACGGCTGATGTTCCGTCTCGCTGGTTTTCGGCGACAAATCTTCCAGGCCGGGGATGCTGTGCAATTCCGCCAGCAGCAAATCAATTTTCCCCCGCTCGCCC
>TBL_comb47_HYPODRAFT_10008028_pt1 | contig 10920 bp, 3 predicted proteins | sample TroBogypolimnion_40_FD_10682 | JGI IMG/M metagenome (IMG submission 10682) | reverse complement strand
TTTTTGAGAAAAGGCAATTCAAGGTCCATGAAGCCTTTGCCGTATGCCTTATATAGATAGGAGACAGCCATGCGCCAGGGTTCTTCTGCTGCCTTGTCGCCACCCGGCTGAGGAATGTATTCAAAATGGGTGACTCTTTCAAAATCATTCAAATCGCAAATCATAAACTCTGCACCCCAGCTGTGACCATCAGTGCCGTAACCGGTCCCGTCAAGGGCAATCCCGATCACTTTTTCATCCAAATGGTGTTCTGCCATGCATGAAGCGATATGGGCATGATGGTGCTGTACCCTGACGATGGGTAACTCACCATAATTCAAACCTCTCTGTGTTGAAATATATGCCGGATGCATGTCAACTGCCAGTAATGCCGGCGTTACCCGGAACAGCCTCATAAACTGAGCGATGGTCTGTTCATAAAACAAGGTGGTTTCCAGTCCCTGCAAATCACCAATATGTTGACTAAGAAAAGCTTTTTGTCCCTTGCCAACACAAAAGCAATTGGTAAGCTCTGCCCCAAAAGCGATTATCCCTTCGGTATTCAGTGCAGTCCTCACGGGAGAGGGGACATAACCGCGCGACCGGCGCAGTATCCGTTCCTGACCACCCATTATCCGCACAACTGAATCATCGGTGCGGTTATAAATGGCCCGGTTATGAAGAACGGTTGCGTCGACAAAAGGTGAAAACTGTTCAAGCGCCAGCTGATTATCAGTCAGTATTGGCTCGCTGCTGAAATTGCCACTCGTCAGCACGATGGCTGAGGTTTTCAGCTCGCGGAACAACAAATAGTGAAATGGCATATAGGGAAGCATCACCCCGAGTAAGTTTAAGCCGGAATTTAATTCACGGTTCATAAAAGATCCTGATTCACCTCTTTGTTCAAGTAATACGATGGGTCTTTGCCAGGAGTTCAGTGATTTTTCTTCATCCTGATTTAAATGGGTATAACGCTTAACGCTATCTTGGTCCCGGAACATCACGGCAAAAGGTTTCCCCTCCCTGTTTTTGATCTCCCTGAGTCGTTTTACAGCTGTTTCATTGAAGGCATCACAAGCCAGATGCATCCCTCCGAGCCCTTTTACAAGGACAATTCCCCCTTCATCAATACAGGCCGAGACATGATTAACGATAATTCCGATATTTTTGCTTACCGGGTTAATTCCTGTAAACAGTTCATAATAAGGNCCACAAANAGTGCAGGCTGTCGGCTGGGCATGAAATCGCCTGTCGGTGACAGTTNCGTACTCTTTGTGGCAATCGGGGCACATTTGGAACGATTTCATCGTCGTTTTTCCCCTGTCGTATGGCAGATTTTCGATAATGGTGAACCGCGGTCCGCAATTGGTGCAATTTACAAAAGGGTAGTCCAGGCGGTTATTCGGCTGGTTGATGTCATGCAGGCACTCCTCACAAACGGCAATATCGGGACTGATCTCGGTGATTTGGTCCGAAATGTCGTGGCTGTTATGGATAGTAAAGGACTCGAACAGAATTGACTCAGTTTCCAGCACTGAAATTTCATCAATCATTGCTGCGGGTGGAGCCTGCTGTTTGAGGGTAATGAGGAAGTTTTGAATATTTACAGTTGTTCCGGTGATTACTATAATTACATTCTCATTGGTGTTTTTTACCCAGCCGGTCAACCCCAAATGGGTGGCAATCCGGAAAACAAAGGGACGGAAACCTACCCCCTGCACCAGACCAGTAATGACTATTTGCAAAGTTTTATTACTCACGGTTATTTTTATGTTAGCTTATGTAAAAGTATATATATTTGCAATGCGGATGGCTTGTTAAAAATAATGCCGGCGGCTTGATATTAAGTAATCGGAAAGATCTAATGTACTATTTAATATTCTGATTTTCTCCTTTTTGACCCCTCTAAATCTCTCCAAAGGGGAGACTGTTGCCTAGTAATCTGTACGTTACTCCCCTCCTTGGGAGGGGTTGGGGGAGGTCCAAAGAGGAAATAAATAATTACGACATTATATTGTTCTTATTACTTAATTACAAAACCCTTTATAGCCATTTATAAGGAAATATTTACCCTCAAAATCAAATGATATGTTAACCTTCCTGACCGGATTTATTGCAAGTGTGGCTCATGTGGCAACGGGACCTGATCATCTTGCAGCAGTTACCCCTCTGGCTATCGACAGCCGGAAGAAGTCGTGGATGATTGGTTTCTCATGGGGATTCGGACATACGGTGGGGATGTTGATGATCGGAGCCTTATTCCTGGTTTTCAGGGAGTTTTTGCCAGTTGAGGCGATCTCCAGACACAGCGATACGGCGATTGGATTTCTGCTGATTGGTATTGGAATCTGGGCTTTGATCCGTCTGTACCGACGCCATACCCATGGGTATAAACCACATGCCCATTTTCATACCCGCCCATTTTTATATCCCCATATTCACAAACACAACCATCCGGTTCCTCTGGTATTTGAACATCCGGTTGATCCTGTTCCTCATGATCATCCTCATGTTCACACTTCACATCCCGATCACGATGATCACGGGCAAACTCATAATCATCCCCATCATGAGCTTCATGACCATCCCCATCCTCACGAATATGATCACCAATATGAATCTCACCAGGTTCATGCTCAGCATGATGGTAGTCAGGATCATCACCACGAACATATTCCCGATTACGGGCACGGACATGTCCACACCGGGAAGGTGAGGCAAAATGCATTTTCTGCCTTTCTGATCGGAACTGTTCACGGATTTGCGGGATTCAGTCATCTGTTTGCACTTCTCCCTTCGCTGGCGCTGCCAACACTGTTGGCATCTGTGATCTATATTATTGCCTTTGCAACGGGAACCATACTGACGATGATTTTATTTGCATTTATCCTTGGAATTGTAGCGCATCGGTCGGAACTGAAAGATAATCAGCTGTTTCTGAAATGGTTCTCCCTGACTGGCGCCCTTCTTGCCATCGCCATTGGTGTCCTGTGGATCTTCCACCCGATGGGGTAAGGGGTCAATTAGTTGGCTGGGGAAATATTTGCTTTCTGCCGACCTTGTGTTCCTAACGGAACCTGAAAATAAAAATTAAACAGGTTCTGTTATGTTTTTGGTATTCTTCAGGAAGAGTACTGTGCCTGGTGTGGTTATTCTTTCACCACACCAAGCACAATGGAACGCAATAGGGGGAGGCTAAAGGATTTTATTGGATTTTCAAAAGCTACCGTGGAACTATAAAATTAATGGTAAGCCAATGATAATTACTCTTTGAAATCTTGTTTTATTCTTTATCTTTGCTAAAATCGTCATTCGTAAGTTTAAAGCGTGTTTGACGGTGCTAACTATCGTTTTAACCTTTTATAGTAAAAGAAATAAATCTGGCACAGAATAGTGGCGCATGTTGAAATATGCAATAGTTCATCTTTTGTTTTCCGGATCATGTTCTAAATTAGTCTGATAAGTCAGATAAAATTGGAATTAATTTCCTTAGACTAAACCAGCCATCTGCAAATCAGGATATTTATTCTCAATAGTGCAGGTTTAATTCATCTGATTTAAATTATTTATTTTTTAACAGATTTGTAATTAAATCTTAACATAAATATCAGGTTAAATCGGTTTAGCTTATTTTTAAATGTTAAAATACCATGAGGAATGTTAATATTTGATGTAAAATGAGTAAAATTCTACAAGAATAGTTTCTTTTTTTTTTGAAATCTTTGCTTTAGAAGGTACTCAAAAACAAATTTCTAATTAGAACCTTGTTTTTATGGTGTGTTTTTATTAATAAATTAATTAAGTAACTATGAAAAGAAAAATCTTTCAAATGCTCCTGCTAGGGATGTGTGTGCTTTTCACAAGCAACATATTTGCCCAGGTTAAAGTGAGTGGTATTGTTAAGAGTTCCTCGGGAGAATTACTCCCCGGGGCAACTATCGTGGTCAAAGGGACGACCAATGGTGTGGTTACCGACGCAGATGGTAAATACTCCATATCTGTACCGAGTGCCAATTCTACCCTGGTGGTCTCTTTTGTGGGGATGACCAACCAGCAAATTCAGGTGAATGGTAAATCGACCATTAATGTTTCACTCGCTTCCGCTACGATTGGTATGGAAGAGGTGGTTGTGACTGCATTGGGTATATCCAGGGAGAAGAAATCGCTGGGTTATGCAGTCGCTGAAGTTAAGGGCGATGAGGTGCAGAAAGTTTCTCAAACCAACATGCTGAGCTCTCTGGCCGGAAAAGTTTCCGGGGTACAGATTAGCGCGACTGGTGGTGAGGGTTCTTCCGTGAGTGTTGTTATCCGCGGTGCATCTTCTTTGACCAGTGATAATCAGCCTCTTTATGTTGTCGACGGTGTTCCGTTGAATAACTCATTGAGCAATATGTCTTCACTTGGAAATCAAAACACGGTTGACTACGGTAGCGCCATTTCGGACGTGAATGCCGATGACATTGAGTCGATCTCTATTCTGAAAGGGCCAAGCGCCGCTGCTCTTTATGGTTCACGCGCCGGTAACGGTGTTGTGCTGATTACAACAAAATCGGGCAAGGGTTCCAGGAAAGGTTTAGGAGTTACTGTTACTTCAAATACCGTAATTGATTCTCCTTATAAATACCTTGATTACCTGTACAACGGTTTTGCCTATGGTAACAGACCATATACGGACACCAACAGGCCTGCAAACGGATTGGATCATATTGATATTAATCCTACACAATCGGGTTGGGTTGGTCCACAGTTGGATAAAGGAACATTGGCTTACCAGTGGCCTTACCCTGTTGATGGAGCCGGTAAAATGGTTGCTACTCCATTGATCTCTCACCCGAATAACTTTAAGAATTTCTTCCAGACCGGTTTCACCTCTACCAATAATGTTGAAATTGCTGATGCTAACGACAGATCCAATTACAGGTTGTCTTTCAATGACATGGAAAATGCAGGTCTTCTTCCCAACTCTGACTTACACCGTAAAACGATCTCTTTAAATTCATCGATCAAGCTGAATGAGAAACTTAAATTGAGTGCGGTTATTAACTATGCCTATTCAAATGCGAAGAATCGCCCTTCAATTGGTAATGGAACCAATCCAATGCAGGCTATTTACGAGATCAACTCTTCGATCGACGGAAACCTTCTGAAGAATTACTGGAAGCCAGGACAAAAAGATGTGATGCAGAATAGTCCATGGCAGATGGGAAATACAAAAAGTTATGTGAACAACCCTTACTTTGTTGCCAATGAAGTAAACAATCCATTTAAAAGAAACCGTTTTTATGGTGAATTGAGACTGGATTATCAGATTCTTAAGGATTTAAGTTTCTTTGCCCGTTATACACTGGATACTTATCATGAATTCCGTGAAGGTAAAATTGCCAAGAGTTTCACTGGTGAGAAGAACGGATTTTATGGATTACAGAACATAAACAGAACAGAGAATAATACAGACTTCCTGTTTACCTATACTAAAAAGGTCTCTGATTTCAGTATTACAGCATCTGCCGGGGGTAACTCAAGGTATTTCATAACCGGTGATAACTCAATGCAAACAGCAAATGGTGGTTCCGGTCTGGTTACACCTGGTATTTTTTCAATGTTCAATACTGCACAGGCTAATATCCGTGTTGCCTCTTCGATGTCACAAAAAGCGGTTTATTCGCTTTATGCGCTGGGTTCATTGGGTTATAAGGATTTTGCCTATCTTGACCTTACCGCCAGAAATGACTGGTCAAGTACTTTGCCTTCCAATAACCGCTCTTATTTCTATCCATCAGCTTCATTAAGTTTGCTGTTGAATAAAATGGTCGATTTAGGTCCTGCCGTTTCATTGGCTAAGGTACGGGGTGGAATTGCCCAGGTTGGTAATGATACCGGCCCTTATCAGTTGCTTGCCGGTTTGAATCCAGGATCATGGAATGGTCAGACAACTTTCTCTGTTCCGGGTAACCTGTTAAATCCTACCCTGAAACCTGAGATCAAGACTTCGAAAGAGGTTGGGGCTAATTTAGACCTGTTCAGCAGTCGCCTGAAATTTGAAGGAACTTTTTATACTGCCGACAATAAAAACCAGATATTGAATAATACGCTCGCTCCATCGTCTGCTTATGGCACTCAGCTGTTCAACGCTGGTTTGGTTCAAAGTCAGGGACTTGAGTTGTCCGTTAGTGGTTCTCCAATCAGAACAAAGGATGTACAATGGGATGTGAACGTCCTTTTCTCAAAAAACAAAACTGTACTTAAAGCACTTGCTCCGGGTGTATCTCACATTGTATTGTGGACCAATGCAAAAGGTGGCGCTGAGACATGGGTAGGTGAAAAGATCGGAAATATTGTTGATGCAACTTTATTGCGTGTTACCGATAAGGGTTCACCTTATTATGGTTATCCTCTCTTGGATAGCGACGGTTTTGACCAGGAAGTTAATGTCAACGAAGTAAACGGGAAAAGAAATTCACCGATCATTGGTAACTTCAATCCTGATTTCACCATGGGTTTCCAAACCTCCATTACCTATAAACGTTGGACATTGAGCGCCAGCATCGACTGGAGAAAAGGCGGACAGTTTGTTTCTCAAACCTTACGTTACAATGAATCAGACTTACACGGTTCCCGTATTTTAAGTACGTTTATTCATCCTCCAAAAGGGGCTGACGTAGCAACATGGTTAAAAGCCCATTCCAGCCTTTTTGGTCCTAAGGGAACTGCTTACCCGGTTGTTGGTGGTCCAATGGGTACCCTGCCTTATACTGACGGTGGTATAACCTTGAATGACGGTGCATTTATGCCTGGTGTGAACGGTTCGTATGACAACAGCGGTAAATTTGTTTTGGGTCAGGAGTTTTTGTCATCTNCTACTGACTACTACGGTGACTACTACGGTTGGGGTCTTACCAAGACAGCTACATTCGATGCTGATTTTGTTAAACTGAGAGACATCTCGATCTCATTCAGACTTCCCAATTTAAAATCGATTGGTATTCAAAATGCAACGGTATCTGTTTATAGTAACAATATTATCCTTTGGACAAAAGCCAAGATCAATATTGATCCTGAAACAGCATTTAACAACAGTCTTGGAAGCGCCAGTGTTGGTATCGGCCAGTTTGCTCAGGGTATTGAGCGCGACAATGTAACACCTTGGACAATCCCTATCGGATTCAAACTGAGTGTAAGTTTCTAATATTGAAATTTTAAAAATCATGAAATATATGAAAACAATATATAATTTAATTCTGGTTTTAATATTGGTAACTTTTGCGTCGTGCAGAAACCTTACCGATTTAAACATCGACCCTAACAAGATCAGTCAGCTCACTGTCGATCCTAATTACCTTATGACCGCTGTTATATCAGAGGTTGTTAAGCCGTATCAGGATGATAATTTCCAGGGTGACTGTGCCGGGATCATGTCTTACATTCAGAAGAGTGGCTGGGGAAGCTCGTTAGACAATTTCAACTGGGTTGATCAGCGCTCATGGGCTGGTAATTACGGTGATATGCGCGATATTTACCTGTTGCGCGACAGGGCCAAGTCAACCGGATCTGACTTCCATCTTGGGGTAGCTTTGGTGATGAAGAGCTTTGAATTTGGTTTGATTACCTCTTTATGGGGTGATGCACCATACAGCCAGGCCGGTTTGGGAGCAGCCAATCCAACGCCGGTTTACGATGCACAGCAGGATATCTTTACCGGTATTATTGCAGATCTTAAGACTGCAAACACGCTGTTGTCCAAGCCTGCAACCGCCTACACCAATATTAATACTGCTGCGGACCCAATCTACAGCGGGGACCCTAAAAAATGGCAGAAACTGGCGAACTCACTGGCGTTGCGTTTTTACATGCGTATTTCAACAAAACTTCCTGCTGTTGCCAAAGCCGGAATTGAAGCCATTATCAGCAATCCAACGACCTATCCGATCTTCACCTCTGTTTCGGATGACGCAGCCATGGCTTATCCAGGGCTTACTTCTGCCGATTCATGGGCAACTGCTCAGGCTTGGGACGGAACTGTAGCGCAGGGTAACTACACCAGGGCACAGCTTTGCGCCGGGTTTAGAGACTTACTGGTTGGCGTTAATGACCCACGTCTTCCCGTCTGGTTTAAACCGGTACAGGTTCAGATTGTTGTGAGCGATCTTTACGCTGCTCAGGGATCTGATGTTACCATTGGAAATAAAAGGTATATTACCAATGCAAAGGTGGCTTCAAGCAAATATGTTATCTACGATCCAACTACCTGGGTAGCTACTACTCCTCAGGCTAAAACCGGATACCAGCTTATTGACACTGCAAAATATGTTGGAATTCCGCTGGCACTTCAAACCAGTGAGCCTTTTACCTATAATCTTAATCCTAGTCCGCTACAGGGGGGAGCCAATCCATCGGTATCTGCCCTGACCGATATGTTTAAAGCAAATGCCAATGCGCTGTTGCCTGCAAGAGCAATGTCGTATTCCGAAGTTTGTTTTCTTTTGGCGGAAGCTGCCCAAAAGGGTTTCAGCGTAGGGTCTCAGCAAACATGGTATCAGAATGGTATTCAGGCCTCTTTGACCTACTGGGGTGTTGGAAGTTCTTATTCAACCTATATTGCAAAGGCGGGTGTTGCCTATGATGGTACTTTAAAGCAAACGATGACACAGAAGTACATCGCCGGCTTTTTGGCTGCTCAGGAGACATGGTTCGACTGGAGAAGAACAGGATTTCCGGTTATTACCTTCGGAAATGCAGATTTCAGACCTGCACTCCCTATTCGCTTCAAATATGACCCTACCGAGTTGAACTTTAATGCTGCCAATGCAGCAGCAGCAGTTGCTAAATTAGTACCAACAGCCAATACCGGAAGTACGGGTAATGACGATTCATGGTCTAAAATGTGGTTAATGCAATAATCTTTCATCAATTGTTAGTATAGAAATATTTGCGGGGTGCTGTTAATTTTTAATTGACAGCACCCTTTTTCTTTAAAAGTTTTAAATTATAAAGTGGCGCATCCGATTTGTGTTTTTCAGATATAAACCATTAGATATGTGTATAAGTCAGATAATCAAAGAGATACATAGATTGCCAATTCAAAGGATCAGAGCTGCAATAAGTTCGTATTAAAAAACGATGTTCCGGAGTTTCTTTTTTCTGAATATTTAACCAATTTTTCAGCTATTACACAATCCTTGAAGTATAGTACCGCTTTTACTTATATCCGGTTTGGACGGTTTAGCGCGGCAAACCGGATATAAGAAATCGGCAAACAGACTATCGAGTAACTCTGTTCACCTTTGTATTTACGCGGCAGTTCTTTGCGTTATAAATTGTATCACACACTGTTCATAAGATCGGGGAGAGCCCGCCGGAGCGGGAAAGCATGATACCGGGTGTTTTTGAACACCTTCTTAAAATCAATATAATATGAAAAATAATCCCATTTTTATTGCTGTTTTAGCCCTTTTTATGGCATCCTTTGCCATGGCAGAAACCCCGAAACCGGGGAGACCGGTATTTAAAGATGTTCCGTTCACCCAGAATTACAGCATAAAGTATTATTCAAAGAGTGAAGGACATCTTCAAAAAGCATTTACCGACAGGAACGGGGTGATCGAAGTCTTATCCTCCGAAGGGTTATTGAGACCCTACGACGGAGCATTCCTCTATCCCGGTTCCCTCGAACCTGATGGAGCATACCGTCCGCTGGCTGATCGGAAGATTGTCAGTATGGTGGTCAGTGATCATCAGTTTGTCTACCTTGATCCTGTAGCTGTATTAAGCAACGCCTGGGCAGGAACCCTCTTCTCCCGTCATCAGATGGCCGGAGCCAGGATCTTTGATGGTGATCCAAAATCGGCATACCTGGTTGCTGACGGTACAACATTAAAATGTATCAAAGACTCAAAAGTGCTTTGGTCAGATCAACCAAAGGAAGAGGTTCTGGATATCCGGTTTTGTCCTGAAACCGGTTTGTTCTGGATTTTGGGTAACACTTCGCTGGCCAAATTCTCCGTCAGGGATTTGAAAATGAACATAGTTTTTGAGGGGTCTGATTTTACCTCCTTTGATATTGCCGAAAAGGGGACCAAAACCTTTATCGGAACAAAGAACGGTTACCTTGAAATCAATAACAATACCGGGAAACAAACAGGGGAGATTCACCGGAAGGTTCCTGTTCCTGAAATTCGTTGTGTGGCTTCGGTAAATGGTCATATCTGGTTTGGTACGGCCATGGGAGCCTTTATGTTACGCACCGACGGAAAGTATGATTATTACAACGGTGAGCGGTGGTTACCCGGCGATCGGGTCAGTCATATCTCCCGGGGACCTGAGAATTCGGTATTGGTATTGACCAGTAATGGGTTAGGTCAGATTTGTTTTAAACAGATGACCCTTGAGCAGAAGGCGATGTACTTTGAAAAGCAGGTCAGGGAGCGCCATATCCGGAACGGGTTTAATTCCTCCACCGAAGGGATGAGGCACGGGAATCTTTCCACGGGTCACCTGAAGGATTCAGACAATGACGGATTGTGGACCTCGATGTATCTTGGAGCTGAAATTTTCAGGTATGCCGCTACCAAATCGGCTGATGCGCTTCAGAATTGTTACGAATCGCTGGATGCAATGGAGCGTCTTTATACCATCAACAGCGCTCCAGTCGGATTTCCTGCACGTTCATTCGAACGACATGGCGATATGTCCAGATTATCCGATCACGATAGATGGCAGCATGCTAAAGATCCGGAATGGGACTGGAAATCGACAACAAGCAGCGATGAGGCAATCGGACACATTTTTGCTTTGGGCGCGATGGCTGAACTGATCAGTGTGGAACCCATGAAATCAAGGGCAATCCACCTGATTGATATATTAATGACCCATATTGTTGAACACGGATTGTACCTTTATGATTATGACGGCAAACCAACCCTTTGGGGTCGCTGGAATCCGGAA
>TBL_comb47_HYPODRAFT_10008027_pt1 | contig 10921 bp, 3 predicted proteins | sample TroBogypolimnion_40_FD_10682 | JGI IMG/M metagenome (IMG submission 10682) | reverse complement strand
ACTGTCCGTAAGAGTCGGAGAGCCCGCTCAATGAGTCGCGGATCTGGAGCAACCCGGCCAGGGCCTCCGGTGCCGCCCGCCGTAATAGCTCAATGTCGGCCTCGCCGCCTTGGGCGAAAGCGCGCAACTCATCCGGGATGGCTCCGCCGAGGAGCTGGCCGATGTCGGCCAGCACGGCGTCGGGCCCGGCCTTGTCGAGCTTATCCATGGCGATGAAGAGTACGCCGCGCTTGTCCTCGGGTATGTGCCATAGGTCGCAGAGGGCGAAGAGCAGACGGCGGTCGTTGAGGACTACGGTGGGGGCGCTGAGCGCCAGCTCCTTGAACACGGACATGACCGCGGAGATGACCTCGATCTCGCAATGGACGCTTTCCGAACCGAGGATGTCCGCATCGCACTGGATGAACTCGCGGTAGCGGCCTTTCTGGGCGCGCTCGGCGCGCCAGACCGGGCCGATGTGGAAAGCCTTGAAGGGGGTGGGCAGGACGCCGCGGTGGCGGCTGTAGTAGCGGGCCAGGGGCAGGGTGAGGTCGAAGCGCAGGCCCATGTCCGCGAGCTCGCCGGCGCCTTGTGAGAGGTCGAGCTTCTCGCCGCGCTTCATGATCTTGAAGATGAGCTTCTCGTTCTCGCCGCCGGCCTTGCCCATGAGCACAGCGAGGTCTTCGACGGCGGGGGTGTCTATGGCACAGAAGCCGTAGGAGCGGTAGACGCGGGTGATGGTCTCGATGACGCGACCGCGCAGGGCGCAGGAGTCTGGGAGGAAATCCCGGAAACCGGACGGCGGGGTGGTAGGTATCGAGCTCATAAGCCCTATTGTAGTATATCTGCTTCTTGGGGCCGAACATCAGAAGGACGCTGAGCCGGGGCGCACTTGAATGCACGCGACGCAAAGTGTAAAGTGAATGGCCGATTTTTTACAAGCGCGGCGGACCGGAGGCATGCCATGAGCGTTTGCGGGGTGTTGGGATTACTTTTTACCGGACTGCTCTCCTCGCCCGTTGTTTCGTTGCCAGCGCAAAGCATCTGGCCGGACTTGGCCAAGCCCGCGGCTGCCATTGGGGGCGGGGCGAACGACGCCGCCCTGGTGGTGGCCATCGAGAACTACGCCTTCCTGCCGCCGGTCCCCGGCGCTGAGGCCGCTGCCAAGGCCTGGCAGGACTATTTCATCGCCACGCTCGGGGTCCCGGCCCGCAACGTGCAGTTTCTCGTTGGCGCGGACGCCACGCGCGAGGAGATGCTCGCCGCCGCGGCCAAGTCCGCGGTTGCCGCCGGTTCCAAGGGCGCCGTCTGGTTCGTGTTCGTCGGTCACGGCGCGCTCAGCGCGGACGGCCAGGACCGGTTCCTGCTGGCGATGGACGCCCGGAAGAAATCCTCCGACCTTAAGTCCCGGGCCGCCAAGCGCCGGGAAATCATGACCGCCCTGCGCCAGACTCGGGCCGGCGCGATCCGCGTCATCGTGGACGCCTGCCGGACGGACCTCGGCGATGGCGGCGGCGCGGCTGCGCCGCAAGGCCCGGCGCACCCCTTGACGGACCGGCGCGTCTCCATCCTGAGCGCGGCCCAGGACAGCCCGTGTGCGGGCGTCCTGCCCGGCGCGGCGCGCCCCGCGTTCAGCTACCTGGTCCTGGGCGGCTTGCGCGGCTGGGCCGGGACGAGCGCGCTCACCGCTGGGAACCTGTTACGTTACGTCGCGACCGCCTTGGCGGCGGCCGCGCCGGGGCGCGTCCAGCCTCCGGAGCTGAGAGGACGGGCAGAGGCGGCCATGGGTGCCCCTGCCGGGGAGAAAGGGCCTGATCTGGCAGCCCTGATCAAGGAGCCGGCTCCGGCTTCGGCTCCGGCCGCCCCGCGCGAGGACACCTTCATCGTCTCGAGCTTGCCCGATGTCCCGACACCGCGGCTGCCCCAGGCGTTTGACCCTGCCGCGGTCAGACTTAATTTCCGCGCCTTGGACCGTGCCTCTTTGGACGAGTACAACGAGGCCTTTGAGGTCGACAAGGACACGCGCGCGGCGGTCGAGGACAAGGCCGCGACCTGGCGCGCCCTGGCCAAGGACGTGCCCCGCTGCGCGGAAGCCGCGGCCAAGCGCGCCGCCGAATGGGACGAGTATGCCGCCCAGCGCAAGGCGGCCACGGAGGCCGCGCGGCGCAGGCTCGACGCCCGCGATGCCGACTGGGACAAGCTGGCCCACGTCCTGACCCTGGGCGTGGTGCCCGAGGCCGATAAGGCGCGCTGGAGCGCGGAGTTTGCGGCGGCGTACGGGAAGGCGCCGGGGCTGGAGCCCGAGATGGCCAAGGGGCTGCTGCCCCATATTGCCGGCGACGCGGGCGGGATGCGCGCCGCGCTGGAGAAGGCCGCGGCCCTGGCCCGGCCCGGCGGTCAATCCCGTGGCGCGGCGAAAGCGGCGCAAGACGCGGGCCAGGCGGGCATCGAGTGGGTGCTCATCCCGGGGGGGACCTTCATGATGGGCGCCGCGGACCTGGCCGCCCCGGTCCACAGCGTGACCGTGAGGTCCTTCCGGATGGCCAAGACCTTGGTGACGAACAAGCAATATCGCGCCTGCGTCGCCGCGGGGGCGTGCACGGCCCCCTTCGGTTACGGCGACAAATTCAAAGGGGACGACCAGCCGGTGGTGGGCGTGGACTGGAACCAGGCCCGGGCTTTCTCTGAATGGGCGGGCGGCCGGCTCCCCAGCGAGGCCGAATGGGAATACGCCGCCCGCGGCGCGGGCCAAGCGCGCAAGTACCCTTGGGGCGACGACGAGCCGACCTGCGAACGGACGGTGATGGACCAGGGCGGCAAGGGCTGCGGCCGCGACGCGACCGCGACGGTCTGCTCCAAGCCCGCGGGCAACACGGAGCAGGGCTTGTGCGACATGGCGGGCGACGTCTGGCAGTGGACGCAGGATTGGTATCATGACTCCTACATCGGCGCGCCCGCCACGGACACGGCCTGGGAAAGCCCGGAGGGAACGTACCGGGTTGCGCGGGGGGGCTCCTGGAATTACGACGTCGCCTGGCTGTTCCGCAGCTCCTATCGCAGTTTCTATTACCCGGGCCTGCAGTTCCCATATCTGGGCCTGCGCCCCGCGCGCGGCCTGGCCAGCCCCTGACTACCGGCTGAGCCGCCCGGCGCGATGCTCAAAGTCTGTTACGGCCCCTTCCATCCCGACCTGGAGGATTCCTTCGTCGCCCGGCTCTCCGAGCTCGCCACCTTTCAGCGCCCTATTGCCGTAATTGCCCCTTCCCGCCGCATGGCCGAGCGCCTTCAGCGTCTGGCCGCGGTGGAAAAGGGCCTGCCTCTGCTTGACGTCCATTTCCATACGTTCCACAGCCTGGCGTTGGCGGTCACCGACGACGGCCGCGGCGAGGGCCGGCTGATCGCCGACCCGGTGTTCCACGACAAGCTGGTGGACTCCCTGCTCACCCGGCAGGCCGCCTGGGGATCCCTGTTCGGCGGCGAAGGCCGGCCGCGCGCCTTGGCCTCGGCCCTGCGTTCCAGCCTGCGCGACCTCATCGACGCCGGAGTCTCGGGCGAGGACATCGAGGAATTCTTCGGCGAGGAGCTTTTGGCCCAGCCGGAGGAGCGGCAGCGTCTGCAGGCGTTGCTGCGGTTGGCCGTGGCTTATGAGCGCAGGCTCCAGGACCTGCGCGTACTCTCTCCGGCGGCCCTCGTGCGCGAGGCCGCGCGCCGGGCCGGCTCCTGCGAACTCCTGGGGCTATTCCAGGAAGCGCTCTATTACGGGTTCTACGATCTCACCGGCCTGCAACTGGACTTCTTCGAGGCCGTCGCGGCGCGCTGTCCGGTCCGGCTCTATTTCCCGTTCCGGCGCGGCCACCCTGCGTTCCGATTCGCCGAGCCTTTTTTCGAGCAGAAGCTCCTGGCCCATGATGCCGAGGAGGTCCCGCGTTGCTCCCAAGGCCGTCCCGTCCTGGAGGCCGCCCTGGACGGACTGTTCCGGCCTGAGGCCGGACCGTGTCCGCGGCCATTGACCGTCATCAGCGCGTCGGGCGCCCGCGATGAGGCCTGGGCCGTGGCCAAGGAAATCCTGCGCCTCGTCGAAAGCGAAGGCTGCGCCTACGAGGACATAGGGGTCGTGGCCCGGACCTTGGAGCCCTATCTCGGCGTCTGCGCCGATGTGTTCCGGGAGAACGCCATCCCCTTCGAACTGGCCGGAGGCCGGCCGCTCCTGCGCCATCCTCTGGCCAAATGCTGCCTCAACCTCCTGACCCTGCGCCAGAGGGACTTTCCCGCTTCCGTCGTCGAGGATTTGGTGTCTTCGCCCTATTTCCGCGGTCCGTCGCCGGCCGCCGATTGGCGCCGGCTCATCCGCCACCTCGGCATCCAAGCCGGCTGGCCGCAGTGGGTCGGCAAGTTGGAGCCGCGTACTCGCGGGCCCGTCGAACTGCGGGCCGGCAGGGCGGGCAAGGAATCCCGAGGCCGGGTGGTGCCCCAGGATTCGGTGCAATCCCTTTGGAGTCTGGTCTCGGACATCGCGCGGCGCCTGTCGGATGAGGCGTTTCCCTCGTGGTCCGGCCGAGCGCGTCAAGCACGAGACCTCTTGGATGCGTATCTGAATCCGCCGCGCGATTGCGCGCCGGGCGAGGCCGCTGCCTGGGATGCGGTGCGGCAATCCATCGCCTCCCTGGAGAGCCTCGACCTCATCGGCGCACCCTGCTCGTGGCGTGATTTCCTGGACGGCCTGACTGAGAAATTGCGCCGGACCACGCTCGAATCGCCCGGCGGCGGGCGCGGAGTGCGGGTGTGCGGCGCCATGGATGCGCGCGGCGAGGGCTTCAAGGTCCTCTTCCTCATCGGTCTCAAGGAAGGGATGTTCCCTCGCGTCGTCCAGGAAGATCCGCTTTTACGCGACCGCGTGCGCGCCGCCCTGCGCCACCCGGCCGGCTATTGGATCGCACAGAAGGGCGCCGGACACGAGGAGGAGCGGCTGCTGTTCTATCTCATGGCCGCCGCGGCCAGCGAGCGGCTTTACTGCGTTTTCCCCAGGTCAGACGAGGCCGGCCGCGCCCAGGTGCCTTCGCTCTACCTGCGCGAACTCTGCCGGGTGGCAGGGCTCGATTTCTCAGACGCCGGAGCGGTACGCCATGTGCCGCGCCAGCCCGCGGCCAAGCTCGCGGCGATCGACGGGTCGGCCGCCTCGCCCCAGGAACTGGCCCTGCGCTTGGCCCTGGAGGGCCTGCCAGCCAAGGGACGCCTGCCCGCCGGCATGCTCGACGGGGAACTCCTCGATGAGGTCCTGGTGCGGGCCTCGGCCATCGGGGCCTGGGGCCCGGCCGGCCCCTTCGACGCAGTCATCGCCCCGCCCGCGGAATTCCTCGAAGGCTTGGGCCGCGGCGGCCTTTCTCCCAGCGCCATGGACTGTTTCGCGGGCTGTCCTTTCCAGTTCTTCGCCAGCCGGGTCCTGGGCTTGGGCGAGCCGGAGCCGGCGGCTTGCCGAAGCGAGGTCCCTGCGGTCCTGCGCGGCCGCATCTACCATGAGATGCTGGAGCGCTTCTACCGCGCCGCGGAGGGAACCATCTGGACGACGGAGCAAGCTTGGCAGGAGCGCTTCGCCGCCTGCGCCGCGACGGTTTTCTCGGGGCGCGGCTGGCTGGAGGCGGGGGTCTATCCCGTGCTCTGGCAGGCGCTGGGATCGGTCATGACCGAGACCCTGCGCGATTTCCTGGCTTGGGACCGGGCCGAGGCGCTGCGTACGGGCCTGCGGCCGGTCTTCTTCGAGACGCGGCTGGAGGGGGAGTTCCGCCGGCCCCGTCCCTCCGATCTCGAAGGCTTCCCCGTCCATGGCATCGCGGACCGCATCGACCGCGCGCCGGACGGGCGCTGGCGCGTGGTGGATTACAAGACGCGCTGGAGCCGCGCCGGTACCCTGAGCCGGCAGACGCTGTTGGGCGGCCTGCACCAACTGCAGGTCTACGCGGAGTTGGCCCGCGGCCTGCCAGGCCAGGGCTGTCTGGAAGAGGCCTGCATCCTTGCTATCGAAGATTCGCCCGAGGCCACGGGGCGGGAGCGCTGCCAGCGCTACGGTGCCGCGCAGCTGGAGGCCGACCGAGGAGCGTTCTTGGATCTGGTGGCTGGAGAATTGCGGCAGATGCGGGCGGGATGGTTCCGCATCACACCCGAGGACGGCGAGTACGGGGTGTGCAGCCGCTGCCCTTTTCCCATGGCCTGCCGCAAAAGCCACGGGCCTTCCCGGGTCCGGGCCGCGGCGCTGGCCGCTCCGGACGCCGCCTGATCACCGGCGCGGGCCGCGCCGTATCCGGACTGCGCTAACGACGGAACCGGTGGCTGCTGGAGCGTGCGATCCGGCGGCGTATCCGGAAGTGGTGGCTGGTCGGCGGTTTGTACGGGGTCAGGTGCGGGGGCACCCGATACGGGAAATCCGGGAAGACGCAGCGCGGGATGCTGGTGCCGATGAGGCGCTCGATGGCATTGACGAAGCGCTCCTCCTCCAGCGACATGAGCGTGATGGCGTCGCCCACCGCGAAGACACGCCCGGTGCGGCCGATGCGGTGGACGTAGTCCTCCGGGTGCAGGGGCACGTCGAAGTTGACGACGTGGCTGATGTGGCGGACATCGAGGCCGCGCGCCGCGATGTCGGTCGCGACCAGGATCTGGCGCGTGCGCCCGCGGAAACCGGCCATGGCTTTGTCGCGCTGGTCCTGGCTCCGGTTGGAGTGCAGCAGGGCCACGGGCAGGCCGCGGTTTTCCAGGAAGCGCGCTACCTGGTCGGCGCGGGACCGGGTGCGCGTGAAGACCACGACCGAGGCGATCTTGGTCTTGGTCAGGATCGTTACGAGGAGTTCGAACTTCTGGTCGGCCATGACCGGGTAGAGCATCTGGACGATGCCCGAGGCCGGCGTGGCCGGAGAATCGACGCAGATGCGCACTGGCTCGCGCATGAACTCGCGAACCGCTCGCTCGACCTCCGGGGGGATGGTCGCGGAGAACATCAAGGTCTGGCGGTCGCGGGGCAGGCTCGCCATGATGCGGCGCACGTCAGGCATGAAGCCCATGTCGAGCATGCGGTCGGCCTCGTCGAGGACCGCGACGCGCACTCCGTCCAAAGCCAGGGTCCGGCGGCTGCAATGGTCGAGCAGGCGTCCCGGCGTGGCCACCACGATGTCGGCGCCCCGGCGTAGGGCCTGCTCCTGTTCATGGAAGCTAGCGCCTCCGATGACGAGCACACAGCGCGCCGGCGTGTTCCGCGCGAAATCGCGCACGGCGCTTTCCACCTGAGCCGCCAGCTCGCGGGTGGGCACGAGCACGAGGGCGCGCACGCAAGGGCGTCGCGGCGCTGCGCCCTTGCCCGTCGCGGCGCGCTCTTGGAAGAGGCGCTGGAGCAGGGGCAACACAAAGGCCGCGGTCTTGCCGCTACCGGTCATGGCGGAGCCGAGGACGTCCTGGCCTTTGAGGGCAGGCGGCAGGGAGCGTTCCTGGATGGGAGTGGGGGCGGAGAAGCCCATGGCCCGGACGGCTTTGAGCAGATCCGGGATCAGGCCGAAGCCGGCGAAAGGTTCCGGAACCGCGGGCGGGGGTGGGGTGGGGGTGCTTCCGAATATGTTCCGGAGCAGGTTCCGGATCAGCTTGGTGCCTGTGTTGGTCGGGGGGGTAGGCTCTGAATGGGTGTCGCTGGCTCGCCGCATTGATTCTCCTTGGCCTCTCACGCGAAGCCGCGTGCGTTTATTATAGCGTTTAGAGGGGGCGGCGGCATACTGCTTTGGATGGTTTCGTCAGCCCCGGCAGGATTACTGGAGCGCGGCGCGCAACGGCGCCAAGCTCCACAGCACGTTGAGGCCTATCTTGGATTCGGCGAGCGCGTCTACGGTGGTAGGCTCGGGATCGCGGTCTGGGATGAGGTAGGGCGCGTAACCGGCCCCCGCGAGGAGCTTCAGCAGGGTGCGCGGCTCGTGTCCGCCTCTTCTCATGTAGCCTGGCGAATATTCGCAGAGGATGAGCGGGACCTTGCCGAGTACCGTCTTGGCGCCGGCCAGCACTTGCAGCTCGTAGCCCTCTACGTCGATCTTGAGGAATGCCACCCGCTCCGGCGCTATCTTTTCCTCGGCCAGGAACCGGTCGAGCGAGGTCGTGTCCACCTGCACGGTCGGGCCGTCGTTGATGGGGAGCATGGAATGCCGCCCCAGGTTCTTGTCGGAGTAGAGGTAGAGGGGCAGTGTGCCCTCCGAGTCGGAGAGGGCCTTCTCCACCGCGGTGACCGTCCCGCAGGAGTTGAGCTCCAGGTTGCGCCGGAGCAGTTTGGAATTGCGGGGCTCCGGCTCGAAGGCGAAGACGCGCACGGGCGGCCTGAGTCCCACAGCCAGTAGAAGTGAATACCAGCCGAGGTTCGCGCCCGCGTCAATGATTACGTCGCCGGGCCTAGGCTTGAGCGTGCGCAACAGGAATTCGCTGATCGGCGCCTCATAGGTGCCCCGTTTGTATATCTGCCGACCCACAGCGTCGACGGTGTTGAAGTGGAAACGAAGACCGGCGAAGCCTGATGTCGCCGTTAGGAATGGTTTGCGCAGGATATATCGCTGGAAGAGATAGAGCAGGGCGTTGAGGGCTTCCGGGCTCGGGCCGACTGCTAAGGATGAAGAGGATGTCCGGATTAGGGCATTGCGATCTTTGGGTGAGTCACTGCCGCGCTCCATCCAGCAATAAAGCGCGATCGTTGGCATCCAAATCAGGGTGCGTCTCCAGGAGCATTCGGTCAGGCCCATGAAAAGAAGGGCAACGATCCAGGACAGGAACCACAAGCTCAAGAATGAGCGCGTGCGCTTGTATGTCCGCCAAGCCTGGTATGCCATGGCCCCTGAGAGCAACGCCGTGGCCGCGAATCCGGCGATCCCCCTTTCGGCCAATTGGTGGAGATAGAAATTATCCGCTTGATCCCAAATCTGACCACAAAAAAAGGTGGGATTGTAGCGGCAAGAGAGTTTTTCAAAATTCCCTAAGCCGACTCCCAAGATGGGGTGATCGAGGAATATCCGCCAGGCAGTCTTCCATAATTGACGATGGAGATAAAAGCTGCTTTCCGAAAGGCTCCAGGCTTTTTCCCCAATGGAAAGGAAGCGTGGGCAAAGAAATAAGCCTGCGGCAAAGGCCGCGACGGCCGCTGCGGCCTTTGCCGCGAGTTCCATGCTGAGATTCAGTGCCACGATGAGGCCAATACCGGCCATGGTCCCAAGCCAGGCGCCACGAGACCCGCTCAATATCTGCCCTACGACCAAAATGAAGCAAAAAATCAGGGCAGAGATCTGTCTGTTGGATTTCGACGCTTGGGTTTTGGCATAACAGAAGAAACCTAAGGCCCCCATCCCCAATAATTGTCCATAGGTCAAGTACATGATGGTGCCGTGAGCGCGCAATTGGGGCGCCAAGAATTCTAAAATCTTGGCCGATGCAGCGCAACGGAATAGTAGGTTTTTCAGAACGGCAGGGCCGAAAAAGCTCGTAACCTGCCCTATGCCTATCAAAGCGGCAATGAGAAATCCGACGGCGAAGAAGCTCTGTATAGAGAGCGAGGCGTCCAATGCGAAAGCGGCGGAAAAAATGTAGAAATCAAGCAACATTTGGCCGTCTTTTCCGAGCTGCCCCAGACTGTGGCGCCAATCGATGCCGAATGCAGCGCTTAGGATGCCGATCAGCAGATAAATCCACAGCGGCTTCTCTAATGGGCTGCGCAAAGACGGAAAGGACTGTGAAGAGATGTGGAATCCTAAGAGGGCCGTAGTGGTTATGGCAATGGCGGTGCAAGATCCGGCGATAGACAAAGGCTGGCATAACGCCCAGGCACAGAGTCCGAAATAGATTCCCTTTTTGAATATATTGGAGTTCATAATCAGAGGCTTTCCCATCAAAAAAATCCGAGTCGGGGCAATCGTCGCTATGTCTTGAATGACCGAAACTCCCCAAAGAAGGAAGAACGGATAGAGATGTGTCGTCATCCGTCCCATGCCGGTGCGGATAAATTGACTATAGCTCACCAAGTAGTCCGTACCAGGAAGGCAGGACACGGTGGGATCGCCAACGAAGGGTAGCGCCGCGAAGCAGAACGCCAAGGCGAGGATAAAGAGTAGCGAGACGGTCCCAAAAAAAATGCTGTCCTTTTGGAGCGGGGCGGCGCTGTGGCGGCGCCAGATGGCCAATCCCATCAGAAGGTAGAAGGCGCCGCCTGCGCCCCAGTGCGATAGCCATTGGCCTTGCCAACGGTATAAGAAAACGCGCAGAAGATTCCACAAGGCATTGCCGGTCGTGGTCCCTGCGTGGTGCCAAAGCCCGTTGGGGGGGAAATACTGGGAAGCGACATTTAAAGCCGCCGGCCGCCACAGCGTCCAGGATAATGCCACGGCGAATGCGGCCAAGAACGGCCACGCCTGGAAGGAGGCTGTCCGGCGGAACCTCATCCAGACGATCGCGGCCCCTACGACTGTCAGTGTGTAGAGCCCGTCCGGCCGCATCAATGCGCCCGCACTGAGGCAGAGCGTCCCGGCAATCTTCTCGATGTCTGGCGGGCCCTCTTCGTGTTGGCAGCGCGGCAGGCCAAGGGCCAATAGGCTCCCTGTCACGAGAAAAATCATGAGCGGGACGTCCGCGTAGTAGGTCGCCGCGTCGTCCCAGACCCATCCGGTGGCGAGCAGGAAAAGAAGAGCGGGAGGCGCGAGGGCTGCGTTCATCCGCGCGAGGCGTGCACGGAAGAACAGCGCGAAAAGCGGGAGTAATGTCCACGCCAGAAGACGCCCTTGGAATATCGGATCGCGGATTCCGAGCCACAGCAGAATAGACCAAATGGGCGGGTAGGTCGGCCCGGCTTTAGGGGAATAGGCTTGCGCGCAGCTGGCGAGCGCGGAAAAAGACGGCGTATTCCCAAGTGTGAAGGCGCGGCAAGCCCAGATGTACTTCGTGT
>TBL_comb47_HYPODRAFT_10008024_pt1 | contig 10922 bp, 9 predicted proteins | sample TroBogypolimnion_40_FD_10682 | JGI IMG/M metagenome (IMG submission 10682) | reverse complement strand
CATAATAGAAGTATTATCATAATTTCCATCTGGAATATTAATTACAGTAGTTGATTCATTCACTATTATAGTAAAATAATTATTTCCATATTGTTTAGATACTACATAATAAGTATTTGGCAATTCAATCGATACTAAACGCATTTGTAAAACATTGTTCATGTTAATTGGTAAACTAAAATTAAAATTGGTTGAAGCAGAATTAAAATAATTCTCTCTAAATTTAGTATCAATATTTAAATTTTTTATTATAGTTCTTTTTTTTAGTGGATTTATTACTCCTGCAAAAAATTCACTTGGATAAGAATTCACATAAGGAGTTTTTATATTCTCTCTTGTTTGAACCATATGTTCTTGTATGTTTTCTATTTCTGATGATTGTAGTTTATTATTATTATTATATAATTTATCTATTTTTTCTTTTAATGAATCTACCTCATTTTTATCTTCTGCAGAATTATTTAAAATTCTATTTTTGGCTTTTACTATAAATTGTAAAGTTTTCAATTTTGTTTCTTTATCTATATTTCTATTATTAATAATATTATTTCTTAATTTATTTTCTTTATTTTCAAAAATAAATGTATTATAATTAGATGGTAATTCAAACATATCTATTAATTCATCTTTTGTATAATTGTTAATATTTAAATCAAAGTTCATATATTATATAATATAAATTTATTTAAGATATTATTATATTAAATATTAAAATTATATTCAATAAATTTTTATCTTTCAATTATAACACATTTAAATAAAATATTTGAATTAAGAAAAAAATAATAATATTAAATATTATTAATTGTGTATATATTATGTCAGTAAATTATGAACAATATTTAGGGTCTAAAAGATGTTGTTCTTTAGGTGGAGCAATAGGACCACAAGGAATACAAGGTAATAGAGGTTTTACTGGAGTAATGGGACCAACTGGACCATCTGGGTTATTACCTGATCAAGAAATCGCTTATTTAAATTTAAATCAACAATTCACTGGTATTAATAGTTTTTCAAATTATGTTAATTTAGTTCCACAATCTAATTTAATTACAACTAATTTAAGTAGCGGAACATTAGCAATTGATTCTTGTAATAATTGTATTAATGAATTTGATGGACAATTTTGGAATAGAATTACAACTAAAACATTATCTTTTGGGTTTTCAGATACTACTTTTTCTATTACTGATGTATCTTATTGTAATTATCCACTTCAATGTAATATTTCTATGGATGCATCCAATATTGATGTAAACTCTTTTATTACATTAAGAACTAATTTTAGTTTTGTTGAATATATAGATACTACAAGTCCGACAACTTCAAATGTAATATTTGTATCTGGTAGTATGATTACTTTAAATTTATATGAAATTTTTAATAATAATAATGAATTAACATCTATTTCAATAAACAGTGATATATCATCTAATGAGGTACCTTCACCTTTTTACGGATTAATAGATTTAAATGTAATAAAACTTTATTTTTCAGGGACATCGCCAAATCCATTTATAAAAATTAGTTCATTTCAAGAAACAACAACACCTAATTTATATACATTTATTATTACATATAATGGGTTTGATATTAGTAATAATAGTGCATCTTATTCTATGAATGGTTCTATAGAATTAAAATGTGATTATGGATTACCTATACCATATAAATTTCAATTTGTGTAGTATATGTGGTTTGTTAGTTATATTTAATTATATATTATATTATATATATTATGACTTCGAGAATAAATGCTACTAATTTACATATAAAAAATAATTCTACTAGTAATTCTATAATTTTAGATAATTCTATAAGTACTAATTATATTAATACAAGTTCTTCAGGTATGTCATTGGTTAGTCCTGCTGCAGTTATTATATCTTCTACATTAGCTACTGGTAGTGGATTGTATTTAACAGATTCAAATAATTTATCTACAATAAAAAGTGATAATGCAGGTAATTTATATTTAAATAATGATATAATTTTTTCAGCTGGATATAGTCAACTAACTTTTACAAAAGGAATAAATTTTAAAGATCAAGCAAATGATGCTGGAATAAGTAGTAATAACCAAGGTAGTATAGCGATGTATGCTGCGTATTCAACAACATTAGCTGCTAATAATAGTAATATTACGCTTGAACCTGGAACTATTTCAATAATAGCCAGTAATAATATTAAAATAGGTAATATGAATTTAAATAATAATTTAGTTAATATTAACAGTAATTTAGATGTGAGTGGTAATATTAATAATTTATATATAAATCAAGATACTTCTAATAATATAATAATTGGTTATGAATCATTACAACAAAATAAGGGAATTTATAATACATCAATTGGATATAATTCGGGACAAAATACTGTTATTGGAAATTATAACACATATTTAGGTTATCAAACAGGAATTGATAATTTATTAAATACTTATGATTATTCAACAGCGATTGGTTATAGTGCTATAATTACTGCATCAAATCAAATTATGATGGGAGCAACTGGATCACAAGCGTGTACTGTGGTAATACCAGGACAATTACAATTTCAAGACGGAACAACACAAAATACTGCGGGAGGAGGAGGAGGATATTGGGATTTATCTGGTAATAATGATATATATAATAGTAATAGTAGTGGTAATGTAGATATTAGTAATAATTTAAATGTAAATGGTTTTATAAATAATATGACTTTATATATTAATGATAACGATAATACGGTAATTGGTCAGTCATATAATGGTAATAATATTGGTTATTATAATATAGGAATTGGTGATGCGTTAAGTGCCAATACTGGTAATTCTAATATAGGAATCGGATCAGACACATTAAGTAATAATACTGGTAATTATAATATAGGAATCGGACCAGGAACATTAAGTTATAATACTGGTAATTTTAATATAGCAATTGGAAATGGACCATTAAGTCGCAATACTGGTTATTTTAATACAGCAGTTGGAATTGATACATTAGTTTATAATTATAAGGGCGGTAGTAATACAGCAATTGGAGTAGGAGCATTATTATATAATGAGACTGGTGATTTTAATACAGCAATTGGTTTTAATGCATTAAATTGTTTAAATGTTTATAATCAGACTACTGTCGATGGCGAATTAAAACAAATGTAATATCTTTAAGTGATTCATTTACGGTTGATAATTTAAATCCAGTAACTTATTTTAATTTAAATACAAAAAAACAAGATATAGGTTTAATAGCACACGAATTGCAAGAATTGTATCCTGTTTTGGTTAATGGAGAAAAAGATGGAGATACAATGCAAAGTGTGAATTATACAGGATTAATTCCAGTTTTAATAAAAGAAATTCAAATGTTAAAAGAGAGAATAAAAACAATAGAAGAAAAGATTTAAATAAATATTATTTATTAGAAATATATTTACATTTATAAGGAATATTATAAGTTACTGCACACCAATAACTAAATCCACTTCCGTGTATATAAGATGTATATGAATAAATATAATTAGAATATGATAATAAATAGAAATCTAATAAAGTATTTTTTATTTTGTCTCTCTCTAATAAAACTCCTTCTCCCAAATGAGTAATTTTATTAAAAATGAATTTAATATTTGAGAAGTATTTTAAAATAAAATATTTAATTTCATTATTATCAGCAATTAATAAAAATGTAGAATTAAGATTAGAATTAATTAATATATTAATTTCAGTAAAAATGTGTGTTAAATAAGAAATATTAAATGTTTTAGTAGTTTCTTTTAAAAATGAATCACCAGAACGAATATGAATAATTGAATATGTATTTTTTTCTAAAAATAGTGTATTTAATGTATTATTAATATATGTATTCATTTCTGTATTAGGTTGAAATAAATCGCGCATATATTTTGTGTGATGTTTTTCAATTGGATTATATGGAAACATAATATTATACATAAATAAAGATTTATTATTTACTATTAAAGTAGATAAATAAGAAATAAAAGTATGTATACTTTGTGAATCGTGTATAATGTTTACAATAAAATTATTAGAATCTAATTTAGTTTCTTTCCAATTATTTTCAATAAACATAGGAACATTTTCAATAAAAGTGTTATTAATTGTAAAATTAAGAGAGAATTTATTTAAAAATAAAGCGATAGGATGATTAATAATAATATTAGGTTTAAAATTATATTTGTCACAAAATTGTAATAAAAAGTAGCAACCTCTAATAAAGTCACCGAATCCAGTAGGTTTAATATTTTGTGCATAATTAGTTTGATATACATTATGAATAGTGGTAATATTTTTATTATAAAGTGTGTTAATATTAGAATGATCAGTATTGAAATCAATAGTAGGAATAGGAGGAATATGTATATTAATAAGATGATTAATATTTTTATTAAAATTGGTAATATCAAATATATCAGTTTTATTATAATTTGAAATCATAGTATTTTTTAATATAGTTTTAGGTATATTATGTTGATATGTATGAGTAGTAGTAGTAGTAGTAGTATTAAATGAAATAGTATCAGTTGTGTGAATAGGTTGTATTTTGATATCATCAAGTAAAGTAGGTTGTGTTTGAGTAGGTTGAATATTTTGTTTTTTTGTAGAAATATTTAAATCAACCATTTGATTATTTTTTAAAGAAATATTACATAATCGATTGATATCTTTTTGTTTAGTTTTTTTACGATTAAAAGAATTGTGTAATATAGAATCATTGAACATATTATATAAGTATTAAAATAAAAAAATAAAGAATATAAAACGTAAAATAGTATATATGATATGAGTGAATTATTTTCAAATGAATATTTAAAAATAATAGAAAATGAGAATAATATATTTAGAATAGAATTTAATTATTTGAACATAGCTTTAATTAATTCATTAATAAAAACGAAGCTTTTATTAGGTGCGGTATGTAATGAGAAGTATGATATAGTTCAATTTAAAGCATTATCAGTAAAACCATTTATAGAATATCAAAAAGAACAAAAAGAAATGAGAGGAACAAGTAAAATAAGTATAAAAAACGCATTACAATTATTGTTGGATTTATCAGTTCAATTAAATTATTTAATAACAAAAGAGTCGTGTAGTTTTCTAGGATATAATTTAGAAGATATATTTGTAATAAATGATAGTAAATTTATATTTTTAGGAACAGAATTAATAAAAGAATTAAATAAAAATAAGATTATTATAAGTAATCCGTTTAGTGAAAATGATTTTTTTGTTTCTCCAGAATTATTAAAAATAAAAGATATTCCATCTTATATTCATTATAAGAGTGTTTATTTTAGTTTATCTTTTTTATTATTATATTTATTATCAGAATCATCATCATCAGTTGAAATTTATAATGAATATTTAAAAATAGATGATGAAAGAAGATATGAAAGATTGAAAGAATCTTTAAATATGTTATCGATAAGAGAGACAAAATTATATTGGGTTCTCTCTAGAAGTTTAATTGAAGATTGTGAAAAAAGGAATATATTATTTATATAAAAAAGTGGTGAGTGTGAGTGTATAGTGAATAATATAATAATATAATATAATATATAATGTCATTAACAGCTTTTAAAAGGAAATCAGTAATTAATTATGGTTCAAAACGTTCAGGAGTAACTCCAGGTGGTTATTGGTTGCCACAAGGTCCATTTGGTCATTCAACAAATGGGTTGCAATTAGCAATACAGAATTATGGTTCGGTAGGTTTTTCAATAAATGGAGGTCATAGAAATGTAGGATATATAGGTAAAACATATAAGATGTCAAAATCAGGAACTCCTTATAGAGGTGCATATCCGGTAGGATGGGGTGGTACATTTGGTAAATATCCTTCAGCAGTATTAGTTGGTAATTATAGTGGAGCAATTGCAAATAGTAAAAATGCGGTGGTTCAACCAGTATTAAATTCAAGTGAAGTATCAACATTAGGAACACAATATTTATATGTAAAGCCGTCAGTTTTATCTACAAAAGGAATGTTAGATAAGAAATATAGATGGGCATATTATGGAACATATCCGAATTATTGGGTTCAACCTAATTATACAGGTAATCAAACGGATACTGCAAGTCAAGGTTTATACGTTCAAAATTTGGCTTCTGCGAATACATGTAATTTGAAAGTGAATAATGTAGGTACTTATGAAGGTAATATTGTAAAAACGAGTCCTACATTATGTACTCCAGGAACTTCAACAGCGAGATTTAAATATAATGATATGGCGCGTAATGCTCCATACACAAAAACGTTATATCAACCAGTATCTTATAGTCAATATAATTTGAATTTAACTAGAGGATGTAATAATCCGATTGGATATCAAAAGCCATTTCCATTTGCGGTATCTACCGGAAGTAGTCAATCTGCAAGTGGAACAAGTATAACAAGTTTTGCGAATGCGTGTAATACTTCAAAAACTTATTTAGTTCCTCCAAGATGGTATACAAAAAGTACATCGAGTCCAAATGTGGTTGAAACGACTCAAACAACTCAATTTAATAATATTCTTTAATATTTAAATTGTAAATATTAATAATAAATATTAATAATAAATATTAAATTACTTATTATATTTAAATATAAAGAATACTAATAATATTAATTATTATGGAAAATAGTAAAAATAAAATAATAGATTGTTTTATATTTTCAAATGAATTAGAATTATTATATTATAGATTATCCATTTTATATGAAGTAGTTGATTTTTTTATAATAGTAGAATCGAATTATACACATGCAGGTAATAAAAAAGAATTATTTTACGAAAACAATTTATATTTATTTAAAAAATTTAGTGATAAAATTATTCATGTTGTTATAGATTTACCATTTATTTATCCAAATATAGATTATACTAATAATGATCAATGGAAAAATGAGTGTTATCAAAGAAATTGTATAAATAATGGTATACAACAACTTCAATTATGTGATAATGATTTAATTACCATTTGTGATTTAGATGAAATACCTTCACCAAAAATATTAATTGAATTTCAACAATTAAGTACTATAGTAGATGGATTTACATTATCATTAAATATGTATTATTATAATTTAAATTGTAAACATAAAACAAATTGGGACGAAAAAACTAAAATAGTTACATTTAAACATTATAAAGAAACTACACCACAACAAATTCGTAATTCTGTATTACCATTATTTAGTAATTCTGGATGGCATTTGAGTTTTTTTGGAGATGTTAAATTTATTCAACATAAAATAAGTGAATTTGTACATCAAGAATATAATAATAATACATATACGGATACTAGTAGTTTAATAAATAAAATATCTAATAAGATTGATATATTTGATAGATCATATGTTGAAATAAACAATATTGAAATAGAAAATAATATTTTTTTACCACCAAAATATAATTTGTATTTAAATAATTATTATAAATCAAATTTAATTGAAAATAATAAAAATAAAATCATTATATATTTTCATATTTGTTGTATTAATAACTGGGTAGAAATTGTATCTAAAATATTTTTTAAAATTAAACATAGTGGTTTATATAATTATGTATTTGAAATTAGATGTGTAGTATTAGGTGATACTGGTATTGAAGAGAATAAAAATATATTTAATGATAGTAAAATTAAAATTATATATTCTTCAAATGATACATCTTTATATGAACACAAAACTATAAATTTATTATATGAAGATAGTAAATTAGATGATTTTTATGTTTTATATATTCATAGTAAAGGCGTTAAACATTATAAAACTGAGATAGAAACAAATGTATATGATTGGACTGAATATTTAAGTTTTTTTAATATTTATAATTTTGAAAAATGTATTCAATTATTAGAGAATTATGATGCGGTGGGTATTAATTTAATGTATGATACGAATAATTATCCTTTACATTATTCAGGAAATTTTTGGTGGTCTAAAACATCACATATAAAAAATAACAGTATGATAATTGATAATTATTGGTGTTCACCTGAATTTTGGATAACTAAAATATCGGGTACTTATATATCATTATGTAATTCAAATACTCATCATTATTCAAGTCCTTATAAATTTACGAATTATGAAAATAATGTAATAGATGAAAATTCGTGTTTAAAAATTAAATTTTAATTTAACAATAATAAATAAATAATAATTTTATATTTTCTCTCTAATTATAAAAATAGAATATAAAATATATATTTTCTAAAATATATATTTTAGAATTATAAGAATAGAATATAAAATATGTTAGAGAGAAAATAAAAATAAAAATAAAAATATTTATTCTTTTTTAAAAAATAAGAATAAGAATAAGAATAAGAATTTATATATTTTTTCTCTCTAAATTAATAATTAGAATAAAATATATTTTAGAGAGAAAATAAGAATAATATAAAATAATGTCTCAATCAGGAGCATTTGGATATATAATAAATAAAAAAAAATATATGATGTATGTAGAATATGATGCTGATTTATTATGGAAATTATTAGTGAGAGAAATATATATATTAATGAAACATTATGGTTCAAAAGATTTATTAGAAAAAGCATTTAAAGAAATAAAAATAGCAAAATATATTCCAAATGCAGATATAATAGAGAAATGTAAATGTTATAGTGATTTATCTCAAACAAATCATACGTGGTCTTCAATTTTAAAATATTGTCAAAGTAGTTATATAAATATAATAGAATCTGGTTATATTTTAAATACAAAAGATATATATGGTTTTATATTTATATTAAATTTTGATAAAGAGACAATAAACTATTATAATATAAATCTTGAAAATAAAAAAAAAATATTAAATAGTGTAACGATAAATGAAATAATGGAATTTGATGAAATGCCTAAAAATAGTTATATAGAAATAATTCAAGAAATGAAAGAAAGATTTACAAATTATTATGATTCATTAATAAATATTCAAAAAGAAATAATCAGTTTAAAAAAAATAAAAGAAAAAGCAAACAAACAAGGTGCTGTAAATATAGAAGAAAAAGTGGATATTTTGTTATATAATATGAATTGGGAAGAGAAACAACTAAATATGAATAGGCGTGTATTTTTTCATAGATTAAAAGCATTAAATTTAATAGATGACGATAATTAAATAATTAAACAATTTAAAGATTAGAATATAATTATTGAAATATAAAAAATGAGTAATTTAAAAACAACATTATTAAAATTGAAATTATTAAATTATTATGATAAAGTAATGGTTTTAAAAGTTTATATAGATAATTCAGATCCTGAATTACATAATAAATATGTAACTGCAGTAATAAATCATAATAATAATTTAAGCAATAATTTAAGCAATAATAATTATATAGATGCAGGGTTTGATTTATTTACTCCGAAAAATGGAGAGGATGATAATGATACTGAAGATGATAATGATACTGAAGATGATAATAATGCAATAATTCCTTTTTTTCAGAATAAAACAAATAAATTAAATTATAAAATATGTTGTTCTGCAAAGATGTATTTAGATACTGGAAAGAGTTATAATACAGGTTATTATATGTATCCTCGTTCTTCAATTTCTAAAATTCCTTTACGTTTAGCAAATAATGTAGGTATAATAGATGCAGGTTATAGAGGTCATTTAATAGGAATGTTTGATGTATTATTATCATATAATAATAAAAATATAAGTGGTGATTATTTTGGAAATAAGTATGATCGTTATTTACAAATATGTAGTCCAGGATTGGAACCTATTATAGTAGAAATAGTGGAAAGAAAAGAAGATTTAGGTAATTTAACAATTCGTGGTGATGGTGGGTTTGGTTCTAGTGGAGTATAATTTAATAAAATAATTATAATATAATATATTATATTAATAATAATTATATGAATAAATGAAATACTTATTTATGTAGATTTTTATGTAAAATTAAATATTATCAATATATTATCTAATATTATTAAATAATATATGAAGTTTATAAAAAATAATATAAAAATAATAATATTATTTTTATTTTTATTTTTATTTTTATTTTTATTTTTATTATATTTTAAATATTATAAAAAAAGTAATATATTTAAAGAAGGATTTACTTGGAATCAAGAAACGATTAAAGATTTTATATTTATTGAAAATAGTTTAAATCGTCAACGTATATTTGATGTAAATATATTACAAAATGTAGTAAGTCAAGAAGAAGTGGAATATTTTAATAAAAATAATATATGGCCTTGGTCAGAAACAACAAAAGAAATATATATTAAAGCAGTAAATAAAAATCCATATATTAGAAATATACCAGAAGATTCATTAAATTCCACAATGAAAATATATAATGAAGCTAATATATTAAAATTGTTGTCTTATCAAACGAAAGAAGGACAATTTTTATTAAATGGTATTTTAATAAATGATCCTTCAAATACAATTCAACAATTACCGAATGGTTTTGGAGATTTTGGTTATAATTCAGGTTTAATAGAAAATAGAAAAGATGATATAATAAAATGTAATATGAATAAAAATAGTTTAGAGAGAAAAACATATACTGGAAAAGGGAATATATATGGAGAACAAACATATAAAATATCTGATATAAATTATAATGATTTGGAAACTATAATTCCCAATTTTACATTTGTAAATAATCCATGTAATCCGTGTGTAGCGTTAAATGAAAATGCGGATTATTCTTGTCCTTTTAAATTAAATATAAAGAATGATTCTTCAATAATGAGTGATGTTTGGCGTTATTTATGGAATATAAGTATTTAAATAATATTATATAAAATAGTAATATGACCCACACGATGGTTCGAGAACATTTTTAGTGTTGTTTATATAAAGTTGTAATAATTTTAGATTATTATTCACGCAGGAAGGTGGAGTAAAATAAATATCATTATTTATCGAGTGTGAAAAATCTTAA
>TBL_comb47_HYPODRAFT_10008023_pt1 | contig 10923 bp, 8 predicted proteins | sample TroBogypolimnion_40_FD_10682 | JGI IMG/M metagenome (IMG submission 10682) | reverse complement strand
AGCCCTGCGAGCCGTGAAGGAACGGGATGCAACCCTCGACGCCGCGAAACGCCAGGCACGCGCCGAGCGGGGTGCAGAGCTTGCAGGCATTGCGCGTGGAGGTGAAATTTTTCGACTGTGGCTCCGTGTCGTCATCCGTAGCAGCCGACGTCAGGAGGCTCTGAATATTTCCGATTTCCGATTTCCGATTTCCGATTTTGGACAGCGAGCACTGCGCCAGGCCCTGACAATCCGCCGGATTCGAGCAAGTTGCGGGGCAACCGGTCGTTTCTTCCACTGTTTCCTGAATGTCAGTTTTCAGCACAGCAACTGGACTCATCGCAATCGCGATGCCAAAGTATTTTTCTCGCGTAAAAAGGTCGAAACCACTGAAAAACGGGCGTTTTTGTGAGGCAGTTATCTGAAGCTTAAAATTCCGGCCGTTGGCTACCTACATCTGTGTAGCTTTGCTTCGCGCCTACCACATTAATGTGGGGCAAACTTGGGAGGCAGGGAGAACAGATCTAACATCAAAGGAACCAAGCAACGAAGTTAGGCAGCTTCGTTACTTTGTTGCTTCCATGTTTAAAATGGATTGCTTGGCCAGACTTTTCGCCCGTCTTGGCGCGAATTGCCAGACCGGGCTGGCGACGCTCGCATAGACTTCCTTTGCAAAGTTCAACATGCCGATATAGCCGGCGAGCGGTTCCTTGCGCTCGTGGTTGTGGTCGCAAAAACCGATGCCCAGTTTGTAGGCGATGGGCCGTTCCTTCACGCCACCGATGAACAGGTCCACGTCTTTCTCCAGACAAAATTTCGCCAGCTCCAGCGGATTGGCGTCGTCCACGATGATGGTGCCGGGATCGGCCATCTCCTGGAGCGTTTTGTAGTCCTCCTTGTCGCCAGTCTGCGAGCCGACGATGGCCGTCTCCATGCCGATGAGCCGCAACGCGCGCATCAGCGAAAACGCCTTGAACGAACCACCGACGTAGATAGCCGCCTTTTTGCCGAGCAGCTTTTGCTTGAAGCGCAGTAGTTCGGGATAGATGGCAGCGACTTCCTCGCGCACGAGGTTTTGTGCCCGGTCCATGATCGTCAGGTCGTCCTTGAAGAATTTCGCTGCTTCGTAGAGCGCGGCGCTCATGTCTTCGATGCCGAAATAGGAAACGCGCTTGAACGGAATGCCGTAGTCGCGCTCCATCATTTTGGCAAGGCCGGTCATCGAGCCGGAGCATTGAACCAGATTCAACTTGGCGCCGTGCGCGCGGCGAATGTCTTCGATCCGCGAGTCGCCGGTGAGACACGAAACCACCTCGATGCCCATGCGTTTGTAGTAGTCGCGCAGGATCCACGTTTCGCCGGCGAGATTGAATTCGCCGAGGATGTTGATGCTGTGCGGGCTAATGTTTGAGATGTCGCCGGTGCCGATCAGCTTGAATATGGCGTCGCACGCGGCCTTGTAGCCGTCTTTCTTCGTGCCCTTGAAACCTTCGGAATGCACGCCGAGCACAGGAATACCGGTCTTGGCCTCCACGCGCTTGCAGACGGCGCTCACGTCGTCGCCGATGAGGCCGACGATGCAGGTGGAATAGACAAACGCGGCCTTAGGCGAATGGTGTGCGATGAGTTCGAGCAAAGCGGCTTCGAGCTTTTTCTCGCCGCCGTAGATGACGTCCATCTCCTGCAAGTCGGTGGAGAAACTGTTGCGGTGAAGCTGCGGCCCGCTCGACAGCGCGCCACGGATGTCCCAGGTGTAAGCCGCGCAGCCCACCGGTCCATGGACGATGTGGAGCGCGTCGGCAATCGGATACAGCACCACGCGCGAGCCGCAAAACACGCAGGCACGCTGGCTCACGGAGCCGGCGACGCTGTTCTTGCCGCAGGCCATTTCGGCGGGCTTGCCGCCAGCACCACCGGTGTGGACGACTTGTTTTTCGCGGCCTGGAAGAAGATCAATCATGGGATGGAAACCATCCAACAACCAGCAGCCAATCAACTGGTGGTGACGCAGGATTCGTCTCATTAGCACCGGGCTTCAGCCCGGTGTTGTGGACACGACGAAGCGAAAGCGGTTTTAACCGCTTCCGCTTCAGCCACGAACCCGAAGCCGTTAAAACGGCTGCTACGGCAACTCGACAATCGTCACCTGGCTGAAGCCAGGTGCTAATGAGATGGACTATTTTTTTCATGCAACCACCTTCACTTTCGCGCTGACGAGGTTGCGGACTGCGCGATTGTTCATGCGGAGCAAGGCCCATTCATCCATGACCTTCGCGCCGAGGCTGCGGTAAAAACGGAATGCGTTTTCATTCCAGCGCAGAGCGATCCATTTGAAACGGCCACCGCCGATTTCCATGCCGATCTTGGCGACGGCTTCCAGCAGCGTGCGCCCAATGCCGCGCTTGCGGAATTCCGGGCGGACATAAATGTCATCGAGGAAAATTCCCGGCCGACCGACGAAGGTGGAAAATGTGCGGTGGTAAACCGCATATCCTGCCGGCGCGCCATCCACACGCGCCAGCAAGGCGGCGGCGACGGGGCGTTCACCGAACAGCGCTGAACGCAACGAGTCGGCGGTGGTTTCCAGCTCGTGCGCCAGTCGCTCAAACTCCGCCAGCTCGCGAATCATGGCCAGAAGGTGTGACAGATCCTTCGCGGTGGCGGAATTGATGGTGAACGGCGTCATGTCATTTGCATTTACAGTCAGGGTTGCCGCAGGGCACGGCGAGCAGGATGTCTGACGCCTTGATGACAGCGACGACCGGCGAACCTTTTTTCAGTCCGAGCACCGTTGCGGAAGTCTTGGTGATGACCGCCACGACTTCTCCGCCGCCCCGCAGGGCGACGGAGATTTCGGCGTTCACCGCACCAATGGTGATCTTGGCGACTTTGCCAGCCAGCTGGTTGCGGGCACTAATGTTCATTTTGTTTTTATGACCGTAGGAGACGACGTAAGGAGTCTCTAATTTGATTTTAATTTGAGCCTCGTCACCTCGGCTCCTACAGGATTTGGTTATTGAATTAGCTCGAAGTTTTCCTCGGCGCACTCGCGGTCTTTGTGATCCAGCAGCGCGTCGTTGATCAATTCCATCAGACGCAGCGCACCTGTGTAGCCGACGCACGGGAAGTAACGGTGGCCCATGCGATCCAGAATCGGGAAGCCGAAGCGCACGAACGGAATGTTTTCCACGCGGGAAATGTATTTGCTGTAGGTGTTGCCGATGATGAGGTCCACCGGGTTGTTTTTGATCTGCTGGTGCAGTTCGAACAAATCCACGTTTTGCTTGATCAGGGCGTCGGGCGCATGCTGGGTGAGCATGTCGGTGAGGCGTTGTTCAAAATGCTTGCCGGACGATCCGGTGAACACATAGACCGGCACCATGTCCAGTTCCACTAGGAATTGCGTCAGCGCGATGACGTGATCCGGATCGCCAACAATCGCCACGCGTTTGCCGTGGAAATATTGGTGCATGTCGCTCATGGCATCGAGCAGCCGACCGCGTTCCTGGCCAATCGTGGCAGGCACATCCACGCCGCCGTGATTGCGGAGCGCATGGATGAAGTTGTCGGTGTTGGTCAAGCCGTAGGGCAGTTCGAGCAAGGCGGCCGGAACTTTGCATTTTTCGTCCAGCTCAATGGCCGCCGGGTGCGAGGCGAAGTGGCCGAGGGCAATCGTGCCTTTGCTGTCGCCGGAAGACTTAATCTGTTCGATGGTCGCGCCGCCGCTCGGAAACATGCGGTATTGGCCGTCCTGCGGCAGATCTAGCACGCCGCTCGTGTCGGGGAACATCACGGTCTTCACGCCCATTTCCTCGACAATGCGCTTGAGTTCGCGCATGTCAGCGGGATCGATGAAACCGGGAATCAGGTTCAACTGGTCGGCGGGCGTGCCGCTGGATTCGGCCAGATATTTCACCATGCCGGTGACCATGCTGGCGAAACCGGTGACGTGCGAACCGACAAAACTCGGCGTGTTCGCGTGGATGACGTATTTGCCTTCGGGAATGATTTTTTCTTCCTTGGCTTTCTTGATCATCATCGGAATGTCGTCACCGATGACTTCGGAAAGACAAGTGGTGTGAACGGCCACGATCTTCGGATTGTAGATCGTGAAGATGTTGGCCAACGCCTGCGTCATGTTCGCCAGGCCGCCGAACACGGACGCGCCTTCGGTGAACGAACTGGTCGTGGCGACGACCGGTTCCTTGAAGTGCCGCGTCAGATGACTGCGGTGATACGAGCAGCAGCCTTGCGAACCGTGGCTGTGCGGCATGCAGCCGTTGATGCCGAGTGCGGCATACATCGCGCCGATGGGCTGGCAGGTCTTGGCGGGATTGATGCGGAGCGCCTCGCGCGGTTTGATTTCAGCAGTGGTTCCGTTAAGCATAATTTTGTTTGATTGAAAGGTTGACTCGTTGGTTGATTACATCGGCCCATCCGCATCTGCGGCACCGCCCTTGCGCCAGGCTTTGGTCTCGTTCTTCGCTTCCGTCCGGGTGGTGTGCGTCAGCGGCGTGGCGGACGCCGGATCTTTTTCCCACGGCGGCGTGATGAACTTCCAGACTTTCGTGGTGAGCATCCGGTCCACTTCGCGATAAAAATTGATCGCGCCGCCGAACGCCGCATACGGTCCGCTGTAGTCGTAGCTGTGCAGCTGCTTGCACGGCACACCCATTTTTTCGATGACAAACTTGTCCTTGATGCCGGAGCCGATGATGTCCGGCTTGTAGATTTCGATAAGCTTCTCCATCTCGTGATGGCTGATGTCGTCAATGACGAGCGTGGTCTTTTTCATCTCCACCATCATGCCTTCGTAATCCTTGAAGTTAAAACCGCCGGCTTCCAGCGCCGCGATTTGCTCCGGCGTCTTGGTGGGCTTGAACCGCGCGGGATCGGCTTCGACGTGCAATTCTTCGATGTTGCGCGAGTCCGCATCCACCTTGATTGTGGGCAAAACCTTGCGGCCTTCGTAGTCGTCGCGGTGGGCAAACTCGTAGCCGGCAGAAACGATTTCCATGCCGATGTCGCGGAACAAATCCTGGTAATGATGCGCCCGCGAGCCGCCGACAAACAGCGCGGCCTTCTTGCCCTGATGACGGGCCTGGATTTCCTCGCGCACCGGCTTGAGCGCCAGCATTTCCTGCGCGATGACTTCCTCGACCCGGTCGGTGAGCTTCTTGCTGTCGAAGAATTTTGCAATTTTCCGCAGCGTTTTCGCCGTGGCTTCCGCGCCGATGAAATTCACTTTGATCCACGGAATGCCGAATTTCTTTTCCAGCATCTCCGCGATGTAATTGATCGAGCGATGGCACATCACGCCGTTGAGCTGGACGGTGTGGCACTTTTTCACCTGGTCGTAGCTGACGTCGCCGCTCAGCGTCGCGGTGACGTGGATGCCGCATTTGCGCAGTAGTGTGTCAATTTCCCAGGCGTCGCCGCCAATGTTATATTCGCCAAGGATGTTCATGTTGAACTCCGCGACGTCCGCCTTGTCGTCGAGACCAATAATGTTTTTGAACACGCCGTTGTTGGCGATGTGATGGCCGGCGGACTGGCTCACGCCCTTGTAACCTTCGCAGGAAAAGCCCATGACGTTGATGCCCAGCTCTTCCTTCATCTGTTTCGCCACTGCATGAACGTCGTCGCCGATGAGGCCAACCGGACAGGTGGAAAGAATCGCAATCGCCTTCGGCTTGAAAATGGCGTAAGCCTCGCGAATCGCCTGAGCCAGCTTCTTTTCACCACCGAAAACAATCTGATCTTCCTGCATGTCCGTGTTCATGCAGTATTGCAGAAAATTCGTCGTGCCTTCCGGCGGACGCACCAGATTCCGGCGCGTCTGCCAGGCGTAATAACCGCAGCCCACCGGCCCGTGCGTGATTTGCAGCAGATCGTAGATCGGCCCCATCACCACGCCACGGCAGCCGGCATAAGTGCAGCCGCGCTGCGTGATGATGCCCGGCACCGTGCGCGTGTTCGCGCCGATTTCCGGCGGCGCTTCCGGGTCGTTGAGGATGATCTGTTTGGCGCGTTTCTTCGCCGTCTTGGCGGGATAGATCTTCAGCATCTCCGCCTTTACCGCGGCCGGATCGGGTGCCATCAAAGTGTCGGTGGGTTCGGACATAAATTTCCTTTCGTGTTTTGTAGGAGACGACGTGAGGAGTCTCCCATTGGGTTTTTTAGTTTGAGCCTCGTCACCTCGGCTCCTACAAATTTCAGGATCAATTGAACAGGCCGAACTCCATCAGGAGCTTTTCCAGTTCCGGCATGGACAGCGGCTTGGGAATCACCAGGTTTTTGTTCTGGTCAATCGCCCGCGCCAGCTTGCGGTATTCCTCGGCCTGGCCGCATTGCGGGTTCCATTCGATTACCGTCTTGCGGTTGATCTCGGCGCGCTGCACGTCGTTGTCGCGCGGCACAAAATGAATCATCTGCGTGCCGAGCTGCTTGGCGAACTGCTCGATCATTTCCCGCTCGTTGTCCACCTTGCGGCTGTTGCAGATCAAACCGCCGAGGCGCACCACGCCGGTCTGCGCAAACTTCAAAATACCTTTGCAAATGTTATTCGCGGCATACATCGCCATCATCTCGCCGGAGCAGACGATGTAAATTTCCTCGGCCTTGCCGTCGCGGATCGGCATGGCGAAACCGCCGCACACGACGTCACCCAGCACGTCGTAAAAAACGTAGTTCAGATTTTCACCCGCATCGTAAGCGCCGAGCTGTTCGAGCATGTTGATGGAAGTGATGATGCCGCGGCCCGCGCAACCGACGCCGGGTTCCGGCCCGCCGGATTCCACGCAGAGGGTGTTGCAAAAGCCGCCGTTGCGGATGTCAGCCAGCTCCACGTCCTCACCTTCTTCGCGGAGCGTGTCGAGCACGCTCTTTTGCGACAGGCCGCCGAGCAACAGGCGCGTGGAGTCGGCCTTGGGATCGCAGCCGACCACCATGACCTTGTGACCCATCTCGGCCAGGCCGGCGACGGTGTTTTGGGTGGTGGTGGATTTGCCGATGCCGCCTTTTCCGTAGATTGCAATTTTTCTCATAATAGGATTTTGATTTTAATTTTTAATCCGGCGGAAACCTCCAACCGGCGCTGTTATCCCCCTTGCAAGCCTGATGCCAACCGTTATCCAGCGCTCGCGAAAGCGAAGACCGCCCAGTAAAACAAGGCGATCATACGCCATGGAATTATTGGCCCGCCGACGGAGCGGTTTTCACCGACGACGAATTCCGACATTTCCGTAGGATTAAAAATCGAAAACTACCCGGATGTAGCCACCTAAACTACGAAGAAGGAACGGACTCAGTTTCCTCGCCCGTCGGCATTCCTGGATCATTTGATTGCGTCGATTTGCGCGACGATTTCCGCCGATTGACCGGAAACCATTTATTCCCGAGCCGCCGTGGTTGTGTGCTCTATTTTGGCATCACCTTCGGTGGCGCAACAGAGGATGGCCAAAAAAAGTCTTGCCCCACCCTGCGTCAGAATCATGGAACAAATAAAACGATTCCAACCGCGAATGGTTCGCGGTTCAACGTTGCCGCCGATAATCGCTCGTGGCAGGCCGGTTTCCCGGCCGAAGAGTTACGCGAAATGGCTGGAAAGGACGCAGCCCATGGCCCGCGCGGCTATTCCGCCTTGAGCGAAGCCATATCAATCACGAAGCGGTATTTTACATCGCTCTTGAGCATGCGCTCGTAGGCGGTGTTGATCTCGTCCATGCGGATCATTTCAATGTCGCAGGTGATGTTGTGCTGGCCGCAAAAATCCAGCATCTCCTGCGTCTCGGGCAGGCCGCCGATGAGTGAGCCGGAGAAGGAGCGGCGTTTGAAGATCAGCGGGAACGCCGCCACCGGGAGCGGTTTCTCGGGCGCGCCGACGAGTGTGAGATTGCCGTCCCGTTTCAACAGGTTCAAGTAGGCGTTGATATCATGCGTGGCGGAGACGGCGTCGAGGATGAAATCAAAACTGCTGGCGTGCGCGGCCATTTGTTTCTCGTCCTTGGAGATCACGACCTCGTGGGCGCCGAGGCGCTTGCCGTCGGCCACCTTGCCGGGCGACGTGGTGAACAGCACGACGTGCGCGCCAAAAGCCTTGGCGAACTTCACGCCCATGTGGCCGAGACCGCCGAGGCCCACGATGCCGACCTTCTGGCCGGGGCCGACCTTCCAGTGCTTCAGCGGAGAATACGTGGTGATGCCCGCGCACAGTAGCGGCGCAGCGGCGGCGAGATTGAGGTTGGTCGGCATGCGCAGCACAAAATCTTCCGTCACGACGATGCTCTGCGAATAACCGCCGAGCGTCGGGACGTTGAGATGCTTGTCCAGGCTGCCGTAGGTCATCACCATGTCCGGGCAGAATTGCTCCAGGCCCGAGCGGCAGTCAGGACAAGTGCGGCACGAATCCACGAGGCAGCCCACGCCGACGGTGTCGCCAACCTTGAACCGTTTCACCCCGCCGCCGACGGCGGTCACGCGGCCGACGATCTCGTGACCGGGCACGGCGGGATACTGGGTGAAGCCCCATTCGTTGCGGGCGAAGTGGAGGTCGGAGTGACAGACGCCGCAGAAGAGAATTTCAATCTGCACATCGCGTTCTGTGGGCGGGCGACGGTTGATCATGGTGGCGGCCAGCGGCGAGGTCGCACTGGCGGCAGAGTAGGCTTTCGTATGGTTCATAAATGAATGCTCCTGTGGACGGTTTAAAGTGCGGGGCCAGAATACGCCGGATGCGCGCGGCTGTCGCGCGCATTCTTACTCTGCCTCTTGCGGGATTGCGCGAAAGGGCGGAGGGGGTGAACCGCCGGCCGGGCCGGGCGCCACGTTGCGCTTGAAGTCGCCGGCGGGCGGGCGCATGCTCGCCGCTTGCATACGCTGGCGGAGATGGCTGGGGGTTTGAACCGTTCGCCGGTCTATCTGTCGGGTCTGCAAAAGCGGTTTGCATTGCCCGTGTTTGCGGGCGCAACTTACCCGGAGGCCTGCCGGGAATTTTTCCGCACCCTCATTCACCTCCGCATGTTCAACGTCAGTGAGGAAGGCCTGCGCGAACTTTGGGGGCTGGAAAAAAAGCTGCTGACGCTGTTGCACGTGTATTCCAGCGGCAGCCGGACCTGGTATCTGGATGCGTGCGGCCGCACCACGCATCGGGAGCGACGATTGTTGCTGAGCAATTTTGATCTGGGCATCCCATTGGACGCCCGCGAAGTCCAAACCGGCCTAGATTTCAGCGACCGGCTGCCCGCACTGTTTGAAGGCCAGGCGATGGGCGAGGATGCGCTCTTGGTGCTGGACGATTGCTTGAAGCGGGAGAAAGCCATTCTCAAAGACGTGCGGTCGGAGTTGCCGCAAATCCGTGCGGCGGCGAAATGGACGACGCATCTGCCGAAATGAGCCCTTGCGGAGGGAATGGCAGCGCCCCTGACAATTGAGCCGCACGCAACCCGGCTTGCAAGGCTCTCGCCCGACCACTTCTCCGGACACCGCAGCGCGGCCGGCCGGCCTTGAAGGGCACAGCGGACGTAGGACACCACGCCAGCCGGGAAGCGGGTCCGCTGCGCAACGCCTGGGTGATACCAATAAAACGGGTTGAAAATTTTCTGTTGCCGCCTCCGGCTTTTTAGCCGAGCATCCGAATCATGGTGAATACCCGCTCACCAATGGCGTCGCATCGTCCGGCGTTTCTCAACGTCAGCAGGAGGATTGAGTCATGACGAACCCTTCCGCAGCACCGGCTCCGAATCCCCCGACCGACGAATTAGCCGCGCCCGCGCCACCCGCGCCGCGGATTTTGTTTGTCCATTCGCTGGCATGGATTGTCCTGGCTATCGCGCTGGCCGCGAGCGCGAGCGGCTGGTTCATCGCGTGGCGGCATGATGAGCTGACCGCGCGCAAGCGGTTTGACGAGGAGGTCAACCGGATTCAAATGGCGCTCTCGGAACGCATGGCCATCTATCAGGACGTGCTGCACGGCGGGGCGGGATTGTATGCGGCCAGCTATTCGGTGGAGCGCGCGGAGTGGAAGGCTTACGTGGAGGCCGTATCGGTGAACCGGCGGTTTCCGGGCATGGACGGATTGGGCTTCATCGCCAGCGTGCCGCGCGAGCAGCTCGAGGCGTTTCTCCAGACGACCCGCGCGGACAAGTCCCCGGGTTTCCAACTGAAGCATCCCGGCACCAACAATGATTTTTTCATCACGAAATATCTGGAGCCGGAACCGGCGCACGCGGCCATGATCGGGATGGATGTCGGGGCGGATCCCGAATGCCGCGCGGTGGCGGAGAAAGCGCGCGACACCGGTCAAATGGTGATCAGCGGCCGGCTCAATCTCAGCGGGCCGGGGACCGCGGCGCAAAGTGGATTGATGATGCTGCTGCCGGTGTTCCGGAACGGCGCGCCCGCGGGGACCGTGGCGGAGCGGCGGAGCAACCTGGCGGGCTGGGTGTATGCGCGGTTTGTCACAGCGCAACTCATGAGCGGCATCCTGCAAAGCAACGTGACGCTGCTGCGGTTTGAAGTCTGGGATCGCGCCGGGTCGGGGACGGCGGCGCTGGTCTTTGACAGCGACCCCTTGCGGCCGGACGCGGCCAACCGCCCGCCGGCGCGGTTCTCGGACGCCAAGCCCTTTCCCGTGGGGCAGCACTCCTGGCTGCTGCGCTACAGCACGAAACCGGCGTTCAACCGCGCGGTTCCGCGCGGGTCGGAAATCCTGGTGGCCACCGGCGGCGGCGTGATCAGCCTGTTGCTGTTTGCCATCGCCCTGTCGTTGAGCACGACGCGGGCGCGGGCGCTGGCCATGGCCAACGACATGACCGCCGCGTATCGCAACGCCAACGCCGGCCTGCAAAAGGAAATCAACGACCGCCAGCGCATGGAACGGCGGGCGGCCATCCAGCATGCGGTGACGCGGGTGCTGGCGGACGCGGAGACGCTGGCGGTGGCCAC
>TBL_comb47_HYPODRAFT_10008022_pt1 | contig 10924 bp, 9 predicted proteins | sample TroBogypolimnion_40_FD_10682 | JGI IMG/M metagenome (IMG submission 10682) | reverse complement strand
TATATCTCGTAACGGTTCTCCAGGCCCCAGTCGCTCAGCAGCACGCCTGGGGCATGGGTGTCGATGCCCGTCTCCTCGAAGACCTCGCGCCGAGCCGTGTCCGTCCAGTCTTCGGTTATAAAATCTTTTGACCCTGTCACACTCTGCCACGTTCCCGTGTCAACGCGTCGGATCACCAACACCTCTAGGAGCTCGGTGTGGATGACCACCAACACAGACTGCGCAATTTTGTACAACACGTGATGCAGACCTACTGAAAATCAAAAAAAAGCTCGCCCCAATTCAAAACCGTTCACCAAAGTCCCCAGCTGGCTCATTATTTTTTGAGGCGAATTTGATTGGGCAAAGGCACCGAGCGGTGCAGCACATCTTCACCCAACCACTGGGCCCCACGCCAAGCGCGACGCGCCACCCTCTCCAAGGGAAGCTGCTGGTAATCGTCGTTGAACACCTCAAAGCTGTAGTCGCCGCGGTAGCCCAGGGCATACAGGCGCGTGACCAAATCGGCCAAGGCGTCGGAGTGCACCCCTTCACCGGGAAAGACGCGGAAATGGCGCGCCGTGGTCATGCGGTCTTCAAAGCTTGACACCTCTTGCCACATGAAGTCGGCCAATTGCACCAAGAAAATTTTCTCAGGGTCGAGAAGCTCCAAATCGTCGAGCGACGTTTGGGTGGCAAACAGGTGAAAAGAATCCAGTCCCAGCCCCAAATTGGGGGCATCGGCCATTTGGATCACCTCCCAGGCCTGAGGAAACTCATTGATGGTGCGCCCCCAAGAGAGCGCCTCATATGCCACCTTGATGCCCAAGGGCAAGGCCAACATGGCGAGTTTGCGCAAATCTTTGGCTTGGGCTGCCGGCTCCATGCTCGCGTGCGTCGAGGTGGACGAACACACCAAGAGCACCTTGGAGCCCAAGGCGTGGCACATCTCAAGCATGGCCTTTGCAATGTCGATTTTGTAGTGGTGCAAATGCCCTGACAAGCCTTCAAAGTCGCGCAGGACCTGAAACCCCGTGACCCTCAGTCCACTGGCTCTCACAACACCCACTGCCGCTTCAAAACCGTCGGGGTGTGAGACCACATCGCGCGCGCTGAGCATGACTTGCGTGAAACCGGCGTCTGCTATGGCTTTGAGTTTGGCCTCCAGCGTGCCCGCCAAAGAGATGGTGTCCATCCCAAAGTCCTCCAAGACCCCCCAAGTGCCCACGCCCGAACTCACGCCGGCACCCTCTTGGCGGTGCTCACCAATTCAAAACTCACACCCGACAGCCACGTGCGGGTCAAGGCCCCAGCACTCGAAGGCGCATCCCCCGACGCGTCCTTGGCCCCTTGCATCGCCGCGAACTCGACGCCCCGTTGCCCCAGCAGTGCCGTGGCAGCGGGGACATCCTCACAACCCAGGGCCATGCGCTGAAAACGCTCCTCTTCCTCCAGCGCCAAAACGCCCGGTTCGGGCTCGATCAGTTGAAGAAAAAAGGTATTGCATGGGCTTTTCATGATTCGACCTTTGGGCAAAATGCCAAAGCGCTCGGTGCTGGCCAGCGCCTCAAAGCCCAGCAGCTCGCGGTAGAACTCCATCCAGTCGAGCAGCCGGTCGTTGCCGATGTATTGCACCAAGCCAAAAAAATGAAATCCCGCCAAAGCGCTCGGATGGGCTTCGACACTGGGGATGGGCACAAAGTCCACGTCGTAAATGGAGAAATCCCGAACCCGGTCAATGAAGTAAATTCGACTCGACCCAACCCCGTGAATGGCCGGGATGTTGAGCTCCATCACCTCCACGTGCGTGGGCACGCCCCAGGCCCCGAGCTCGAGCGCGCGGTGATAGGCCTTGGCAGCGTCTCGCACCCGCAGACCGAGCGCGGCAATGACGGGTTTGTCGGTCGGGTTCAAGGCATGCGGCAAGCCCGAAGCATGGGCATTGATGATCACATTCATGTCGCCTTGGCGGTAGAGCAAGACCTCGCGCGAGCGGTGTCGGGCCACGGGACGCCAGCCCATCATCTCGAGCACCTGCCCAAGCGCTTGGGGCTTGGAAGTGGCGTACTCAATGAATTCAATCCCTGACAGACCCAAGGGGTTGTGCTCGGGTGAAATCGATTCTCGGTTGGTGTGTTCACCCACCGGGGTAGAAGTTGCAGTCATGGCCAGTCGGTCCCTCGACATTGAAAAAAAAAGAACCCCATGAAGAGATCCGCTCTTGGCAGAACCTCTCATGCATTATGATTCTCAAAAACGAATGGGTAAATCTTACCCCTAAAACACTGTTTCGCTCGAATTTACTTGGGAGACGCCACCATGATCAACACCCGACACCTCATGACCCTCACCTTGGACGTGCCCACGAGTGTGGATCTGGGTCAAACCCCCAGGGGGGGGCGCAAAATCGCCCACATTGCGGGGGGACATTTTGAGGGCGAGCGGCTCAAAGGCCAAGTGCAAGCCGCCCCTGGCGGGGACTGGCTCCTTCTCAGAAGCGATGGGGTCTTGAGCCTGGATGTGCGCATCACCTTGGAGACCGATGACCATGAGCTCATTTTCATGAGCTACCAAGGCATGCGCCATGGACCTGCCGCGGTGATTGAGCGCTTGAACAAAGGTGAGCGAGTCGCCAGCGAAGAGTACTACTTTCGCATGGCACCGGTGTTTGAGACGGGCAGTGCGCGCTACGGCTGGATCAACCGCTTGATCGCGGTGGCCACTGGCAGCCGCGAGCCCAGCGGCCCCATTTACCAGATTTATGAAGTGCTTTAAAAGGCTTTAAAGCTTCTTGAAGCCCTTCTCGACTTTTAGGCCTGGGCCGGCGTGCGCAGGCGAATATGGAGTTCGCGCAATTGCTTTTCATCCACGCTCGAAGGCGCTTGCGTGAGCAAGCACTGGGCGCGTTGGGTTTTGGGGAAAGCGATCACATCGCGAATCGACTCGGCCCCCGTCATCAACGTCACAATGCGGTCAAGCCCAAAGGCCAAGCCGCCATGAGGTGGCGCGCCGTACTGCAAAGCGTCGAGCAAAAAGCCAAACTTGACTTGCGCTTCTTCGGGAGTGATTTTCAAGGCATCAAACACCTTTTGCTGCACATCGGCGCGGTGAATCCGCACCGAGCCACCGCCAATCTCCCAGCCATTGAGCACCATGTCATAGCCTTTGGCAATGCATTTCTCCGGCGCCGTCACCATCCAGTCCTCGTGACCGTCTTTGGGGGCGGTGAAGGGGTGGTGCACTGCGGTGTAGCGGGCCGACTCTTCGTCGTATTCGAACATGGGAAAGTCGACAACCCAAAGGGGGGCCCAACGCGCTTGGAACAAGCCGTGTGTTTTGGCAAACTCGCTCAAACCAATTTTCAAGCGCAAGGCACCCATGGCATCGTTCACCACCTTGGCCTTGTCCGCACCAAAGAAAATCAAGTCCCCGTTTTGCGCTGCGGTTTTGGTCAAGATGGACTGGATGGCCGCGTCGTTCAAATTCTTAACAATGGGGGACTGTAAGCCCTCCCGACCCTGGGCCACATCGTTGACCTTGATCCAAGCCAGTCCCCGGGCGCCATAAATCTTCACAAACTCGGTGTAGCCATCGATGTCACCTCGGCTGATGCTGCCGCCTTGCGGGATCCTCAAGGCCACCACCCGACCACCTGGGGTGGTCGCGGGGGTGGAAAACACCTTGAAATCCACCGTCTTCATGTCCTCGGTGAGCTCGGTCAATTCGAGTGAGATTCTGAGGTCAGGCTTATCTGAGCCAAACCGGTGCATGGCCTCGCCATAAGACATCACCGGGAAATCACCCAAGTCGGCACCCAGCACCGCCTTGAAGAGGTGCGAAATCATGCCTTGGAACATGTCACGGATCTCGACCTCACCCATGAAGGAGGTCTCGATATCGATTTGGGTAAATTCAGGCTGGCGGTCAGCTCGCAAATCCTCATCGCGGAAACACTTGGTGATTTGGTAGTAGCGATCAAAGCCCGCCACCATCAAGAGTTGCTTAAAGAGTTGGGGGGACTGGGGCAAGGCGAAGAACTGCCCATCGTGCACGCGACTGGGGACCAAATAGTCGCGCGCACCCTCAGGCGTGCTTTTGGTGAGCATGGGGGTTTCGATGTCAATAAAGCCGTTTTCATGCAGAAATTGACGGACATGGTGGGCCACTTTGTAGCGCAGCATGAGGTTTTTTTGCATGTAAGGGCGTCTCAAGTCCAGCACCCGGTGGGTCAAGCGCGTGGTCTCGGAGAGGTTTTCATCGTCGAGCAAAAACGGTGGCGTGACGGATGGGTTCAAGACCACCAAGCCTTGGGCATGGACCTCGACTTGACCGCTTTTGAGTTGCTCGTTCTCCGAGCCCTCGGGGCGACGGCGCACGACACCGGTGACCTGGATACAAAATTCGTTTCTCAAATTCTCAGCCGACGCAAACACCGCTTCTTGCGTGGGATTGCAGACAATTTGCACGTGCCCCTCACGGTCTCTCAGGTCCACAAAAATTACCCCGCCATGGTCACGACGGCGATTGACCCAACCGCACAACTGGACGGTTTGATCCAACAGTTCTTGGGTCACTAGACCACAGTAATGGCTTCTCATGGACATGTTAACTTCTCTCTAAGGATTGGTGAAAGGTTCACCACAGGATGAAACACAAGGGTTGCAATGGACAAAGCCACCGTGAGCCAAGGGCAAGGGTCCACAGGGACTGAAGTCTTCAGACTCAAGGCGCGGGCAATGAGCTCTCGGACGCACTGGGCGTTGACGCGTGGACCATCTCATCGGGGGCCACCGCCCCCATGGAGATCACATAGGTCAAGGCCTGGTCCACACTCAAGGACAAAAGTCGCACTTCGGCAACGGGCACCATCAGAAAGAATCCGCTGGTCGGGTTCGGTGTGGTGGGCACGTAAACGCTCACCATGCCGTCTCCCAAAATGGACGCCACCTCACCCTTGGGAGAGCCCGTTTGAAACGCAATGGTCCACGTGCCTTGGCGAGGGTACTGCACCAGCACAGCGGTTCGAAAGGCGTCACCACTGCTCGAGAACAAGGTGTTGGAGACTTTTTTAACACTGGTGTAAATGGACTTGACAAAGGGGATGTGAATGAACAAATGGTCCCACTGCTTGAGCCACCAACGACCTGCCACATTGGATGCAAAAGCGCCCGTGATGAGGAGCACAGCAAACACCAACAAGACGCCCAGCCCGTGGACTTCTCGCAAGAAATCCAAATCGGGTTGACGACTCGCACTCATGAAGGAACCAAGGCCTGAGAGCACGCCAGAAAAAATCGCATCAAACATTCCCATCAACCACAGCAACACCCATACCGTGATGGCCAAAGGCAACCAGACCAACAGGCCAGCAAGAAGGTATTTTTTTAAATGCATGTGCTTAACCGTTGGTCATGTAAAAACAAAAGGGCGAACTCAGGGGTAAATTCATCGCATTGACTTCAGCAGCCAGGTCCATCAAGGCGCAGACTTGGGCGTCGAGGAGGTGCTGGGCGCAGAAGCACTGGCCGATGAGGATGAAGCGCTGCCTGCAGAGCCCGCGCTCGACGGTGTGGCGCCTGCACTGGGAGTGGGACTCGCCGCAGTGCTGGCGCTGCTGGCCCCTGACTCACCCGAAGAGGACGAGGTGGCACTGGAGGCATCGGGGGGGGTGGTTTTGGTGACCGCGGCGTCGCCCGCGGCAGTGCTCGCGTCGGCCTTGGGTTTGTTGTCCCCTCTAAAATCCGTCACATACCAACCCGAGCCCTTGAGCTGAAAGCCTGCGGCCGTGACTTGCTTGGTGAACTGGGGCTCACCGCACTGCAAACACACGCTCAGAGGCGGGTCTGAGAGTTTTTGCAAAACGTCTTTGGCAAAGCCACAAGACGCACATTTGTAGGCATAAATAGGCATTTGAAACTGACTGGCTGGGAAATCGAACATTATAGAGGCCTATCCGCCGAGCTCGGGGCGGCTCGGGGCGGCTAGGACGGTCTAGGGGCTGATAGCAGCCTAGGGTCTTCTTAGGGTGGTCATGGGCCATCAAGGTCCCATGGGACCTCAGGCGCTCAGCTCATTGGGCTTTCATCGCACTTCACCGGCTTGAGGGTTCATCCCCGGGTGGAATCGATGGCTGCTTTGGACATTGCGCATCCACTGAGGCGAGAGCGACCCCGCCACCATGGCCAGCGTCGCCACGACAAGACCCACCCCTTGCGCGGGCAACACGTCGCCCATGGGGGTCGCCAAAAAAAGCAGCCAAGTGAGCAAACCCAAAGCGATGGAGAGCACCGCACCTTGGGTGGTGGCTTTGGACCAATAAAGCCCAAAGGCCAAAGGCACAAAGGCACCCACCAAGGGCACTTGATAGGCGCCCGAGACCATTTCATAAATGCTGGTGCCTTGCATGGCAATTGCATAAACCAAAACCACCGCACTGAACACGAGCACGGTCACGCGCATGGCCCTGAGCTCGGCACGGTCGTCCATCTCGGGTCTGAATTGGCGCCAAATGTTTTCCGTAAAGGTCACACTGGGCGCGAGCAACGTGGCCGACGCCGTGGATTTGATGGCCGAGAGCAAAGCGCCAAAAAAGATCACTTGCATCACAAACGGCATTTTTTGCATCACCAGCGTCGGCAGCACCCGCTGAGGATCGTCACTGATGAGTCTCAAGGCCTCCTGTGGCATGATGATCATGGCGCTCACCACCAAGAACATCGGCACAAAGGCAAACAACAAGTAGCAAATCCCGCCAATGATGGGGCCTCGCGTCGCAGACTCGATCGAGTTGGCCGACATGACGCGCTGAAACACGTCTTGCTGCGGGATGGAGCCCAGCATGATGGTCAGCCCCGAGGCGACAAAAAACATCACATCGTGCCAATTGGCCTGGGGCAAAAAGTGAAACATGTCTTTGGATTGGGCCAGGGCCATCACGCGCTCAGCGCCGCCGGCCTGGCCGCCGGCAAAGACCGCCAGGGTGGCGAGTCCACACACCAATATGATCATCTGAATAAAATCGGTGATGGCCACCGACCACATGCCGCCAAACAAGGTGTAGGCCAAAATCGACACCACCCCGATGGCCATGCCCACCGGCATGGGAATGACCCCATCGGATAGAACATTAAAGACCAGCCCCAAAGCGCTGACCTGAGCGGAGACCCAACCCAAGTAACTCACCATGATGATCAAGGTGCAGACCACCTCAACGTCTCGGCCGTAGCGTTCGCGGTAGTAGTCCGCAATGGTGAGCAGCGTCATGCGGTAGAGCTTGCCTGCAAAAAACATCCCCACCAAAATCAAACAAAACCCAGCCCCAAAGGGGTCTTCAATCACCCCGTTGAGCCCGGAGTTGACAAATTTGGCCGGAATACCGAGCACCGTCTCAGAGCCAAACCAAGTGGCAAAGGTGGTGGTGACGATCATCACCAAGGGCAAATGACGCCCGGCAATGGCGTAGTCCGAGGTGTTTTTCACACGCCGAGCCGCCAGCAAACCAATCGCAATGGTGATCAACAAATACACAATGACCAAGGCCAACAACATGGGGGCATCTCCCTAAAAAACCCGCCCGAGCACAGTGGGGATGAATCAGTGAAAACCGTATTTTAAAACAGCGCCCCACCAAAAAAACAAAGCGCCGTCAGCCTAAGAGGAGATGTTGAGCCACTGCATGACCACCAAGCCCAACACAAAGCCCAACGCAATCCAGAGCACACGCACCAAGAGCCGCTGCGTTTGGCGACTCTCTTGCAGCACTTGCAAGAGTTCGGCCGAGGAGACCATGGCGTGAGGGTGCTGCAAATAGTCGTGCATCAAGCGCGGCAATTCCGGCAAAATTTTGGCATAGCGTGGGGCCTGAGCGAGCAGTTGCTTCCACAATTTCTTGGGACCAATTTGTTCGAGCATCCATCTTTCCAAAAAGGGCTTGGCCGTGCTCCACAAGTCCAGATCGGGATCGAGCTCACGACCCAGTCCTTCAATGTTGAGCAAGGTTTTTTGCAAGAGCACCAGTTGAGGCTGAATTTGCACGTCAAAACGCCTCGATGTTTGGAACAAACGCATGAGCACCATCCCCAAAGAAATTTCTTTCAAGGGGCGATCAAAATAAGGCTCGCAAACGGTTCGAATGGCGCTCTCCAACTCATCGATGCGCGTTTGAGGGGGGACCCAGCCCGACTCCAAGTGCAGCTCGGCGACACGTTTATAGTCACGGCGGAAAAAAGCGGTAAAGTTCTGCGCCAAATACTCTTTGTCATACTCGGTGAGTGTGCCCACAATGCCAAAATCCAGCGACACATAACGCCCGAGAGTTCTCGCGTCCACGCTCACTTGGATATTGCCCGGATGCATGTCGGCATGGAAAAAGCCATCGCGAAACACCTGGGTAAAAAACAAGGTGACCCCATCTCTGGCCAACTGTTTGATATCCACACCGGCTTCAATCAATTGATCCACTTGGCTGATGGGCACACCAAACATGCGCTCCATCACGATCACATCTTGGTGGCAGTAGTCCCAAAACATTTCTGGAATCAGCACCAAATTGAGACCTTGCATATTTCGCCGCAACTGCGCGGCGTTGGCCGCTTCGCGCACCAAGTCGAGCTCATCGTGCAAATACTTGTCAAACTCGGCCACCACGAGCTTGGGCTTCAAGCGCCGGCCATCCACCGACAGACGATCCAACCACCCGGCCATGGTGCGCATGAGCGCCAAGTCCTTCTCGATGACTTCCTTCATCAGCGGGCGAATGACTTTGACAGCCACCTCGTGGCTCTCGCCTTTGGCATCGATCAAGGCGGCAAAGTGCACTTGTGCAATAGAGGCACTCGCCACTGGTTCACGGTCAAATCGAGAAAAAATATCGTCAACTGACTTGCCAAAGGCTCTCTCAATCGTGGCCACGGCGACGCCCGAGTCAAACGGCGGCACCCGGTCTTGCAAGGCGGCGAGCTCAATGGCGATGTCTTGAGGCAACAAATCTCGTCGAGTCGAGAGCACTTGGCCAAATTTCACAAAAATCGGCCCCAAGGTCTCCAAGGCCTGGCGCAGACGCTGCCCACGGGGCGCGGACAAGTCCCGTCCCAAGCGCAAGCGAGGCGCCAACACCCGAATCCAAGGCTGCTTGAACCCAGAGAGGATCAACTGATCCAAGCCAAAGCGCCAGACCACCAAAAAGATCACAAAACCACGGAAAAAACGGCTCATTTGACGCCCACCCCGCCCGCGAGCGTGCTGGCCCGGGCGTAGGCACTGCCGGCAAAGCGGCGAATCGCATCGAGCGCCCAATGCCCCACACGAACCACCTGATGGGCGTAGGCGTCACCCACGATTTTAGACAAATCGTCTTCGTAATCCCACTGCACATGGTCCACCAACCAATTGACCTCGGCGGCGAGTTGCACATCGCCTTCGATGCGAAGGGCGGGTTTCTCATCCCTCATGAGCCGGCTTGCCACATCGAGCAGGCTCGTTTCGACCAAAATAATGGACAAGTCTGTCTTGGTGAGCAGGTGAAGAGGCTTGTCGTTGGCCTCTGACCGAGCGAGCGCCAACGCTTGCTCGCGCTCGAGCAAACCTGCACGGGTGATGCGCAGCCGCCAGTTCCAATCGTGCCACTGCAGTGACAACGTCCTGCCTTGCTGGCGCTTTAAGCGGTGAAGTGCTTGGGGCTCGTGCAGGAGCACATGGTTGATGAAAAGCAGCACACGGTCCAAGACCTCGTGCACCAAAGCCGCTGGCAGCTTGACGCCCAAGACTCGACGCTCGATGGCCCTGAGACCTTTGTCTAGCTCAGCCCAAAGCGTTTGAGGGCTGAAAAAATGCTCCCCCGCTTGAGCGTCTTGCGTCCCACGCGCATGAGTCTGAGTGTCAGACTGAGAAAAACGGGCATCGTCAAAAGGGTTGCGGGTCATGCGGGGGACTTTCGCTCAATACAAAAAAAGGTGAGACTCCAAAGAGGCCTGCCAGACCATCGTGCGGCCTTGAGGGGGGTCGAGGCGGCCAATGCCTTCATTGCAAGGCCTCCAAGGCACACACGCGCCAGCCTTGCAAGTCGTTGGGTTGTTGGGGCAGCATGGTCTTGGACCATGTCCAAATTTCGCGAAACGGATTGGGGCTGGCACTCAGGCCTTCGCGGATCATGCCAGAGAGCTCAACACTCACTTTTTGCTCTTGTCCTTCGCGCTTGACACTCAAGCACTGGGACTCGAGCATCAAGACCTCACTCAAGACTGGGCTTGGGGCTTGCTCACCGAGGGTGGGCTGCTCTGGAGCCATCTGGGCGAGTTGGTCCTGCACGTCTTGCAGCATGGCGGGGCTCAAGAAATGTTTCATTTGAACCAGATCGCGCCGATCCCAAGCTTCTTGCAGGGACAAAAAATGCTTTTGAGCCATCTTTAAAAAATCGGCCACTTCAAACTCAAAAGGCCAATGGGGAGAAAAATCCGCTGAACTTGAACCTGGTGGGGGATGGACATAAGCCGCACTGATCGGGTCAAACCGAGACCAGGTTTGGGGCTCAAGCGTCAAGCCCTCGCGCCACGCTTGGGGCAGGTCCTGATGGGCCCAATTTGCGCTCTCCAGGGGTGTACCCATTGCACTTGATTCACCTGGTGCACCCCATGCGGGCCTCACCCCCTGGGCACCCCACAAACGCGCGTCTTGTGTTGCCGCGCCCGTGCTCACCTCCATCGCAAGGATGCTGCCCAGTATGCGCTCTCGCTCGGGCGACTCCCAAGGCCTCGCAGAGGCATCGTTGCCCACGTTCTTGGGGTTGTAGGGCGTGAGAAACGGCACAGTCACGGTTAAAGCGGATGGGGGCTTACGGCGAAAGAAGTGTGCCCCCAAGGACTCTCGGGGTGCGGTGTAAATGGCTCGGCGTTGCCCAACCGCCCCACCTCTGGACATGCAAGCGCGCAGCAAACCCCCACGGTTCAAC
>TBL_comb47_HYPODRAFT_10008019_pt1 | contig 10928 bp, 8 predicted proteins | sample TroBogypolimnion_40_FD_10682 | JGI IMG/M metagenome (IMG submission 10682) | reverse complement strand
GTGTGCTTGATGGCGCCGTCCACGAAGATGGCGATGTCCGTCGTGCCGCCGCCGATGTCGACCAGCGCCACGCCGAGCTCCTTCTCGTCGGCGGAGAGCACCGCCTCGGAGGAGGCGAGCTGTTCCAGCACGATGTCAGCCACCTCGAGCCCGGCCCGGTTGCATGACTTGACGATGTTCTGGGCGCTTGCCACCGCGCCGGTGACGATGTGCACCTTCGCCTCCAGGCGCACCCCGCTCATGCCGAGCGGCTCGCGGATGCCGTCCTGGTCGTCGATGATGAATTCCTGGGGCAGGATGTGGATGACTTCGCGGTCCATCGGGATGGCGATCGCCTTGGCCGCCTCGATGACGCGCTTGACGTCCTCGGGGGAGACTTCCCGGTTCTTGATGGCGATGACGCCCTGGGAGTTGAAACCCTTGATGTGCCCCCCGGCGATCCCCGCATAGACCGACTTGATTTCGCAGCCGGCCATCAGCTCCGCCTCCTCGATCGCCTTCTTTATGGAAGCGACGGTGCTCTCGATGTTGATCACCACCCCTTTCCTAAGACCCTTGGAGGGGCTGGTGCCGATCCCGACAATGTCGATCCCCTCCTCGGTCAGATTTCCCACGATGGCGCAGATCTTGGTCGTCCCGATGTCGAGCCCTACGATCAGATTATCCCTTTTACCGGACATGCTTCCCCCCCTTAAGTGCTACACTTTTTTAACTATTATTTTGTCGCTGTAATCCAGGTCGATGTAATCGAGCGCCTGCATCTGGGGTTTCAGGTCCCGGTAGATGCCGCTTAGGCGCGCGAGCTTTTCGGTGAAGGCGCCGTTACCGAGCTTCACCGGGATGCCACCCTGCATGGTGAACAGGGTGAAGCCGTATCCCTTGTCGTAATGGATCTCCGAGACGTCCTCCAGGCTGAAGACGGTGCCCCCCTTCAGGCAGTCGATCAGCTGCAGCGCGCTTTTCAGCGCCTCTTTGCTGCCGGCCGGGTCTTTTTCCAGGTCGGTCTCGTTCACCCCGGTGATGAGCGGGTAGTCGAGCCGGTCGCCTTCGACCAGCGACTTGAAGAGCTCACCCTTGGCGTCCAGGTAGTAGAGGCAGCCGACGTTGGCGACCGCCTTGGGCGAGCGCTCGGTGAGCGTGATGGAAAGCGTGTGCGGGAAGAAGCGCCGGACCTGGATCTGCTCGATCCACGGGTTCTTGGCAAGCTGCTCCCCTACCCCTTTCAATCTCAGCCCCAGCATGGAGTCGCCCGGCTTCACCCCGGCAAGCGCCACGATCTCGGCCCGGGTCAGCCTGGTGAGCGGCGACACCTCGATGGTCTCCAGGCGCAGGAAGGTGGTGCGCGACACCATCCGGTACAGCTGCTGCCCGCCGAAGCCGAGGGCGCCGCAGAGCGCCACTCCGCCTATCCCCCTGGAGAGCCAGGTGAGGATCGGGCGCCAGTTGACCGGCTTGCGCTTCTTGGGCGCCTTCTTCACCCGGTTCTGGGGAGCTTGGCGCTGTTTTTTGGGATGCAGATCGCGCATGGTTGACCATTAGCCGTTGCCGGCCGCCTGTTGGTTCTAATGTTTTAACTTAAACGTTTTCACACTGTCAATTGCCCATTGCCAATTGTCAATTATTTTAAACTTATATCTTCAGTGAGGCCGTCAGCAGTATCCGCTCAATCAGCTGGTGGAACTCGATCCCTGCACCGCGCGCTATCTCGGGGAGCAGGCTCAGGTCCGTCATTCCGGGTAGCGTGTTCACCTCGAGGATGTAGCATTCGCCCGCCTCGGTCACCAGGAAGTCGACCCGGCTGTAGCTCTGGCACCCGAGCGTCGCGTAGGCCAGCTCACCGGCCTTCAGCACGTCCGCGTAGATCGCTGCCGGCAGCCTGGCCGGGAGGATGTGGTCTGCCATGCCGGGGGTGTACTTTGCCTCGTAATCGTAGAACTCGCCCTTGGGGACGATCTCGATGGCGCCCAGTGCCTGCCCGTCCAGAATCCCCACCTGGACTTCGCGCCCGTCGATGAAGCGCTCCACCAGGATTTCCGAATCATAGCGGAAGGCCTCGGCAAGCGCCGCGTCGATGCTCCCCAGGTCCCGCACGATGCTCACTCCGACGGAGGAGCCTTCCTGCGACGGTTTCACCACGATGGGTAGCGCGAAGGAGAGGGCCAGCTGCTCGCCCTGGCGCAGCACCTGGTAGGGGGCGATGGTGAGTCCCGCCGAGCGGAACACGACCTTGGAATAAACCTTGTTCATGGCGAGTGCGCTCGCCAGCACGCCGGAGCCGGTGTAGGGGATTCCCATCATTTCCAGGAGCCCCTGCACGGAGCCGTCCTCGCCGAAGCGGCCGTGCAGCGCGATGAAGGCGACTTCGACCGCTTCGGCCGTGAGCCGCTCGGAGAGGTCGCGACCGGCGTCGATGCCGACCGCGTTGAATCCCCGCGCCTGGAGCGCCGAGAGGACCGCGGCGCCGCTTTTCAGGGACACCTCGCGCTCCGCGGACAGCCCGCCCATCAAGACCCCGATCTTCTTCGCTGCAAGTTCTTCGACTGTCATACTGGATCCTTTTTCTGCTTTCGGTGTCACTGTTACTGGCACTCCGGCTACTGTTAATCGGGTTACCTATAACTGGCATATCACTTCGTGGCATCATCGTTCGGGCGAATAATGATTCGCCCCTACAGGTTGCCTAAGAGGCAATTACCCCAACACCGTGCCTATTCATTATTTCAGTAGGGGCGAATCATCATTCGCCCGCTCTCACTATGCCATCTCGATCTACTTCTCACTCGCCATCCGGGTAAGGTTTTTCCCTTACCCTTCCCCGATGACGCGCACTTCCTCTTCCAGCACGATGGAGCTCATTTCCTCCACCTTCACCTTCACCAAAGCGGCCAGCGCCAGAAAATCGGTCGCCGTGGCACCGCCGCGGTTGATCAGGAAATTCGCGTGCACTTCGGAAACCTGGGCGCCGCCCACCTGCACCCCGCGCAGCCCCGCCCCGTCGATCAGACGCCAGGCCTGCTGCCCCGGGGGATTCTTGAAAAAGGACCCCGCGTTGGGGAAGGCGACCCGCTGCGCCCCTCCCCGGTGGATCAGGTAGCCGGACATGCGCTCCTCTATGTCACGCCGCTCCGCCTCTTCCAGGCGCAAGCGCGCGGAGACGACGATTTCTTTGGGTAGCAGCTTCAAGTAACGGTAACCGAACTCCAGTTCAGCGGCGCTCCTGGTCACGACCTCGCTCCCCCGCAGGGTTACCAGGCTCTCGACCCGCTGCAGCGTCTCGTAGCCGTGGGCGCCCGCGTTCATGGCGAGTGCGCCGCCAAAGCTCCCCGGAATGCCGCAGAGAAACTCGACGCCGCTTAGGCAGTTTTCCGCCGCCACCCGGCAGAGCATCCCGTTGTGCACCCCGGCACCCACTTCGAGCCGGGAGTCCGGCAGGGGCCTCAGGGTGTCGAGCCGCAGCAGCGAAATGGCGCAGCCCCGGAAGCCTCCGTCGCGCACCAGCAGGTTGTAGCCGCCGCCGATGGCGAAGTAGTCGACGCCCTCATCCTGCAGGGTCTGCAGCGCGCCTCTCAGGTCGTCCAGGTCATCGGGCTCGATGAAGAGGTCGACCGGGCCGCCGATGCGCAGCGACGTGTGCGCAGCCATGGGCTCGTCCCTTCTCGCCTCGCCCCGCAGCTCGCGCGCCACCCTGTCCAGCCCCTCACGCGACAAGCTTCACCCCTCCCCTAAGGCGGCCAGCCGCTTCAGCATGGCCTCGCCGACCTGCCAGACATTGCCGGCGCCCAGCGTCATCAGGATATCACCGGGCTGCAGCACCCGCTCCAGGTGCTCGTAGAGCGCCTCGCGCTCGGAGATCCAGCTGACGTCCTTCTGGCCGTGCCTGCGGATCCGGCCACCCAGCGCTTCGGAGCTGACCCCCTCGATGGGTGCCTCGCCCGCCGGGTAGATGTCGGTAAGGATCAGGACGTCCGCGTCATGGAACGCGGTGACGAACTCCTCGAAGAGCTCCTTGGTTCTCGTGAAGCGGTGCGGCTGGAACACCAGGACCAGCCTGCGCTCCCAGCCGGCCTTGGCGGCCGCGAGCACTGCCCGGACCTCGGTCGGATGGTGCCCGTAGTCGTCCACCACCATGATCCCGTTCACCTCGCCCTTCATCTGGAAGCGGCGCCCCACCCCGCCGAAAGCGGCGAAGCCGTCGCGGATGGTCTCGAAGGGGATGTTCAGCTCCATGGCGACGGCGACCGCCGCCAGGGCGTTCAGCACGTTGTGGGCGCCCGGCATGGAGAAGGTGATCTCGCCCAGGCGCACGCCCTTGTGGTGCGCCACGAAGCTCGTGGTGAAGCCGGAGAGGCGCACCTCGGTGGCCCGGAAATCCGCCTGGGCCGACAGGCCGTAGCTGGTGAAACGTTTCTTTACCCGGGGCAGGATCTCGGCGACGTTGGCGTTGTCCAGGCAGAGGACGGCCAGGCCGTAGAAGGGGACCTTGTTGATGAACTCGACGAAGGTGTCCTTGATCTCCTCTATGCCGCTGTAGAAGTCGAGGTGGTCCGCGTCGATGTTGGTGACGACCGCGATGGTCGGCGAGAGCAGCAGAAAGGAGCCGTCCGACTCGTCCGCCTCCGCCACCAGGAACTGCCCCTGGCCGAGCCGCGCGTTGGTGCCGATCGAGTTGAGCCGGCCGCCAATGACGATGGTCGGATCGATCCCACCCTTGGAAAGGAGCGTCGCCACCATGGAGGTGGTGGTCGTCTTGCCGTGGGTGCCCGCGACCGCGATGCCGTACTTCATGCGCATCAACTCCGCCAGCATCTCGGCCCTCGGTATGACCGGGATCAGGTGCAGGTGCGCCTCGACGACCTCCGGGTTGTCGTCGTGCACCGCGCTCGAGATGACCACGACGTCGGCGTTGGTGACGTTCTCCTTGGCGTGGCCGAAGAAGATCTCCCCGCCCAGCCCCGCGAGCCGCTCGGTGATCTCCGAGGCGCGCAGGTCTGAACCGGAGACCTTGTAGCCCAGGTTCAAGAGCACCTCGGCGATGCCGCTCATGCCAATCCCGCCGATTCCGACGAAATGTATTCTCTCTATCTTTCCGTACACTGTTGCTCCCTTTGGTCGCAGTTTGAGGTTTTCGCTCGCTGCCGCTCGCAGGTTAAGGTTGAGATTGGTTGTGGCAGGTCACTGTTTCCGCCCGTCAGGACGCTCAGCCAGAGGTTCAGAAAACTTCCTCGACCTTAACCTAAACCTTGACCTGATTTTCCAACATGGCCGACACGATCGCCTGGGCCGCGTCGAGCTGCGCCAGGCTGCGGGCGTTCCTCTCGGCCTGCGCCAGCTTCTCCGGGTGCTCCATCAGATCGAGGATCTCATGAGCCAGGACCTCGCCGCTTAGGTCCTCCTCCAGTATCATGAAGCCGGCATTTCTCGCCAGCAGCGACTCGGCGTTTTTTCTCTGGTGGTCGTCCGCGGCGTAGGGAAAGGGGATGAAGATGCATCCCTTGCCGCAGGCGGTCACCTCGGCGATGGTGGTCGCGCCCGCCCGGCAGACGACCAGGTCCGCTCCCGCGTAGGCCGCCGACATGTTGTCGATGAAGCTGGAGACGACGGCCTGGAAGCCGAGTGCCCGGTAGCCGTCCCGCACCTCGACCAGGTCCTTCTCGCCGGTCTGATGGGTGATGCGCAGCCGGTCCTTCACCTTCATGAGGAAGGGGAGCGCATCGATGAGCGCTGTGTTGATCCGGTGGGCGCCGGCCGAGCCGCCGAACACCAGCACGCTGAAGCTGTCGCCCACGCTTCTCTGGCGCTCCTGGAAGCCCCAGAGGATCTCCTTGCGGATCGGGTTCCCGGTCATCAGGGTGATCTTCTCGGGGAAGGCGCTGGCCGCCTCCTGCATGGAGATGAAGACCCGGTCCACGAAGTGCCCCAGTACCTTGTTGGCGAGCCCGGGGGCCGCGTTTTGCTCGTGGATGAAGCGCCGGATCCCCATGCCGCGCGCGGCCAGCACCAGGGGCGCCGAGGCGTAGCCCCCCACGCCGAGCACCAGGTCGGGACAGAACTCCTTCAGGATCTTGCGCGACTGGGCGTAGCCGTACAGGAGCCTGCCGGCGCCCAGTATCTTCTTGGCGGTGCCGAGCCCCTTCATGCCGCTCGCCGAGATCAGCGCCAGCGGGTAGCCGAGCTTGGGGAGCAGGCGCGCCTCTATGCCGTGGTCGGTCCCGACGAAGAGCACCTCGTTGGCGGGGTTCAGCGCCAGGAATTCCTCGGCGACCGCTATCCCCGGGAAAAGGTGTCCACCGGTCCCTCCGCCGGCAATAATGAGCTTCATGTCGTTACCCTCATCTTGCTGGAAACATTCAAAAGTATCCCGATGGCGCAGAGCGAGATGATCAGGGAACTGCCGCCGTAGCTCAGGAAGGGGAGCGCGAGCCCCTTGGTCGGGAGCATCCCGGTTACCACCGCCATGTTAATGAACGCCTCCAGGCCGATCAGCACCGCGATGCCGAAGGCGAGAAAGCGCCCGAAGTTGTCCTCGGCCGCGATCGCCACCCTGATGCAGCGCTGTACCAGCAGTAGGAACATGGAGGCGATCACGATCACCCCGAGAAAGCCGAGCTCCTCGCCGCAGACCGAAAGAATGAAGTCGGTGTGGGCCTCCGGGAGATAGAAAAGTTTCTGTTTACCCTCGCCCAGCCCCTGCCCGAAGATCCCGCCGGTCCCGAGGGCAAGCCAGGACTGGATGATCTGGAACCCCGCGTCGGTCGGATCCTGCCAGGGATCCATAAAGGCGGTGATGCGCCGCATCCGGTAGGCCTCGCCGACCACCAAGTAGACCACCCCGGGGAGCGCCACCAGCACCATCCCGATGATGTACTGTACCCGGGTCCCGGCGGCGAACAGCATGACGATGGCGACGGTGAACATGGTGAGGGCCGCACCCATGTCGTGCTGCTTCAGGAGGACCGCGATGAAGACCCCGAGGATCAGCAGGTACGGGAAGAAGCCGGACATGAACTGCCTCAGCTTCTCCTGCCGCTTGTCCAGGGAGTAGGCCATGTAGATGATGAGCGCCACCTTGGCGAGCTCCGAGGGCTGGAAGTTGAACCCCGGCAGACGGATCCAGCGCGAGGCTCCCTTGGCGGCTCCGCCGATCCCCGGCATGAACACCAGCAACAGCAGGAAAAAGCAGCTGAAGAAGAGCGGCACCGCGAACTTCTTCCAGACGTGGTAATCGATCTGCATGCCGAGCGCCATGCCCGCAAAGCCGAGCAGTGCGAAAAGCGACTGGCGCTTGAGAAAGTAGAAGCCGTCGTGGTACTTCTTGGCCGCCATCACGGAGGACGCGGAGTAGACCATGACCACACCGAAGCAGGTGAGGATGACCGCCATCATGAGAACTATGAAGTCGAACCCCTCAACCCTTTTCATGCGGACCCCTTGGGCAGCAACGCCCGTACGAGCGCCTTGAAGCGCTCGGCGCGCTCCTCGTAGTCCTTGAACATGTCGAAACTGGAGCAGGCCGGCGAGAAGAGCACGGTCCCGCCGGCAGTCGTCAGCGAGTGGGCCAGCGCGACCGCCTCCTCGAGGCTCCCCACCAGGCGGGTGTCGGTGAGCGCGCCCAGGGCGTCCTTGATCCGGAAGCGAGCCTCGCCGATCAGGATCAGGTGGCTCACCCGCTCGGCGACCAGCGGTGCGAGCGGCTGGTAGGAGCCCCCCTTGTCCTTGCCGCCGGCGATCAGGGTGATGTTGGAGTCGAAACTCTCCAGCGACTTCACCACGCTCCCCACGTTGGTCCCTTTGCTGTCCTCGTAATAGCCGACCCCGTTGATCTCCTCGACGAACTCCATGCGGTGCGGCAGTCCCTTGAAGGAGCTCACCGTCTTGAAGGCGCAGTCGCCGTCGCAGCGCAGCAGGAGGGCCGCGGCGAGGCTCGCCATGATGTTGTCGAGGTTGTGCACGCCCTTGAGGCGAAAGCCCTCCGTGCCGAAGCGCAGTACCTTGCCCCCGTGCGAGAAGGTGATGAAGCCGTCCTTGTAGCTGATCCCCTCGGATAGCTCCTGGAGCCGGCTCATCGGGAAGACGCGCGCCTTCATTTTCCCGGCGCAGGCCGCGACCAACGGGTCGTCCAGGTTCAGGATCGCGAAGTCCTCCGCGGTCTGGTTCTCGAAGATGCGCAGCTTGGCGTCTATGTACTGCTGGAAGCTCTCGTAGCGGTCCAGGTGGTCCTCGGTCAGGTTCAAGAGCACCGCGACGGTGGGTCGGAAGCTTTCCACACCTTCCAGCTGGAAGGAGGAGAGTTCGACCACGACCCGCTGCACGCTCTGTCCGGAGGAGGCCAGCTCGATCAGGGGGCGCCCGATGTTGCCGCCCACGAAGGTCTCGAAGCCGCAGCCGCGGAAGATCTCGCCGGTCAGCGTCGTCGTGGTGGTCTTGCCGTTGGTGCCGGTGATGGCGATCATCGGGGCGTCAATGAACCAGGAGGCGAGTTCCACCTCGCTCACCACGCGGCGCTTCTGGGAGCGCGCCATGGCAAGTGGCTTGATGTCCATCGGCACGCCGGGGCTCACCACGATAAGGTCCGCCATCAGGAAACTGTGCGGGACGTGACGCCCCAGCTCGAAGTTGATGTCGAGGTCGGCGAGCTCCGCCAGGCTTTCCGCGAGTTTCTCCTCCTCGCGCATGTCCGTCACGGTCACCTGGGCCCCGCGCTCCACGAGGAAGCGGGCCACCGCTACCCCGGTACGGGCAAGTCCCACGACCAGTATCTTTTTGTTGGTAAGTTCCATCTGACCCTTCATGTAAAAACTTTTTCTGACCGTTTATTGGCGGCCGCTCCGGCGCGCTGCCCGAAATCCCACCATACTACCCGAAAAATGCACCGGTGTGGCAAAAAATCCCTTGTTTTTCATCACGAACCGCATGTTTCTCAACTGGCCTGCGTACCTCGTGGCAGCGTCCTTTAGGACGCGTTTTTATCGACTCGCAGGCTCGGCTTTAGCGCATCTTCAGCGTGGAAATCGCCACCAGCGCGAGGATGATTGTGATGATCCAAAACCGGACGATGATCTTCGGCTCCGCCACACCCTTCAACTCGAAGTGGTGGTGTATGGGAGCCATCCGGAAGATGCGTTTGCCCCGGTACTTGTAGGAGCCGACCTGGAAGATCACCGAGAGCGCCTCCACTACGAAGACCCCGCCGACGATGACCAGCAGGATCTCCTGCTTGGTGAGGACGGCGAGGGTGCCCAGCACGCCCCCCAAGGAGAGCGAACCGACGTCCCCCATGAACACCTCGGCCGGGTAGGAGTTGTACCAAAGGAAACCGAGGCCCGCGCCCACCAGCGCCCCGCACAGTACTGCCAGCTCGCCCGCGCCCGGCACGTACGGGATCGCCAGGTAGCCGGAGAGCCTCGCGTTGCCTGCAATGTAGCTAAAGAGCAGGTAGGTCGCGCCGTTGATGGCGACCGGGCCGATGGCGAGCCCGTCCAGGCCGTCAGTCAGGTTCACCGCGTTGCTGGCGCCCACGATGACCAGCGTCACGAACGGGATGTAGAGCAGCCCGAGCTCGGGGTGCAGCTTCTTGAAGAAAGGGAAGTAGACCTCGGTCGAGAAGCCGGGGAGGTTGTAGAGCACGGTCCCGACCGCAGCGCCGAGCAGGATCTGCCAGAACATCTTTTGCCGGGGGGAAAGCCCCTTGGTGTTCTTCTCCACGACCTTCTTGTAGTCATCCACGAAACCGAGCACCCCGTAACCCACCAGGATGAAAAGGGTTAGCCAGATGAAGGCGTTCTTCAGGTCCGCCCAGAGCAGCGTGGGAACCACGACGCAGACCAGGATCAGCACCCCGCCCATGGTCGGGGTCCCCTGTTTCTTGAGGTGCGATTCCGGGCCGTCGGTGCGGATCACCTGGCGCGCCTGCAGCCCCTCCAGCTTCCTGATGACCCAGGGTCCCACGATGAAGGAGAGCACCAGCGCCGTAATCATGGCGTAGATGGTCCGGAAGGTCAGGTACTTGAAAACGTTAAAGAGCTTGTAGCTCGAAGCGAGCGGGAAGAGCAGATGGTAAAGCATCAGGCGTTCCCCCCTTGAGCTGGAGCAGCCGGAGCCGCCAGTGCGCTTCGCATGGCCTGAGCCACCTTTTCCATACGCATACCGCGCGATCCCTTGACCAGCACGCAGTCGCCCGGTTGCACCCAGGCGAGCAGGTCACGCACGATCTCGTCGTGGTCTGCTGCCAGCAGGATTCCTTCCGGGGCAAGGCCGGCTTCCCGCGCCCCCTGTGCCACCAGCCCGGCCAACTCGCCCAGCAGGTAGAGCCGTTCGACGCACCCCGCAGCCAGGCGGCCGAGCGCGCTATGGGCCTCCTCGGCCCCGGCTCCCAGTTCCAGCATGTCGCCCAGGACCGCGGCGGCGCGTCCCTCCTCGCGGACCTCCTGCAGCGTCGCGAGGGCCGCCGCCATGGAGGCGGGGTTCGCGTTGTAGCTGTCGTCGATCAGCACGACGCCGGAGAGCTCCTCCAGCTGAAACCTCTTGTCGTAGGGGGTAAATTCTTCCAGGCCGAGCCGTATCAGCTCTCCCGACACCCCGAGGGCGTGGGCGGCCGCGGCTGCAGCGAGTGCGTTATAGATGTTGTGGCGCCCGAACGCGGCGAGCAGCACCGGCTGCTCCTCGTTGGGGAGGCGCAGGGTGAAGCTCTCACCCTTCTTGCCGAGGGTCGTGATGGAGGCGCTGCTGACTTCCGCGCCCCGCAGGCCGAAGGTGAGGCGGTTCACGAAGGCCGGGGTCGGGCACTTGGAGACCAGCGGGTCGTCCACGTTGTAGACCGCCCAGCCGCCCGGCGGCAGGCGCAGGAAGAGCTCGCCCTTGGCGCGCGCCACCCCTTCGACGCTCCCCAGGTGCTCCAGGTGCGCCGGGAAGGCGTTGGTGATGATCCCGAG